>Ga0272441_10000672_pt1 | contig 76297 bp, 98 predicted proteins | sample SSMProp6N_FD_193582 | JGI IMG/M metagenome (GOLD analysis project Ga0272441, IMG submission 193582) | Marine sediment archaeal communities from Little Sippewissett salt marsh, Falmouth, MA, United States - SSM-Prop-6N | ecosystem: Environmental > Aquatic > Marine > Wetlands > Sediment ...
ACAATGGTGTATGACATCAAAAGCTCCATGCCTAACGAGCTTGAGAAGTTTGCACGGGCAGCAGACATTGTGACCATTCACATACCGGCCAAGTGTATCAATCTTGGTACATCTGTGGCGTACAATCACCACTTCATTGACGCGGAGAAGCTGTCGTGGCTGAAGAACGGGGCGGCGGTGGTGAACACCAGCCGTGGTGACATTGTGGACGTGGATGCCATGTATGATTGGCTGATGGACACGGACGGGGTGTACTATGCTGACGTGCATGATCCCGAGCCGTACAACGGGCTGTTTGACGATGAGGGGTGCAGGTTCTACGGAACGCCCCACATGGCTTCGTATACCGAGCGGGTGGTGGACAGGAACACGGAATTTGCCAAGGAGTTGATGGGGGCGCTTGAGTGAAGTATTTGTTTCTCAGAGGCAAGGTCGATAAGCGCACCCAGCAGGTGCGTACATTGGCCGAATCAAGCGACATGTGGACACACTTGGCGTTTGGCCTTGGGGAAGTGGTTGAGTTGTGGTACTGGGGGGGTGACAGGGTACACCGGTATGGGCCTGGATTGGTTGAGCGCTGGATACCCGATTTTAAGCGTTCTGAGCTGCCTGACTACCGACCTGATGTTATCATATGCCGGGGTGGTTTCCCTCAGTACAAACACGTCCTACGGCGGTTTGACGGTGCCCTGCGGGTATACTACGGTGCTGGCAAAAGGTACATGCCGGACGGGGATTATGATTTGGCCCTCGTGGACGATCCACAACAACAACAAGCCGTGCGCAAGAAGTATCCTAATGCGTTGGTTCAACTGTGGGAGAAGCCTGCGGCGCCGCATTTTGTTCACCGGAATGTGAACAAGGTGTACGATCTGTGCTACATTGCCAATGGACAGCAGGCCAAAATAAAGAACATCAAGTGGGTTTATGATACCTGCCCCAAACACTATAAGCTACTGCATCTGGGCTATTCATCCGGGTACGCTGTACCAGACAATGTGGTACAAGAGAGAGTGGATAGGATGCAAATGCCCTCTCGTATTTCTCTATGCCAGGTTGGAATTGTACCCTATACTGCCTATGACTCTGCCCCAAGGGCACTTATAGAGATGGCGGCATGTGGCCTTCCGGTGGTTGCAATGGAGTCTACGCATCACCACTACCCCTCCCTGAGCATCAAAATGGCTCCCGTTCGCAAGTTCTGGGCACATGTGGACTCGGCAATGCCGTTTGCGCACCTCTATTCGGCAGCCAAGCGCAGTCGTGAGGTGCGGAAGAGGGTCAACATATCCACCGCCGCTGACAGGATAAACACTCTAATTGGGGCATTGTGGCATGAATAGGGAAGTTGTTGGCAAGCAGCTTTTGGAGATATTGGCCTGCGGTGAGCGGGTTGGCATTAGGCACGCTATGTTTGTCGGGTTTGGAACGCTGCTGGGGTTTGCCCGCGAGAAGAACCTCATTGAGCACGATGACGATACTGACGTGTGTGTGCGAGCGGATTGGATAACAGAGGAGCAGGAACAGGCGTTTTATGGGGAGCTGAGAGCACAGAACATGTTCATGTACCGCCACCGCCGAGCGGCCCGGAAGGACACGGGGCGGCTTCTGTGGCTATCCCTGCGGTCGCAAATCAAGGAGCACGGCGGGGCCAAGAGCTGCGTATGGTTCATGTTCCCGTGGAAGGGCTATTTGTGGCATTGCAAGGGAGGCCGGTGGCTGAAAAAGATAGGCATGAAGCCCGATGTGTACAAAATGCTTCCCAATCGTGGGCAGGACTTGGACAAATATACCACGTTCTTGAAGGGAAATACCCTTTCTGCATACGAGCCGCTTGTGTCTGTGGACTTTTGTGGCGGAAAGGTAAACGTGCCTCCCGGCATAGGAACCTTACTGGACGAACACTACCCAGATTGGGCTATTCCTGGCAAGGGTGCATCCCTCAGACACAAGCTGGTGCTTGTGGGCCAATGGGATGACGATAGGACGTGGATGTTTATTAACGCCTAGGCGGCCTCCCGCACCATACTCGTGAGCAGGTCGTTGAGATCGTCCCACGCCGCACCCCCCGCCGCACCCCACGCCGCATCCCACGCCGCATCCCCCGCCGCATCCAGCTCTGTATCACCGATATCACCGCGTATCCACGCACGTTTTGCGTCGATAGCGTGCCACGAGCGCTCGTCTTCGACACCGGCAGCACCGAGCATCTGTTCTGTGACCTGACACGCGAACTCGTGCAGCACGTTGGTTACGTCGGTGGCGGAGAGTACTGTGCGGTGGCGCCCGACGAGCTTATTACTGTCTTCGACGACATCGCCCCAGACCTCGACCTCGCAGAGGATGCAACCCGGAGCGTATTGCAACGCATCGAGTACCCGCCGTGATGCGTGTAGGCCAGAGTGGCACATCTTCACGAATCCCTTGTGGTGATAGGTTTTGCCAACCACGAGTGGTTGTCCGTCGCGGAGATTGCGGCCGTTACGAACGAAGTGCCATGCACGAATCTTGGTCATTGGTTACCCTCCTTATGCCAAATCTACTATGTGTTGTTGCACAAAGCAACCACAAGATATAGGGGGTATCAGTTTGATACATTTTACCCTTGCCTTCCTTAGTCATTTGTGTTATATTGTATAGCGAGGCTGTTTAGCCTCGGCAAACATTCACCAATATAGCTACAAGGGCGTTCAAGCCATAGCTTGACGCCCTTTCTTTATGACTTGGTATCAAATCAGATGTCCGAACAAGCGCAGAAACGGCGGCACCAAGCCGTGCGCTAATACGCTTAAGTTTGTGGATCAGATTGAATCCAGCAAACGGGAGATTCTGTATTGCTCTTCCTGTCATGCGCAATGCCATCTTACGTGGAACGCTGCTGGGGGATGCACCATACAGATTCCCAAGAAAAAGATTATCGTTGAGGCGCAACTATATCCGGTAGTTGGACAGCGAGGATAGCATGGTAGACATACCCACAGAACAGGTTTTCGAGTTCGATTTGGGTGGCAAGAGAAAGAAGTATGTGCGTGCCAATGATGAAAAGCTGATGGCGCACTACAGGAAGTGGCTGTCTGCCAAGCAGGCACAGCGCAGGGAGCGCGAGCGAGAGTTTGAAAACCTACGGATGTACTGTGGGGTGGACAATTCCCAATTGCCCGGAGCCATACAGTCATTTCTCAGGCAAGAGGCTCGTGGTGTAGACCACGGGCAGTTTACGCATTTTGGGCAGTATAACCTTCTCAGGCTCAAAATCAACGGCATTGCCGGAAGCATCATACGCAACCCGTTCGATGCGACATTTGTTGCGGACGATGAATCACAGACAGAACTGACGATGGCCCTTCAGGAAGCCTACATGAGCGATAAGGAACTCATGGACTGGCAGGCTGAGGACTCGATGGTTACCACGCTTGGGCTGGTGTATCGCGGCACGTTGCGAATGTACGTGAAGAACACCTTCCCCGCCTCGCCAATGGGCAATATCGCCATTGAGTGTATGCCTCCCGGCACCACCATTGATGACCCCGACTGGATAACTACCAGCAGCAAAGACATGAAGAACCATTGGACACTGGCCCTGATGACTATGGAGGAAATCAAGGAGCGGTGGCCGATGAAGCGTGACATTATCAGCCGGGAAGAGTGGCTGATGGCAAATGGCGGGAACAACTACGAGGCAAAGAAGAATGTCGATTGGAACCGCAACGTAGATGATGTTACGCACCGTCACGGAAACCTCTATTTGGTGGTGCAGCACAACTACCTGAAGAAAGAAAAAATTGACCGGGAATTTGACGCACGAACCGGAACTGTTTTCTGGGAGTGGATGAGTGATGAGCAGAAGAAAGACCTCGCCATTAAGAATGGTATCGGCTCCGAGGATATTAAGAAAATCACCCTCCATGATAACGTGGCTTACACTTATACCTTTGCTCCCGGTCTTTCTTTGTCTTACGCTCTGGATGACTATAAGGATGAGTTTCAGCTTGGGCGCCTGCCCTACTTTCCGTGGACTACCACGCGGATGAACGGCAAGCCCGTTCCGATGGTGGATCAGCTTCGGGACGCACAGGTGGAAATCAACAAGCGCCAATCAACTATCACCCTTGCTGCGGAAACGTCAATCAACGGTCACCTCATGGTGGACGCGGCCATCTTCGGTATGGACAAGAAGAAGATGGATGACTTCGTGAAGAACCGCAACAACCCGCAGGCCGTCAGCTACGTGAAGGCGGGGGCATCACGGCAGTTCCCGAATGCGGTGCAAGAGGTTGGGAAGCAGCAGATACCCCCCGATCTTTTCGGCATTGTAAACGAGATGGTTGACCTCATGGACAGGCTGGTTCCGCAACCCGCCGCGTCGGAGGGGCGCACGGAGCGTTCGGGCGAATCGGGAATTTTGTTTGCCCACAAGGTTGAGGTTGCAAAAACCATGCAGTCCACCATGCTGGCGTCTCGGAGACAGCTTTGGAACGACCTTGGTGAGGCGTATTTCTTCATGGCGAAGCAGCTTTATTCCAAGGGGCGCAGGACATTCACCGACGGTAAGGGGTTGCGGAAGATGACAATCAACAACCCCGTCACCCTCGGCAACGGTGAGGATGTGGTGGTCAATGACTTCTCGGGGCTGGCGCGGCACCGGGTGGTTATCTCCGAGGCACCCGCCGGTGTGAACAACAGGCTGATGCAGCGCGAGCTAAACGCCACGCTGGCACAGCACTTCGCACAGTTGGCACCGAATACGAGTATGAGTTTCATGGAAAACGTGGTCAATTCTCTTGACCTTGATGAGATCAAAAAGCAAGAGGCCATAGAATCCGTTGCGTTGGATCGCCGTCGATTGCAGAGTGAGACCGAGGCTGCTATTGCCAATGCGGAAGTGATGAAGCAGCAGGCTCGGGCAGCGGCACAACCTGCTGGCGGTCCTCCGGGCGGCGGAGGGGCCCCTGAGCCCGGTGGCGCTCCAACAAGTCCTGGGGGGCCGTTGCCGGTAGGCGGCGAAAGCGTACCACAGCTATCAGGTGAACAACCAGAACTTTCATCGGGCCTGACACTAGCGAGGAGATAGTGTCGCCCACAACCAAGGGGTAACAAATGGCAGAGAGCCAGAAAGAGCAGACTGCGGAGCAGCCCCAGCAGGCTGAGCCGCAAAAGAAGATGACCCCCGAAGAGTTTCAGGCGAAACTGGCTTCGGGAGACATCGACACTAGTACCACTGACCCCCAGACGCTTATTGATGAGATGGTGGCGTTTGAGGAGCCTGAGGACACTCAGGAAAAGCCGGTGGAGACACCGGAACCAAGCCTCGGTGAGGTGAAGGAAGGGCCCCCGAAGGAAGAGCCGGAAGCGCCGGTTCAGTTTAAGAACTTTGGGGAACTGATGGCAACGGCAAAGGAAGAGCTTGGGGACGAGTTTGCGTCCGCAAGGGACATCATTGTCAAGGCCAAAAACCAAAAGGAACACCTTCAGAAAATGCAGACGGCTGTTGAGCGGTGGAAAAACGACGCCACCAGCGCAGACAGAAAGATTGCAGAACTGGAGGCGAAACTTGCGGAGAAGGCAAAGGAAGTGCCAGCGGCACCGACAGCCCAACCGCAGCCCGCGCCTGCAAAGGCAGAGGAACCCAATTTTGAGGCCGAGATTCCAGAGGTTGATAAGCCGGGCGAATTTGCTGATGCTGACGAAGTTGCAAAATACTTTGACAAGGTTCGCAAGCGCGACAACCTGATTGCAGACAAGAAGATTAAGTGGCTGAAGACAGAGCAGGAAAAGTCTGTGAAGGCTGCCGAGTCTCGGATTAAGGAGATCAACAGGTCCGCGCAAGAGAGAGTTGAAACCGAATTGCGACAGCGTCAGGAGCAGGAGCGGATAGAGCGTCAGCGGCAGGAGTCGTTTGTTGCAGCCAACGACTTTGTGAGAAGCCACAAGGAGTTTGGTATCAATGATGTTCGTGAGAACGACCAGAAGTACAGCGAGTGGGCGTCTCAGGTGGAATACCTGAAGCGCCAGAATCCCGCGTACCAAAACCGTGACCTCGTTGCAGATTACTTCAACGGTGTTTCGGATGCGGTACAGCTTTTGGACGGGTATGCTCTTACGCCCCCCGGTGGGGCAAAGGAACATGCCATGCTCATTGAGCTTGAGAGGATTGCCTTGTCTCATAACTTTGTGGATAAGACAACTGGGCGGCCAAACTTTGAAGAGGCATATGTTTTGAAGAAGGCGCGGGATGGCGTTGATCTCGAAGAGACAAACGAGAGGGTTGCAAAAGCCGTTGAGCAGACGGTGGATGTGATTCAGCAGCGCCAGTCAGCACCGCAATCGCTTGGGGCTTCGGAGGCTCGTGCGAAAGAAGAGGGGCCGTCGGCAACCCCCGAGCAGATTCAGACACGTATCACCCAACTACAGGCTAACATGTCTTCAATGCGTCCAGATGACCGCATAAAAGCGATGGGGGAGGTAGAGGAGCTAATGTCTAGTCTAGGCATGACACAACTTAGTACAGGAGCTTAACAATGGCTGTTGCAACTCCTTCCCAAATTAATGCCAATCTAATTCGGCAGTATTGGGACACGAAGCTGTACAGCGAGTCGCTTCAGAGGGATGTCTTTTCGTCTCTGCGGACGATCTTCGACCACACGAGCAACATCGACATTCCCGGCAACTCGCTCACGATGGAGTTTAATGCGGAAGCGAACAACGGCTACCGCACGATAACTCTCGGATTCTCCAACGCGCTTCAGAACACTCCTCGTGAGGGTGACCTTCAGAACCAGATTGGTTTTGAGGAAACCCTGCGCGAGAAGAGCATGGATGCCTACTACAATGAGTTCAGCCATGCTGTGGCTGTGTGGAACTATGGTATCCATTATTCTTCGGGCACCAAGCCGTATGGCGAGAACATGGACTTTGCCACGAAGAAACTGGGTGCGTTCATGGAAGAGCTGGCCGGTCTGTATTACAGGCAGGCACTCCTCCAGCGCTATTCTCGTAACCTGACCCGTAGCCCGGTGTCGGTTACACAGGCATGGAACAACAACTGGTACGTGAAGAACGTGTCGGACGCGAACCAGCCTGCGTACAGCACCACCCTCCAGACCCATACTGACAACATTGCCAATGCGCTGATTGCTGCCGGTACTGGTGCGAATGCGAACCTCGACGCTCGCTATCTGACCGCACTGCATCACCGTGCGACCACGCAGCGTTGGGAGCCGCTGGATCTGCCTGGTGGCAAGGGCTTTGTCCTGACGATTCCGAGTGCCCAGAAGTTCCACATTCTGGATCTGGATCGTTCGGATTCCACGGCGAGCGGATACTTTGTCCCGACCCATCGCTGGAGTGACAGCGAGCGCTACATGTTCCCCGAGGGGGCGGCGCTTGGGAAGTGGCTGAATATCTACCTCGTTGAGGACGAGAGGGCTCCTACCCTTTCGATTAGCGGTTCGGCTTCTCCGTTCACCCTGACGCCCGGATACGTCGAGCCTGGTAACAACGATGGGCGCGACACGTCTTCGGGTGCCCGCGACATTGGGTTCTTCCTTGGGAAGGCTCCGCTTGTGGATCTGTATCCCGTCAAACTGCATCACAAGTATGACGATTACAACTACAAGAAGTGGGAGGGCAAGGGTGCGTTTGGTGAGCGTGGTGTCCAGCTTCGCTGGTACGACGCCGCGACGCCGACTGCCGCGACCGTGGAACAGCGTTACTCGTGCGTCTGTGCTTGGGCGCGTGGTGACGTGAGCAACTAGTTGTAACCGGGGAGGGGCAGGTGCCCCTCCCCACCACTCAACCTCGTATAGGGGAGCATTATGAACCAGCAGATGAGAGATGTGCTTGCGGAAGACAGTTGGGAGCGGATGAACGTGATTGAGAAGCTTGCTCTGGCACAGGCCCGTACCGATAAGCGGTATCGGCCCATCACTCTTGAGGCAACAAACAAGGGCGTTGGGCGATATACTGTTGGTGGGTGGGATACGTTTGACCTTGACATCAGGGATGTGACTGATGGCGGGCGACGGCGTCAGCGGCGGGCGGTGGTAATCAAAGACCGTTTTGCCGATTTCGTGGATCACCCCGATTTTGAGGGCGTTATGATTCACATTCCTGCTACTGAGAGAAACATGGCCGCCCTTGCGTCAGCCCATCGGGATGGCAAGTGGGTAATTCGGCAGGACGATATACGGGAACAGGTGGCTGCGGCAAGCGAGAAGATTGTTCCTGTGCGCAATGCTGCTTCCGAAAATGCACAGCCCGAGCATCAGGGGCACATTGAGTCTGAGGAAGAGGCGTTGAAACGGCGCGTTGCCGAACTGGAGGGGCAGTTGTATCGGCAGGAGAAAACACCCGCTCCCCCACGGACAGTGGCGCAGCCGACGGTTCCGTCAGAGCCAATGCCGGAGCCCGACGAGCAGGTTAGTAAGATTGAGGCAGATGATGCTGCATTGACCAAGCGGGCCAAGGAAGCTGTACATGCTGAGCAGGCTGAGCTTATTGCACAGATGAAGAAGAAGGCGAAGAACTATTGGCTCAGTCGGGAATACAAGGAAAAAATTGTACCGCTTATCTCGGCTAAGAAAGACGAGCTATGTACACAACCCGTCAAATAGCTGAACTCATATCAATGCAGGCGTCCGAGTGGACCAAAACTGGTACACGCGGCACGCTTACTGTCATTGATGCGGTGAATCGAGAGATGAAGAGCGGGAACGTCCAAGCAAACGAGTACATTGATACGACTACTGGATTCCCGCCTCTTCTCTCGACCACTTCCGGTACGTATCAGTACGACCTGCCGGATAATGCAAGAATGCTGAAGTCGGTATTCTTCAAGGCGAAGAGTACCTATCCGTCTTCGGATGACTACGGGGAGTATCATCAGATATCATACGGGGGGAAGAAGTGTTTTGAGGTTCCGGTGACGCCAAGCCGGAAGACAAATTTTTCCAATGCCAATGTGATATTTCGTTCTGACCCCGGCACCACTACAAGTAAATACTACACGGCCTACTGGGTGGAGCCAACATCCATTACGTCGCTGAGTGTTCAACACGACATCGAACCGCCATACGAGCTGCTGTTTATCGACGGGTGTATTGCGCGGATTAAATATATGCAGTACGGGGATATCACCCCGTGGCTCCAATGGGTTGAGCGCATGAGGATAGAGTATTGGGGCGACATGAATCACAATCCCCCGTCCGAGACTAATCAGACACCCGCGAGGGCATGTTAATGCCGCGTATCACGCAGCAGCCTAGAGGCAAAGAGCAGGGCGACCGTCAGATCCACAGGGAGTGGGAGAACTTCACCCTGGGAATGATGGATGGGCCGCCGGTATGGCCCGATGGCGCTGTTAACAAACTCGTTAATGCCGTGGCATACCCCCGGTGGGTTCAGGGCCGGTTCGGAACGCGGATGTACCGGGACAACGCCATTCCGCACCTTCCCGGCAGAACACACTATACCGGCAGCAAGTCGGGGCGCACCATCACGTCTGCTGACGCGGGCTTTACGCTGGATGACATATCCAACTACTGGGTGTGGTCAGACGGCAGGAACGATGAGATTGTTGAACTGATTAGTGCAACACAGGTTAAGACGCGGGACGAGTTTGACCGGGACACGGAGTACGACTGTCACTTGAGGGGTAAACACAACGGGTGGATACAGCACAAAGAGAACCGCCTGATTGTTGCTCAATTTGGCACGAATTTCTACGTTGCAAACGATCTTGAGATGAGTGGTTGGACGCGGCTGGTGTGCGTAGACCCGCCGCTGGCGCCGAACAATTCCACCTCCACGTTTGATGAGTTTGACAACGACGTGGTGTGTTTCAATTCCAATGGAACGTACAGGCTGGTGGTAGACACCGTAATCCCCCGGTTCTACCGCTTTAACAACAACACCCCCGCGCAGCCCGTGGACAGCGTAGTGAAGACCGACGAGCTTCCATACGGGAGGCGGTACATTTACTGTGCCATGCGGCTCACGGGAGAGACCACGCTTCGGAACCGGGGGACAACGGGTGCCAAGATTGAGACTGAGGCTGGCCCGAATGCCGTGGATGACAACAAGCAGGACTACGGCGAGGTGTGGACACGGTATCGCATTGGGGATAATACCAAGACCCGTGGCAGGCTCTTGGGAACGGCGGTGGTAAATGCCGCGCTGGATGCTGTGGGCGTGTGGAGCATTGTGGAGGATGGGTCATTTGAGATTTCGATAAATGGCCGGGAACACATGTTGCACATTGACTTCACTGGCGTAGGCACAATGGATGATGTGGCGGCACGGATTCAGAAGGTGATGAAGATTTACTGGCCCGATTCCACCTGCATCTACAATGACGATGGACAGTTTGAGCTTACGTCGGGCGATGTGGACGGCAGTACGCTTGACAGCATCGGTGCCGGAACGGGAACGGTGGACATATCCAGCGCCGTGTACACGAATATCATTGGCTCCACTCCCGAGACGGAGATATTTGCACAGCCGAGTACGATAACGCTCTTGCGGGTTCCCCTCAAGGATGATGGGACTCCACACGAGTGCTATACGCATTTCTCTATCTACGGAACACAGGATGTGGGGGTCAACGGCACCGACCCTGTGACGGGCGAGGGCAACGACACCGAGCGGTACGTGTGGCTGTATGACCTGAGAACGTGTGCAGCGTTCTACGCCTCCAAGGATGTGGACGGCACGGTAACTGCGCACAGGGGCCAGTTTGAGGCGGCTGATGTGGGAAGCCCGCTGGTGTGGGAGGATGGTGACAGGGATACCATTGCCACGTACATAGACGAGACGCACGTTACGGTAAGCAGGGCGCCTTACGTCGAAGACCAGAAAGAATATCAGGCGGCGGCGATTGGCGACGGAGAGTTTACGGTTGCTACTCAGAGCGGCGACGTTATCACGCGGGAGGGTGGCGGGGACGGGTTCTGTGACCTAACTCCCGGCACAACCATCCATTGGTCTAGTGGGTATCGGTCGATTGTCCGAGAGGTGATTGACTGCAACCATGTGCGGGTATGGGACACGGGCACGCGGGTACTTCAGGGCGTGACGTGGGCACCGCGATATCGAAACTTCAACGACCGCACGGACGATGCGGTTGTGCGGTCACGGATTAAGTTCCTGTCAATGAAAAACCGCTTGTGGGAACGGGTGCCGAACGGAAACATTGGCAGAGTGATGCCGGGGTGGATGTTCTCTGGGAACCGGGGGGCCAAGCGGTTCTACTACACGCAGCTTCCGACGGAATACCAGTACCTTGCGGGGTATTACTTTGCGGGGTATCAGTACAATGAGGATGTAAATGATGCAATACAGTCGCTTGAGGAGTTCCCGAATAGAATTGTTGCTTATTGCGCAAAAAGCGTATATGCTGGGCCGACGAATACATCTACTCCCTTTAGTGTACCTAGTACCGGCCAGTTTATCAATGTCTTGAACGGTATGCAGCCGCAGGAGGCTAACATTGGTGTACTGGATTGGGGGTCAATAGTAGATGTGGATACGGGGAAACAGATAGTTGTCACATCAGAGCCGGGAGTGCGGGTGTTTGACGGGTTTACGTTTGGGCCGAACCTTGCCGAAACGCAGGAGGGTTATGAACTGGTGATGAACTACCTCCGGGGGTGGGTGCGGGCCACGGCTTCTGCATACAAGGACGGGGTATTGTACCTGTGGGGATTGACCGAATGAAGACCTTTGGTGTGTGGCTTGGTGATGAGCCAATGCCGGAACATACGTTTGACGAGGTGATAACTTCTCTTGATGATGAGATGGAGAGGTTGTTTGAACGGTCGATGCTGCCAGACGGGGTGGACAGATGGCGGGTGATGAGTGACATTGTGCGATTCCACGAGGGCACCAAGAGGGTTGGGTGGCTGTACCATGACTTCGACTGCCGGTGGAAGGGTGAGGTTAGCGGGAAGAAAACGCGCTTTCCGGTAAGAGGGGAGGTGCGGGACTTCTTTTGTTTCTACGTGGGAAGTGATGGGATTCCTCAGCGGGTAGTGGATTGGGCATGGGAAAGGCAGAAGAAGCCGTGGGGGATATCGCTTGGCAGGGATTCAGTGTTTGCGATGATAAACAAGAAATGTACTGGTGCGGGAAAATTGCCACAGGGATCATATAGGCATGGCTAGTTACTACGCAGACTTTAGCGCAACCGGCGGCCCACATGGCGGCACCAGCGCAGATCCTTGGACTGCTTCAGAGTGGTTGTCGCACGTTGAGGGCGGCGGGGAAGCCGCTGGTTCCATATTCCGTCAATACGGAACATATTCTGGTGCAGATGTTGATATTTATATAGCAAACGACAACCAAACCCTTGATGGCTGGGGCGGCCCTGTCGCGGGCGGGTATGATGTGTGGAGGGTTCCCGGCCCATTCGACTATATTGGCGGGGGCAACAACGGAACCAATCTCAAGACTCGGCGTGGCGCATTCGGCGACATAACTGGCTCAGTAAAGACCAACATAGACGGAAGAAGATATACATGGGAGTGCTGCTATTTCTATGATGCGTCGCTTCTTTTGTTTGGGTGTTACAAGGTTGGCAGTCTTTATTTCAATGGTTGTACTTTTAATGCTCCGGTGCTTGATTTTTCTTATCAGGGCGGTCTTACCAAAAACTACGTCAATGATTGTATCATTAACGGCAGTATATTGTTGGGCTATGATGCTGTTGGCTATTGCACAGTTGTTTTTACGCGCTGCTATTTTGTTGGGAAAACACAGGCAGAGGTATTGGAGAATGTTAGGTTTCCTTCCAAGGTCACCTTTGTTGACTGTGTGTTTGAGGTTGCGCTTGATGCTGAGTTGCCCACAAGCGTGTCTTCCATAAGGGAAGGAACGCTGCGGTACTCCACGTTCTTTGGGGAAAGGCACTCTGCTGACTATACGGGGTATGACCACGGGTTCGGGTCAAACAGCCGCGAGGGGCCGGGGGCGTTCTACTTCGGGATGGGAACAGTATCAGGAACGGCCACACCGTCCTCTGGTGTGGGGCCAATGGACACGCACTTTGAGACTTCGCCAGAGGGTGATGTCGATGTACAGTGGGATTTTGGAGATGGCACGTACTCAGAGGAGTGGCAGTCTGACCACCGCTATACCGCACCCGGCAAGTACGAGGTCACGCTGACGTGGACAGACAGGCTTGGCAACACTTCGACCACGACCTTCACCATATATGTGTACGATTGGGACTACTCCGGGTCTGGAGTGTGGGCCAGCTATACCGATGAGTGTCTGCGGCTGTCGATGCACCCGGCAAAGGGGCTGGGATGGTCTGAATTCAACGGAGACGGCTGGCCGTTCCCCGAAGCACGAGTGGGGCCGCTGAAGATAATTGATGACAAGTACAAGGAGCGCCAGTTGGTTCTGGATTCCCTGCACGGAAGGGTGGTGGAGATTGGCCTGACCGAGGGGTTCAGAGACCTGGCTGGCAGCGCCTATGAGGGTGGAAATTTCTCCACGGAGATACGGTTTCCAGAGGAAATCGGGGACGCTGAACACTACTTCATGGAGTCTTTGGAACACCATGCCCATTTCAGGCCGTTCGATGAGGATGATGGGTATCTGGACGGGTTCGGGGTGGACTTCTCGCTGCTGAAAGACGGTGCCCAGAGCGACACCGTGAAGACTGAGGACATTCCCCTCACCGGAGACGTGACTCCGAGGCTTGTAGGGCCGGGGGACAGAGAGGCCCACCGTTGGCAGCCCCGCATCGTTACGAACGCCTCTGGATACCGCCTTGTGCGTCTGAGAGATTATTACGTGGTGCGCGACAAGGCATCCGGCCCAGATGACAGGGTGATGACAGAACAGGGTTGGGAACAGGACTTGGCCGACGTGTTGTTGCACATGGGCAGAAATGAGTTGAATCCGGTGCTTAACTTCGCCACGGGGGTGGATTTCTCTGGCAGTTACAGCTCTGTTGTGGCGGGGCCGGACGGACTGGAGGGTTCTGCGCTGGCTTTTGCGGGTGCTGGATTGACCTCTGCCGACTCGCTGAGTCTTGCGGGGAATTTCTCCATAGTGGCATGGGTGAACCAGATAGGCGCCACCCAGACCATACTGAATCAGGCATCGGGATTCCGGGTCAGGATTGTGGTAACTGGTACTGACTACACGTTGGAGTACAGAGATGGAAGCGGCACCTACACGTCTCCCGTGTTGAGTTGGCCTGGAACTGAATGGTCTATGTGTACAATTGTACGGTCTGGGCGAACACTAAGCATGTATCACGATGATACACTTGTGTTTTCTCAGGAGGTGACGGTGGTGACCAACACCGGGGCGGTGCAAATATTCCCGTCGGGTACGGGTTACGGATACGACATTAAGATTCTGGACGGGGCGCTTGAGGCGGGGGCTGTTGCATATCACCACAAAGATGTCACCGAGAAGGAAGGGGTGGGTACATGCCCGCTGTACTGACAGACAGAAACGAGAGTTTGCGCACGTTTCAGCCTCGCCAGATTAGTCCCAATCTGTCGTTGGAGGAGTCGTTTCGGCAGTTGAATGAGGCATACATAGAGTTGTTTGGTGAGGTGAAGCAGATGCGGCAGCTTCTATATTCTTTGGACAGAAAAATCAACAGTTGAAGGGGGTCACAAATGGCTCGGAGTAGTGTGTACAATGTGGTGATTGCGGATTCGTGTCAGACAGCGACGTACCATGCGCATCTTCCGGCTGATATGAAGCGCAATTTTGGTGAGGCCATTCCGAAGGGTGCGGTTGGTGTGAGCTGGAGTGGCAGTGGTCAGTCAAACCTGTTTTATGTACCTTATGGTGCGGGGACAGATACGAGCAAGGTGGTGTGTTTGATTGATCATGCCGACGGGGTGATTCATGCGATCAGTCCGGGGTATATCATTGATGACAATGCGTTCCAGACAACTGCTCGTAACATTGTGATTCATTACTAGGGGATAATATGGCACAGGATTGGAAAGATTCATTGCCAAAGAAGAGGCTGAGCAAGCGGTTCAAGTTCTCTTCTGGTGGTGCCCAGTCGTTGGGGAACACGGGTACTGGTGAGAATGGACGGCTTGAGCCATCCAAGCCTGTTGCCATGTTCCAGACTGCCGACGGGCCACGGATGGTACACGAGGGGGAGGACATGCAGAAGCTCCCCAACGGGGACATACAGGTGATTCCCGCGAGCCAGTCACAGCTTGGACAGTTGGAGCGACGGGGCGTGAAGGGGTATGCTCTGGGTGGAACGATGCGTTCTCACGGCGGCGGTCACCACGATGCGTTTTTGGGCAGCCAATCGGGGGTTTCTTCAAACCCGTTTAAGGCAACTCCCGAGCAGCAAACGGTGGATGCCCCGACCCTGAATCTCGGTGCGCCCGTGGCAAATGCACCAGCACCACAACAGACTGTGGACATAGCCCCGCCCCAGCAGCAGAGAACCGTTGGGCTTGGGCTTGATGTGGGTGCCCCTGTGACAACTAGCAATACCGCTGCTGGTGATGTGACTCCGACCACGACCACTCCCACCGTAGGCGAGTCTGCGGTTGCCCGTGGGCTTGGTGGGCTTGAGGCCATTGCGGCAGGTGAGTCTCCGGTAGACAGGACAATAGCCAACCGCACCCTTGGCAACCTTGGGGCACAGCAGGAAGCCGAGCGCATGGCAGCCATACAGGCGCAGGCACAGCAGGGTGTTTCTGGCCCCGCTGCACAAGCACAGCAGGCAATGCTTGGCATCACTCAGGGGTCACAAATGGGTCAGGTGGCTGGGGAGTTGGCTCAGGGTGCGCAGCAAAGAGCACAACAGGCGGTAAGAGACCTGTTGGCTGGTGGGCAAGCGCAACAGCGGTTTGAGTTTGATAAGGAGAAGTACGGGGATGAAGAGTTTACCCGCATGGCAACAGATATTGCGAACGGTATGACATTCGAGCAAGCAAAGCAAAAGTATCCTAACCTTAGCCGCGAAGATTATGAGTCAACACGTGGAACTGTTCTGTTTGAACAGGATCGGGCAAGGCTTGAGGCTGCTCGTGACGATGTTGGAACATGGGTAGACCAAATGGTGACAAGTGACCCCGAGTGGATGTCTTCCGGGAAGTGGATGACAGACCCACAGATGCAGGCAAGGTTGACCAATCTTTGGAAAGAAGAGGGAATGGATGGTGAATACAACCCCAACAACGCTGCGCATCAGGCATGGGCACAGACCCAGATAGCCCCCTATACTGTTACTCCCGAGGAAGCGGAAATAAATCGGGTGCGAAACTCGACATGGTATCAGGGACTTGATCCAGATGAACAGAACGAGGTGGATGATTTGCTTGACTTCGCTGCGACCATTTCTGTTACTCAAGGATACCAGCTTGGTCAAAATACAGATGGGTCTACATATATAATGAATGCTGATAATGAGGTTGTATATGGGAGCAGGACAAATGACCCAGGCGCGGCTCCGGGCTTGAGCAGCGAGGATGTAAATGGGTTCATTGATGCTATGGCGGATAATGGCATAACCGTTTCTCCATCCCGTGCGCGGCAGTACATGAACGAACATCCGGGCGAAGGTTATCCCACGCTGGAAGAGTTTAATGTGTGGAACTCTAGCGCGGCTGATATTAGTAATATTATGGACTACTTTAACGGTGAGCCAGATGCAATACTGAGTACCGCCGATGTGGCAAAAATTGATGAAATCAAAGCTGCCCAACTTGCAGTTGATGCCGGTACGGCCACCGACGAACAGAAGCAATTGCTTGCAAGGTTCCCGGTTGAGTTTGCCGATGGGGCAGTGTTCGAGGGCGGCAAAATGGAGAGTACTGATGATTTTCGCTTTTACGTGAGTAAGTACGGAAATCTGCATCGCCACATGGAGTACAACAACGAGATATATAGGGCATCAAGCCAAGAGGCGACGTTTACCAGCGAAATGACGGAGTGGATTAATCAAAATGCCGGAAGGATTGTGCAAATTGACGGAACGTACTATAGAATTTCAGCCACAAACCCGATTGTGAATATGACAATTCAGTCAAACGAGGTTACTTCTGGCAATGATTCCCGCACCTTTGGTGCGTCCGTTCAGGGGTTGAAGGTTGTCAATGTTGAAAGCGGTGTGGAGGAAACGCTTACCTTTGGTGCAAAATATCGTGTTGAGGATTAGTGGTGGCTTGGTTGTGGTAACTGGTGCGCCGAGGAGCGGGACATCATGGATGGTGCGGCAAGTAGCTAAGATGGGAATACCACCAGTTGCAAAACCGTTTTTGAGAGAACACGACAGGATACGAAGGTTTAATCCCGAGGGATTTTATGACAGCAAGCTCTTTGATGTGTTGGGAATGGAAATGCGGCGAGCATGTATGAAGGTGTGGGGGGGGCTTCTTTCGTTTGTGTCGCCAAGAAAGGTTTCGTTTGTCATTGTTTGTCGGCGGAATAGAGATGATACCATTAGGAGCTATGGTAACCTTCTCAAAGAATTAGGATGGTTGTTTCCCAAATGGATTGCGAGGGTGGTTGTGGACATACATCTCAATGCCATTAAAAAGTGGTGTCTTACAACAGACATTCCATACCGCATAGTTGATATGGACAACATTTCTGATGAGGTTATGACAAGCATTGGGAGGGAAATATGGCAGTAGGAACAATTATTGCGGCGGCAATTGCGGCGACAGCAACCACCGTTTCGGGCATAGCATCATCTGTCTCGTCCTCGCAGGCACAGGGAGAAGCGCGGGAAATGCACAAGGAAGAATTGGCCCGCGAAGAGGAACAGCAGGAATATGAGCGGGGGCAAACGCGCCGCGTGCTGGGACTTAAGACCCGCGAACTTGAGATGCGCGAGAGGGAGTCAATGTTTCAGCAGCGAATGACCCGAAAACAGATGAAAAAGCAAGACCAAGACAAGCTGGCAAACATGCTGCTCTTCAGAGCAAACAATGACGAGAACTTTAAGAATTCCCTTTGGGCGCGCTGGGGAAGGGGGTAGCCCGTGGCAAGCACATATAATCCCCGAGACTATGTGCAGGATTATGGTTGGATTGCACAAGCTGGGAGCCAGATTGCGGCCGGTGTTGGGGGTGCCATCAAAAACATGCCCCAATTCCGCGAACACAAGGTAAAGACGGGGGAGCTTTACAGCGGTGTTCAGAAACACGTTTACAAGATGCCCGACAAGGCTGTGCATGACATTGGCACAACAAAGGCCGAGTTGGCGAAGCTTGTTCCCAAGCCGGAAAAAAACGAAGATCCAAGAAGCTATACCAAGCGCATCTCCGAATGGTATAAGCCAATTACATCAAGGCTGGAGGCTATTGGAATATCGAAGCAGGATCTCATTTCGATGATTCCGATGGGTGCCGATATTGGAACGCTCGGTAAGGAGGCGGCACAGGAGTCCCGCACCGCACAGCTTGGGCAAGCAGCACAGGGTGCGCTGGGGGCACAGTTTAAGGGACAGGAGCCAAGCCAGCAACTGTCTGCTGATGTTGGGTTGCAGCGGGAGACTGCCCCCGGCGGGGAACCGTCTCGTTCTCAGCAATTGGGGCTTTCTGCGCCACCCACAATGCAGCCACAAATGGCAACCGCTGGCGAGGCACGAACACGCCCAGAGGCACAGCAACGCATTGCCACGACACTTGGGCAGCAGGGGGCGACACCACAAGAGATTCGTCAGCAACAGCTTGCCCTAGGCGGGGCGCTTCCAGAACAGGCGCCGTCTCCAGACGATGCTCTTATGGCTGACGTTAAGACTAAGGGTGGCATGACTTCTGCACTTGGCGCAAACACATACATTTTTGGGAAAACCGAAGAGCTTGGTAGGTCAGAAGCCAAGGCCAAGGGTGTGAAGAAGGTGCTGGATCAAGTAAGCAAAGACCCAATGATTCTGTCAGATCCCAAGAAGCGGCAAAAGCTCATTGCCGAAGCAAAGCCCCTTGGTTTGTGGGATAATGATGGTGGCCTTGCCAGCAAGGAAACTATGCTTGAAATTTTGACTTCTGAAGAGGAGAATGTTGAGCGCCTGAAAGGAGATGTAAAGGCTGCGGAGGAGCAGAAAAACCAGGCGGTACACGGAAAAACAAAACAGCCCACACCCAAGACGGCAACACCAAAGTCTGCTCCGGCAGCGGAAGCTACGCTTAGCACCATTGTGAACCGCGAACTTGGTAATATATTTCCCAACGATGTTGAGTTCAGCAAGGATGATTTTGGTCGTATACAGCGCGTAGTAAAGCCCAATACGATGGCCGCACAGATTGCCGGAGACGTGGAGTTGCTCAATGCATTTAGGTATATCGTGGCGAAAGAAAATGCACGGGCGGCACGAATACCACAGCCTACGCCGGAGGCCATCGAACGGGTTAAGGCGATGATGGGTGGGGGTAAGGGAGAAGGGTTTTAGTGGCCCGACAGGATAATTTTCTTTCAGCAGCCGCAGGGCTGTCTGCATATTCGGGGTGGTCTCCTGACGAGATTCGCACCAATGTCACCGATGTGCTTTCTTCGGGGGATACGCAACGAATTGGCGGTCTGACCCAAGCTCTGTCTGCGCTTAAGCCATATGGTGGCTGGGGGTCGGAAGAGATAGAGAGCAATCTTCGGACGCTGTTTCCTCAAACAGAAATCCCGCAGCCCACGTTTCGTGACACCACGCCACAGATAGAACCAGCCATTGCATCCAGCACGGCAGTGGACATACAGCCTACAATTCCGCAGCCAACCGAAGAGCAAGTTGCAGAAAGCATTATGATTCCTGCTGCCCATGCCGGTGCGCGTGGGGCGGCGGAAGCCGTGGCGGCAGAACCGCCGCCAACTGAAGAGATGGGGCCGGAAGACATACCTCTCCCCGAGCTTGAAAAGCCAATGCAGGGGCCCGGTGGAGAGGTGCCGGGAACGCCCCAAACATATGACATGTATCTTGCCAGTCTTCCAAAAGAAGACCGCGAGAAGATAGAAAACGACGCACGGTATGAGGCCTACTGGCACGAGTTTGGAAAGATAGGGTCTGTGTCGGCAGGGCTTGCTGCATCAATTCCGTTTTTGAATCAGATAAGCGATGAGGAGAAAGCAGAATTTCTGTCAATGAACCCAGAGTTGTTTATGGCTGGGCAACTTGGTGGAACGGTTCTTCAGTCCATAGGGCTGGCAGGGTTGGTTGGAAAGGGTTTGCAGGCAATTCCGGCCATTGCAAAGTCCCCCCTGCTTGTGCAAGCCATTACGAGGGCAACCGTTGCGGGCGGGCTGTCCGGGGCTCGCGGTGTTGATGAGGCAATCCGTGGCAAGGGCACTTTGGCAGAAGCTGTTGGCGATGCGGTGCGTGGTGCTGGCGCTGGACTTGTTTCGATTGTTCCTGAGGTTTTTGCTCCCGCGAACGCCATACAGCTAATTGCGCAGCCCCTTGCCGATCTTGTGTACGATGTTGGGGTTGGTGCCGTGTCTGGCGAGGATGTTGGAAGCGACGATTGGTGGAAGAACGAGCTTTTGAACCTTGCCATATCTGAAGGGTTTGCCATTCGCGATGTGGCTTCAGGGGCCAAGTTCAAAGCCACTCAGGGAGCACAGAGAGCAGAGGTACAGAAATGGCTAAAGGGCAAGGGTGGTGATGGGTTTGAAATTCTCGACAAACTAGACTTGCCAAGACCAACTCCGGGAGATGAACAGCGCCCGACAGAAACAAAAATTGGTGAACCTACAAAGAGCGTTGCAGAAACAAAGCCAGAAGAAGAGGAGCCTACGTTTGATGTTGGGACTGCTGGGGCTGACGCGACAAACCCGACAAAGGTACAGGTGCCTGCCGACCTTCAAGAAAGGGTCGTATTTGGGAAGGTTGAAGTTTCTCCCGCACAGAAAGACAAACTTACAGGTCTCCCCAATAACTCAGTAACCAAGACACAGGTAGATGCTGTTGCTGATGATGATTGGACAATCAGCATAGATGGGGATAAGTTCAAGGCTGTGAACGATACCCAAGGCCACAAGGCCGGGGATAACGTAATCACACAGATAGGTGCATTGTTTCACAAGCACTTTGGCCAGTTTGATGATGTTTTCTATGGTCGAGAGGGTGGTGAGGAATTTTTTGGGAACCTCGGCAAGGAGCTTACCCCAGAAAAATTAGCCGCTGCGCAGGCTTTTTTGGAGGAGGCACCAGACGCAATACGCATTGGAAATGACCCGTTTACACTATCTATGGGCATCGGGAAGGGTAACTATACCACAGAGGGTGGTGATAAGGCCCTTGTGAGCGATAGGGCATCCTTTATGGCCAAGGATAGTGGAAGAAATCAATTAGTTGTTGACAAAGATGGTGTTGCAGAATACATTAAGGGGAAGGAGGTTGGCCGCAAGCAATATGTGGTTGACTTCAGCCGTAAACAAGCGAAGGAGGCCATAGATGAACTTGCCAAGGCGGGTGAAATTGACGCCGCAACAGCTAAAAGACTACGGGGAGAGGTCGATAGAGGCCAAGAAGGCCCGAAGACTGGCGGACAAAGAGTATCAGAGACAGCGCCAGGGGAGCCAGTAAAGCCACCGAAGACACCCACCGCTGCAAAGAAGCCCCCCGCTGGTGATGGCAACCAGAAAGAGCGTAGCTTCCCCAAGACGGCCGAGAAGAAGGGTCGTGTTGGCGGTACTGACAAGCTGTATACCCCACAATCCAATGCGGAATCGATTAAACGGGCCGATGCTCTTATCGAAGAGCGCGGCCTTGTCGGTGCTGAAGAATGGGTCAAGTCTGACGAATCTAAAGGTGCAGACAAGACTGTTGTTGCCCTAAGGCTGATTGATCATTATCAAACTAGTGCGGGCAAGGTAGAGGGCGCAAAATCTGAAGCCAATATGCAGAAGGCAATGGATATTGCTTCTGAGACTGCGCGGGCATTGACTAGTGCTGGTCAGGAGATTCAGGCGGTTCGTGTTCTCAGCAAGATTGCCCCAGAAACATTTCTTACCTCCGCGCAGAAACAGATTGACCGGGTAAACCGTCAGCGGCCCAAGGCACGCCAGCTTATTCTCAAGACCGAAGACGCACGCAAGATTACTCGTCTTGCCAAAGAGGCCCAGACGTGGGATACGCTGGACAAGGAAACACAGAACACAGTAAAGGCTATTCAGAAGGTGCTGGATACAGGCGAGGTTACTGTTGCTGACATTAACTCGCTGAAAACCCTTCAGGCAAGAATCCGTGATGCGGTTGGTGTTGAGCCACGATCTCCCAAGCCAAGGGCCACCCCAAAGAAGCCAAGTCTAAATTCCATGCTTCAGTCGCGGCTTAGCGACATGGCTGCGGAACGCATGGCTAAGTACAAGAAGGCCGAGCAGGAGATTCGGCTTCGTGCAGGTCTCCCGGCAGAAGAAATGGCAGACATGTCTATTATTGGTGCTGCCAAGCTTGCGGAGACGGGCCTGAGGTTTGTTGAGTGGTCGAAGTCGATGGTGTCTGATTTGGGTGAGGACATAAAGCCACACCTCAAGAAGATATACAGACGTGCTCAGTCGGCCCTGAAAACCGAGCGTGCCCGCACTCGAAAACTGTGGGAACAGGCTACGGCGATTGACAGGATATTGAAGAGGCTTGAGGCCAACGAGATGGTGCCCGAAGACATGCTGGTTGATTTTCAGACCCGTCTTGCTGAGGCAGAGCAACTTACGGGCGAGGCGCGAACAGAGGCTGTGCTGGAAACCCAGCAGGCTATTGAAATGCTGAAGCCGGTTGGGTTGTTGAGGAAAGTGTCTACTATTCAAACCCTTGCCCAGCTTCTCAATGTTAAGACATTGGGCAGAAACATTATTGGTAATGCCCTGATGCAGGGTGCCGAGCGTGTTTCGTCTGTTGTTGGAACGCCGATAGACATTGTGGTTTCAAAAGCAACGGGCAAGCGGTCTGTGACGCTACGGCGTGGTGGGGTAAAGGCATTGGAGGAAATGTACAAGGGTCTTATGTTTGCAACCCGCAGGGCATGGAAGGGGCTTCCTCAAGGCGATATTGAAACAAAGTATTCGCTTAAAGCCCCGGCATTCAGGACTGATGCTGAGGGTAAGTTCAAGTATGCCGAGAGGGCTGTGGCATATATGGAGCGGGCACTTGGGGTGGTTCTTGGTGCTACTGACCGAGCGGTGGTGGAGTCTGCCAAAAACAGAACACTTGGTGAATTGGCGGAACTTGCAGCAATAAACAATCGTATTCCCAAGGCAGAGCGCACAGAGTATGTACAAAACTGGATAAAGAATGCATCAGATGAGGCAATAGACTTGTCTCACGAGTACGGCAAATATGTGACCTTTCAGGACGATAATTTTCTTGCTGATGCGGCAACAAAACTCAAAAGAGACATCCTGAATGTTAAAAAAGACTTCGGGATTGGTGATTTGATTCTTAAGTATCCCAAGACCCCCTCTAACCTTGTGAACCGTGCCTTTGCCTACTCTCCCGCAGGGTTTGTGAAGTCCATGTACCATCTTGCCAAGGCCATCCCTGCGTTCGGGGGCGAGTTTGATCAGCGGGCGTTTGTTCAGTCCATGTCTCGTGCCCTTGTCGGCACGGCTGGACTAACGGGGATGGGATATGCGCTGTACAATCTGGGGGTTATTACTGGGGATGCGGAGAACTACAGCGTAAGCGCCTTTGAGCGCGAGCAGACGGGTGGTGGCCCCTTCCGCATAAACACCTCGGCGCTGATGCGGTGGGCGCAGTCCGGGTTTAAGGGAACAGATGTGCTCAAGAAAAGACAGGGCGATACAATGGTGTCATATGATTGGGCACAGCCTCTTGCCATTTCTCTTTCAATGGGCGCAAACTGGCAGCAGACTATTCAAGATGAATACATTAAGAAGGGCGACTACGGTTCTCTTCTGGGAAATATGGTGGACTTGTTTAGTGCTGGGGCGCAGTCGTTTGCTGAGTTGCCGATGTTGACCGGTCTTCAGACATTGTTTGGCAGGGGGGTGCCGGGAGACGAGGGGCGTCAGGCAATTCGCGCATTTGAGCGAGTTTTTGAACAGGCGCCATCTTCGTTTGTTCCCACATTCGTGTACCAGATACGACAGGTAATGGACAACACCGCACGAGAAAAACATGACCCAAACCCGTTCCGCAAAGCCCTTAATGGTGCCATTAACAAGCTTCCGTTTGTTGAAAAGATGCTGCCGGAAGCATACAACACGCTGGGTCTGAAAAAGAAGGAAATCTACAAGGGTGGAACCAATTCGTTGTTCAACGTGTTTTTTAACCCCGCGTTTGTGACTAAGTACGAAGTTGATCCAATGGTGCAGATGATACTTGAACCATATGTGGCAGAACGCAGAACGGGGCAGTTGCCGAGAAGGGCGCCGAGAAAAATTACTTATAGTGTGGACCGCTTCAAGGGCATTGCCAAGCTAGACGAGTTGACACAAGACAAGCTTGCGGAGATTGGTGCTTCTCGGACAAAAGACAACGTGGTGATGAATCTGGATGCCAAAGACATTTCCGAACTCCAGAGATTTATGGCCGCGCTCACCACGAAACAGTTGCAGAATGTCAACAGGGGTGCCCTTAAGAAGAAAACACCAGAACAGCAGGAGAAGATATTGGCTAAGAGCATACAACATGTATCCCAAATGGCACGCTTGCAGTATCTCCAGAAGAAGGCGGGAATAATCAAGAGATATACATTGCCCAAGGAGGCACAATGAATCTCCCGAAGAACGGCACGCTTGCTTGGATAAAACTGCTTGTCCCGTTTTTTCTGTTGGCCATATCTTTTGCGGCGTGGTGCGGGAGGCTTGAGGCGCGGCTGACCAACGAGATGGAGTTGCGCCACAATACCGATCAGGGCATAGAGTATGTCAGGCGACAGAACGTGCAAATACTGCAAGAGATTGCCGGAGTGAAAGCGCATTTGGAGCACCTGAAATACCATGACTGTAAATAGAATACCGCTGAGGAATTGGTCTGAGATTGAGTTTGAGCTTGCCAAGATTCGGGGCGAGCTTGATCGTCTTGGCGTGGCCTCGGAGCAGTCTTCCCGTGGCTGGTTCCAACAGTTGCACGTCAGAGACAGGGCACAGTTCCTTGGCGTTGCGGCAGGTGGATATCTCAGGCTCGATGCCAACAACTACCTTGAGCAAGTTCCCGCCGGAATAGGAGAAGCCAACACGGCGTCCAATGTTGGCGTGGGGGGCGTTGGGCTTTACAATGCCAAGGTCGGTGTTGACCTCCAGTTCAGAAACATCAACGCTGCTTCTGCCAGACTCTCGGTTGCGCTTGATGCGCCCAACAATGAGGTGGATTTGGATGTCGTCGAGGCCCAGATAAATCACGACAACCTTGGCACTAGAACACATGACGGTGACACCTTGCAATTGGACGGAGTGACCAGCAACGGTGGAGCATTCAACTTTACCACTTCGGGCACGCTTACCTTTTCTAATACGGTGGCGCTGTCTACGTGTATTAATGCTGCTGGGGATACCGACAAGTTCCTTGTGTTGGATGGTGCCGACAACGTGGACTTCCGCACCGGCGCGGAGGTGCTGAGCGACATAGGTGGTGCTGCGGCTGTCCACACTCACGACGGCGATACGTTGCAGTTGGACGGGGTAAACAGCGACGGTGGGGCGTTCTCATTCAACACGACAGGTGCGGTGACGTTCAACCAAGACGTGAACACCCAGAATCTCGGAGTGACGGGCAACATCACGGTTACCGGAACGGTTGATGGTGTGGACGTTGCAGATCACCATGCCCGCCACGAAAACGGCGGTGCGGACGAGATAGATGTTGGCGGGCTGTCGGGAGAGTTGGCTGACGCGCAGCCGGTGGCTGTGAGCAAGAATAGCGGGGCCATCGTTGGAACGCGAAGCGAATTGAACTTCATTGAGGGCGCAAACATCACGCTGACTATCGCCGACGATGCTGGCAATGATGAGGTGGACATTACCATAGCGGCGGCTGGGGGCGGAGCGCACGATTTGCTGAGTGCCACACACTCCGATACTGCTGCCGATGCAGTCACCCGTGGGTCGCTTATCTATGGTAACGCAACGCCCAAGTGGGATGAGTTGGTGGTTGGCGCGGCCAACTCCGTACTTGTTACCGATGGCACAGATGTGTCGTGGGACAACACGCCAACTATCGACGGCCTGACGATGGCTGGCGACATTGCGATGGGCGGCAACTCCATCACCGGAGTGAATCAGGTGGACGGGGTGGACGTGAGCGATCATCACGCACGTCACGAGAACGGTGGGGCTGATGAGATAAGCGTGGCCGGATTGTCCGGTGTCCTTGCTGATGCACAGACGCCCGCCGCCCACGTCCACGACGGTGACACGTTGGAACACGACGCTGTGAACAGCAACGGTGGTGACTTCGATTTCACGACTACTGGAGACATACGACACATTGTTGGTGTGGGAAATGCGTTTGTGTTGACCGACGTGGTTACGGACGATACGGACAAGCGACCGGCAATCAGGGCAGAGCAGTACGATTCCACGGGAGAACCGGAGGGGTTTACTGTCATATATGTTGAGGGGAAGGCGTGAGCAAAGTATCCATAATTATCCCCGGTCGATATGAGCGGTATTTCCAGCCCACGGTGGACTCTGTGTTGGAGTCTGCTGTTGGTGATGTGGAAGTCATCGCCATTGTGGACGAGCAGGAATGGGATGTACCGCTGCAATCTGATGATCCACGGGTGAAAATCATTCGCTTGGAGAAGGCCATTGGACAGCGGGCGGCGTACAACCTCGGCGTGCGGGAGTCAACGGGCGAATACGTGATGAAGATAGACGCCCACGCGCTACTCTCCAAGGGGTTCGATGAGGAGCTGAAGAAGTGCTGTGGGGAGAAGGACGTGGTACTCCCCGAGATGCGGCGGCTGGATGTACACGAGTGGAAGCCGAAGCGCGGTGGGGAAACGGTACATATGTACTTTGGGCTGGATCTGTACTGCCACTATTGGCGCAAAGCGAACACCGAGGACTACCCAGAGGTAATGACAGGGCAGGGGTCATGCTGGTTCTGTCGGCGGGAGTGGAACGACCACATTGGGCTGCTCGATGAGGCGGTGGGGTCGTGGGGTAACGTCGGCATAGAGGTTTCTTTGCGGACATGGCTGTGTGGCGGCAGGCAAATCTGCTGCACCAAAGCGTGGCAGGCGCACTATTTCCGCAAGGACGATGGGGGGTTCCCGTATCATCTGACGGGCAGGGACGTTCATAAGGCCCACAAGTACACATGGAATAACTACTACTTCAAGGACGATGCTTTCACGAATCAGACGCGGCCTTTCAGGTGGCTGATACAGAAGTTTGAGCCGCCGGGGTGGGAGGCATATCTGGTGGACTGCTTTGAGTCTCCGAGGGTGATAGTGTACTACACGGATTCGCAGCTTGTGGAACACCTGGCGGCAGCCGTGCGGAAACGCTTGAAGAAGGTGTGTGGGCCGATACCGATTGTGAGCGTGTCTCAGGAGCCGCTGGGGTTTGGCAAGAACGTGTGTGTGGGTGAACAGCCGCGCATATACAAGAGCGTCTACGAGGCCATGCTGGCAGGCGTGAAGGCAACCCCGCCGGGAAGCATCGTGTATCTGGCTGAACACGATGTGTTCTACCACCCGTCACACTTCGCGTTTCTGCCGCCGGAGCGGGGGACGCTGTATTTCAATGAGAACCGCTACTACTACACACGGGGACACGGGAAATTTGAGAAGGCGCGTGGGAAGGTGGCGTTGTCTCAATGTGTGGCATGGCGCGAGGACTTGATACAGCACGCCGAGGAGCGGCTGGCGGTGGCGCCAGAGGACATTACCGAAAGCTTTTCCGCATGGCAGGAGCGGACTGCGCTGAAGACGGTTACGTTCTCATCGAACCGCCCGAACGTGGACGTCCTGCACGGGGCCAACCTGACCCTCAAGGGGCGGAAGAAACTGCGGTACATGCAGGGTGAGGGCGGCACGGTTCGCGACCTTCCGGGGTGGGGCAGGCCGCCACACTTCTGTTCTGTTGTGGGGTACTCGACGGATGATTTGCACATTGTGCTGCACGAGAAATTTGAGCGGCTGCTGCCACAGGTGTCTCCCATACGGTGCCCGAAACTGAAGCGCGACTGGCTGCCGAAGATGTTTGCAATGGCTGGCAAGCGGGGTGCGGAGGTGGGGGTGCGGGATGGTGCGTACTCGGAACTGATATGCCAAGCTGTTCGTGGGGAGCATATCTGCGTGGACATCTGGGACGAGTATTACCACTTCGACAAAGAATACGGCAGGAAGAACCTTGAGGCGTGCCGGGAAAGGCTGAAGCCGTATGGTGTGCGGTACATAGAGAAGCCAAGCGTTGAGGCGGCGGCAGAGATAGAGGACGAGTCTTTGGACTACGTGTACGTCGATGCTGACCATCGGTTTGACTGGGTGATGGAAGACTTGATAGCGTGGGGCCGGAAGGTGCGCCCCGGCGGTGTGATTGCGGGGCATGACTACTATCGGTTCCGCAACGCGGGCGTGGTGGATGCGGTGGACTTGTACACTCGGATGCACGATGTGCGCGAGTGGTTTGTGACCGACGAGAAGGAATCTAGCTTTTTCTGGGTGAAATAATGGCAACCGACTATCTATTTGCAACATTCAAACGGGGGACGCAGGAGACTGCGCCGGGCAAAGAGCATCTGGGGATGTGGGACCGGATGCTTGTTGACTGGATAGATCCCGATGTGTATCCCGTGAAGCACTCGGAGTGGATGCAGAAGTGCTTTTTGATTCTGCGGGTGAAGCGGGATCTGCGGGACATGCTGGTGCAGGGGTGCCAAGCCACCCACGACACCATAGAGGACACGTTTAAGGTCGAGGACTACCGGGCGCGGCAGTTGTCGATAGACGTGGACACGGTGAAGGCTGCTCTGTCCATGTCGGATCTGACCGACAAGATGGCGAGCAAAGACGCCATCCAGATAGTGGACGCGACGAGCCTCGGTGAGAGCCTGTTCAAGAGTTCCACGCTCATTGCCCCGACGGCGCGTGACGTGATGGCGGTTACCAATGGTAATTACACCATAGGCTCCGGTGGTGGGGATAGCTATGCCACCTGGGCAGCCTTCGCCGCCGACATCGGAAGTCCGCTCGATGGCAACCTAACAGGCACACAGACCACAGATGTGACGGAGACGGCGCAATCAACGACCACCGAAAGCCTCAACGCGCACAAGTTCAAGTGTACATCCGACAGTTCGCCCGAAGGAAATCCAACTGCGGGACACAAAACCACCCTCGGCGATCACCATTGGATGCAGTTTGAGTGTGAGGGTGGCGGCGAGGTTGAGGTATGTGATCTCAGGTGTGACCATGCTTCTGCGTCCGGTGGCAACCGGCACTGTATTGCATGGATAACCGTTACCACTGGCTGGACTGGATATTTCCATGACAACATGCTGGACAAGGCCGGTGGGCGCGGGTTTGGTATACACGATGCCGATGCTCAACCGACGTGTTATGTGTGGAATAATGTCATATGGGGCGGCCGAGAGGGTGCTGGTGATGCTGTAGGTCTGAAGTCACACACTACCCTGCACGGTGGGTTCGAGATTGTTGAAAACAACACCATCTACGACATGGAAACCAGCGGTGTTGACGCCCAGGGTGACGATCCAACCTACCGCAACAACGCCGTGTATGACAACGGCACCGACTTTGCGAACATCGGCGCTGCCACCGGCTACAACAACGCCGACAGCGACGGCACGGCAGCGGATGTCAACTGGAGCGACGGCAGCGACAACCTGACCAACCAGACCGCCGCAGATGATTTCGTCTCCACCGATGACACGAACGCCAGCTTCCTCGACATTGACCCGACAGGTGCTCTCAATGGCGCTGGAAACAGTACCATTTTGGGCGACAACACCGCTGGTATTCGTGGTAGGGCACGCCCGAATAACGATGGTGGCTATTCCATCGGTGCGGCGGAGGCAGACTACGGCAGCTCGTCGGGCAGCGCTTCGGGTTCGGCTTCGGGCAGCGCTAGTGGCAGTGCAAGCGGATCTGCCTCTGGCAGCGCTAGTGGCAGCGCGTCAGGCAGCGCCAGCGGCAGCGCATCGGGGAGTGCCAGCGGGTCGGCCAGCGGGTCGGCCAGCGGGTCAGCTAGTGGATCGGCCAGTGGGTCGGCTTCAGCCTCCGGCGGCTCTGGGTCGGCTTCGGAATCAGCCAGCGAATCGGCCTCGGAATCTGCGTCCGGGTCTGCCAGCGAGTCGGCATCACCCTCCCCTGAGAACATCATTAACATTGGTGGCGGTGATGCGAATGCTAACGCCGCAACAACTATCCGCATGTGGACTGCTGCCGACACCACCACGCGCACAGGCACCAAGCGGGTGGAGTTGGATGATACTACCATAAAGTTCCTGCTGAATACGGCCATCGGCGATGTAAACCCCGACACTCTGCTGCATGTGTATGGTGGGTCGGCGGGAGCAGTTGCTGCTGTTGCGAACACCGTTCTTGCGGTGGAGGATGATACCACCGCCCTGATTAGTGTGCTTGCGCCGGATGCCAATTATTCCGGACTTGTCTTCGGCGCTGCCAGTGACAATGATGCGGCCACAATGTTTTTGGACTACACCAACACAGTGGTTGAACACCGGGTTGGCGGCACGGGTGGAACTTTGCACTATCAGTGGCACCTGTCGGGCATTCATAGTTTCTATGGTTCACAGATATTCTACGAGTCTACGGGTGTGGGTGCCGAGGAGGTTTTGCGTATTGCTGGAAACTTCATTACCATAAACGAGGACAGCAAAGACATAGATTTTCGTGTAGAAACAAATGGTGATACCCACATGCTGTTCTCCGACGGGGGCAACGACAAGCTCTGCGTGTCTACCAATACGGGGCTGGCGGCAAAGTTGACCATCGTGCAGGACGATGCTTCGGGCGAGTCGTGCCTGTCGCTGGATCAGGATGACGAGTCGGAGGGCTTTATAGATTTCGTGGGAAGCGACACGGGGTCATGTCCTACGGCAACCACCAATAGCACCGCATCTGTACGGGTAGAATTGAATGGAACCGTGTACCGCGTCCCCTTGTTTGACGATGCTTAAGATATGCACACCTCTGTACAAGAAGGCACACCCCCGTATGCGACGGGCGGTGAAACGAACGGGGTTGCGATGGGAAACGTGTACGGGGCCGCACATCTGGAGGAACAGGAATAACCTGGTTGGAGGTGCAGAGTGGTATCTGTTCTGGGATGCTGACATTGTGCCTGCCGATCCCCGGAGGGCCATACGACAGCTTCTCAACAGGAAGCGGTCAATAGTCGGTGGTGCCTACATACAGAGGGGGGCGGAGCACTATTGCGCTGCGGTAAACGACAGGGGGCATGTGTCACAGAACAGCACGGGCATTCATTCTGTTGATTGGGTGGGGGCTGGTTTTTTGTTGGTGCATCAGAGCGTTTTTGATACGTGTCCGAAGCCGTGGTTTCGGCACGAGTTTGTGGGAGACGATCAGACGCCAGAGGACATAGGGTTTTGCATGAATGCTCGCCGCAACGGGTTTAAGGTGTATGTGGACTGTGATGTGAAACTGGAACACATAGGAGGATAATGTGGCTGAAGAAGACATCCGCACCCGCGAAGAGCTACTGATTGAGCAGTGTGAGGTTTTCAAAAAACGGGAGCAGTTGAGGAGCAACATTGCACAAGCCCAAAACATGATACGGGAGTGCAATCAGAAGATTGTTGAACTGGAGCAGGTGTTGCAGAAAAAGGAGTCAAAATAAATGGCAGTCAATGTATGGAGCGCAGCGGGAGCGGGCAACTGGAGCGCAGGGGGCAACTGGAGCCTCGGCCATGCCCCGCAGGCCGGTGAGGACGTGCTGTTCGACAACACAAGCGTGCAGAACTGCACCGTGGACGTAGCCGACTTTTTGACTATTCTCGGGGATTTGACAGTAGCAGACACATACACGGGCACTGTCTCAGCAGCGGCGGCCAAAGTGTTTGTTGTTGGCGGAGATGTGTACTTGGGCACCGGAGTAACGTGGAGCTGGAATACTGCCGCCACACTACGCCTCAAGCCAGTCGGGGCGCAGACTATCGAAACAAATGGCAACGGCGGGCACACCATTACTGGTGTGGCTGGTGCTGGTGGTTCGATGCAATTAGTAGATGCGTTGAACATGACAACTTGCAACATGACCGGATTTCCGTGGGACCAAAACGGGCAAGACATTATCGCGTCTGGTAATTTGTCTATTACTGCCGCAGGGTGTACGTGGGATGGTGACATCAGTTGTTCTGGTATGTTCGTGAGCCTCAACAGTAGCAACGTCACTGGTTCGCTCACATTGTCTTCTACTGCATCAATCACCGTTTCTGGGTCGGTGACCGTTGCGCGGCTGATATTGTCTGCCGGAGAAACGTACACCATTTGGAGTGGTGCCAATGTACTGACCATTGGATCATACACAGCGGGCGACTGGGACGGAGCGACACTACAGGGTAACGCGGGCTTCGATTGGAACATGTCGGCCCCTGCTGGTATGGTCGTATCCAACATGGCGGTGGCAGACAGCAACAACTCGGGTGCGGCTATTGACGCCTCTGACGGTACGAACACAGACAATGGCGACAACACGGGGTGGAATTTTGTCGCTCCCGCTCCCCCCGCAACCGCCAGCACCCCCAAACAGTCAAAGTGCAGCATTGGCATAGGAATTGGCATATGATTGGCTACCCTGAACACTACGATGTGAAGCCGCCGGGCCGTGATGGCCGGGTGTGGACTGTTCAGAATCCTGATGGGAAGTTTGGCTACAATTACAGGGGCGTGAGAATCATTCCCAGAGACGGGTTTAAGACCGATTTCGCGTCAATCCCGCGTATTGCTTGGAGACTGATTGGGCCGCCGACAGGATATGGCAAAAAGGCTAACTACGGGCCTGCTGCTGTCATTCACGACGTTTGTTACGTGACTCGGGTGATGGGCAGCGACCCCAACGGGCGCAAGCTGGCTGACAAGGTGATGCTGGCGGCCATGAAGGACTTGGGGGTGTCCTTGTGGAGGCGGCGGCTGATGTACCGGATTCTGCGCCTGTTTGGGAGAAGGTACTATGGGCGCGGAGAGTGTGAATTTCCCTAGTCCTTGTCGAGTTCTATGTGGATATGGTTTCCTTCGGGCACCACGTCAAAGTCGGTGCCCAATTTGTTGCCCAGTCTTTGGATAACTTCAGCCCTGTCCATGTGGTCAATTTTGGGCCAGCGGATGTCGAATGCCCTTCCTGATGGGTGCAGGCTGCCAATTCCGTGGGTTCCCTCGCGGACTGAAGTGATGAACAGGTCATTATCGTAGGCGTGATACCACTTCTCGACCAGCCGCAACCCCTCGGCAGTCTCTGTGGTCAGTTCGCCGTAAACTCCGAGCTTGTAAAATGTACTCATTTATGAAACTCCTTCTGCTGCGACGAGCACAAGCGGTGTTTTCAGCCAATCTATGTCTTCAGGGACACAGATTACGGCAAGGTCGCACTTGTTGATTTCTTCTTTTGGGACACCCACGTAGAGGTGATTGCCGTTGTTGATGGAAAAATCGGTACTTTCGTCGCGCTTGGGGTCATATACGACCACCTCGTACTTGTCGTTGAAAAAGGCCGCCATTTCCTTGCCCACATCCCCATAGCCAACAATGCCAACCATCATTTCATGTCCTCCGCGTCTTCGATGAACCTGTCGATGATTTGCTGCACATCTTCAGGGGTTTGTGCAATCTGCCACGGTAGCTCCCGTGCCTGTACCTTCTGCTGCCCGTGGAGGCCAGTCTTGGTTTTTAGCTCAAGACTAAGGGCCAAGCTGTGCCTGTCGTTGATGGGTATAAGCACGGTACAGTCAGGAAGGCCCCCCAGAGCCTTTCTGAGCCCCCACAGCACTCCGGGGTATGTCTTGGACAGGGCACGGTGTAGGACGCCCCAGAGACGGTCTGGGAGGCGTATATACGAAAGCCCCTTGGCAGCAAGGTAATCGTCGGTGAATTTCTGCAATGCCGCCTCGGGCATTTTCACCTTGCGGGTGGATTTGCGGGCGTAGCGGCCTGCCTGCTGGCGCTTAGTCAGCATTTGCTGCCTGTCTTTCTTTTTGCCAAAACCGCCGCGCTTCGTTGTTTAAGTGCTCATCTAGGCGCTTCATCGCTTCTATTTCGCGCTCTTTGGTAGGCAGATTTTCTTCGATCAGGCTGACAACGTAGCCGCCAATCTTAAACCCCTCTTTTCTAATCCTTTTTAACCGTGCGTGTAGTTCGTCTGGCATTCTCAGAGTAAGCATTTTCATCATTTTCTCCTTGCAAATGTGCGACATCTTTTGTATATTAAGATACCACATTCCACAGGAGATGTCAACCATGAAACACACAAAAGAATGGAAATCGTGTTCAAAACTGTGGTATGTGCCTTGGCCCAAGGGTCGAGACAGGGAAAAAATGCTTGGATATGTGCGTGATAATATTAAGCTTGCCAAAAAAAATCCCCATGAATTACGTGTGTATTCTGTGTTGAAGACCGAATTTTGTCATATGAAGTTTGGATGGCAAAAGTGGTTGGCATTTCGCATCTTTGATTTTTGGTCACACAAATACGGATGTGTTGTTGAGGTTGATGGGGCCACGCACGACCCCATTAAAGATTATCTGAGAGACGAGGCATTTTTTAGGCGATATGCCATTATTACCCTGCGTGTTCGCAACGGCCACCAAGAAGACATTAATTGGCTTCGGCGCGTCCTTCCTCGGCTTGGGACTTGGAAAACGCGCCATCGAAACATGGGTATTGGCATAGACGCAACGCGCTTGTCGGAACATCATGGCGTGAGCCTCTTGAAACAATTTATTAACTCTCTACATTCCGAAAGTATTCGACCAAACTATGCCCCAGAGCATGTCCTGCCAGCAAAGAAAAGGCACCCTCGCCTTCAAAAGATTTCCGGTGGGAAAAAACGCGTTCGTATTCCCTTTCACCGCAAGCTGAATTTGTATTAGTGCGCTGCCTTTTCGTGGTTCGGCCCGCTCATGCGTTCTCTTCCCCCCCGGTGGCGGTCTCGACAATTCTGCACAGCGCAGCGCCCAGCAACGTAGTTGCTGCCTACAGTTCGCCACTGTTGACCATTGATATGATTTTTTCCATCCTTTGGCGGTAATGCTCTCTGAAATTCTCCTCACCTTCCCCGCCTAATGCAAGAAATTCGCACCATAGTTCAGAACGGAGTTTTTGGGACATGGATTGGCGATCTCCGGGGCGTTTGGGTACATCTGGCACCACTTCGTGGTGAGCGCTACGCTGTGTAGCCTCCACGGACACCTTCAGGGGTTGGCCCCGAACCTGCACCAGATACAGCGCCTGCGCCAATGAGGACTCGGGGATGTCGAAGATGACCCGTGCCCCGTCCCCACCGGAAATCTGTAACCCCCGCTGTATCGTGGGGATTGATGCCTCAAAGGTTATCACCTACCACCCCTCCCAGCTATTCTCGGCCCCCGCACCGGGCTTATCCTGAGACTCCACGGGGTCACCGACAGCAAAACTCCAATACGGGCCACCCTTCCCGGTTTTCTTCCAGCCGGAGAGCCAGTATTCGGTGCCGCCGACGTTGATTCTGCCCTTACCGTCGGGCTGGTTCTCAGTCTTCTTGTCGGCATTGCGGAACATGATGCCTGAGTTATCCTTCTGCTTGTTCACTCGTTACCTCCCACGAGAATGTGTTTTGCTTGGTCTATCAGGGTGTCCGGCGGGAAATACCACCACTCACCATTGTCATCCTTCGTCTTTGGCACACCGACACGCCGCTGTTTCACGCCGCGCACGTACCCAAAACCGTCAATGTCTCCGAGCGCATACAGGTAGCGCCCAATGCCGTGGTGTACAGCAGCTCGCCGCAGCGCCTCAGAACAGCCCCCCTTGAACGCCTCAATCGTGGTGTACTGCGCCCCGTCGGTCTTCCAGATCCATGCGGATTCTGATTCTTCCTTGTTAGTGTATATTCGTATTCCCAACGAGCACAAAATACCATTTGGGCAGGCTTCCATCTTGGTCTGCCAGCTAAACGCTCCCACAATACGGTCAAGGCGCTCCATGACATCCCGTGCATCTATGTACGCCAGCAGCATACAGGTGGGCCGATTGTCGCTCCAGTATGGCCCGCCGCCGATTCTCCAGCGCACATTGTCCACCTCAAACGGTGCCGCAAGAGCCGATGCAATTGATTCTGTCACTTATCCCCTTCTATGGTTGTTCGGTGGTGCGCACAACTAGTGCTATGATCTACTTCTTACCCAATCTACTTGTTGTTGTTGCGCCGCGCAACCACAAGATGTAGTATCCACTTTGCAGCGCACACGCACCCTGTATACGGATCGCATGTCAGCAACACCCACAGTTTGCTAATCGTCTGGGTTGTAGTTTCTGCCAAGCGACGTGTCTTCGTCTGTCTCAAAATAAAGCCCCGTGTTTACATCGTAGTTGAACTTGACCATTCCAACCTGTCCATAGTTCTTGTATTTGACCTTTTTGATGTGAACCTCGACGGTATTGTCATCAAAATTTCTGTACACCACAATCCCGTTATCTGCCTTGTTGTAGAAATTTGCTGACCCGCTGATGTCATAAAGCCCCGGAATTGGATACTTCCCGCTATCTTTGTGGCGATGCATCTTCGCTGGGTGAGCTACAAGTATCACACATACGCCGTGTTTTCTGGCGAATTTCCTCAGTTTGCGCAAGCAAACCCCGGTATACTCGCTGTCGTTCATGTCTCGCGGCTTCTGCATTTCTATCTCGTTCCACGGGTCTATTATCAGGCAATCAACTTCGTGCTGTACAGACATGCAGGAGGACAGGATGGTGTCAAGGCACAAATCTTCTTCCGTTGCATCAACAAAGTCGAAATGTGCGTCTATGAACTCTATTGCCCTGTCTACTTCGCTTCTCTGGGCTTCCCACATGTTTTTGGCACAGTATTTCTCGGCCAGTTTGTTGAAGTGTATCTCAACCGGGTAGTTTTCTGGCGAAAACACAACAAAGCGCCACCCAAAGCGTTTGGCCAACAAAATTGATAAAAAGTCCACAAATTCGCTCTTGCCATGCGTTGGCACACCGGTCACGATGGTTAGATACCCCTTTTCGAGTCTCAGGCATTCATCAAATCGCGGGAGCATAAGGCGCTTTCCAGACTCCCGTGTGCCGTCATAGAATTTATATATGCTTTCTCTGAAGTCGGATGCCTTGACTGTGGTGGTCGATGGGAACATGTCATAGTCAACATTTTTGAGCTCTGGCTGATCGTCACCGTACCCATCGCGCCTTAGCTGCTTGGCTGCTGCCACAAAATCGCCGTTGTGGTTGAGAATTGCGTATACAGCCGAGGCCTTGTATATCGTGTTGGCGGTGAATTGTGTGGATGTGGTGAACACGTAGAGTCTGTCGGGTACGTGGTTCCACGTTGCGCTGATTCCACCGCTCTTGTCGGGGCGGCACAGGGCCACCTTGTCGCCGTTCTGGTGGGCAACAGTCCAACCATGACTGAGCAAAAGGTCAACGGGGTTGTTCTTCTGGTCATAATCATCAAGCGGGGAGAGGCCATTGCGGCTAATTGATACTGTTTCTGGTGCCTGAAATGTTTTTAGATCTTCTGTTTTGTCGAAATATGCAGCGAACGCCATGAGATTATTGGCGTCTTCCAGACTGATTGTTGGTATTTCTGTCAGTTTGCCGCGCAGTATTTTGTATCCCGGCGAGGGGTTGCAAAGGAAGTATCCGCCCTCTCCCCGTGTTTCTATGAGTACCGTTGGTTTGTTCTTTGTCCCCTTTTGGGCCAGTTTTCTGTTTTCAATGCAGTTTTCGGGGCAGCGATAGAGTACATGGAACCCACCGCTGGGCGTTTTTTGAACCACAAGCCTGTCGGTCAGGTGCGGAGTGTATTGCTTGACCAGGCTGCCCCATTCCTTGAACGCACTGCCCCCATCATCGAAGTCAACGCACTGTAAACCACCCGATACCTGCCCGCAAATGATGGCTATGGGGGGTTTCCACTTGGCAAATTCTTCCGGTGTGGGTATGCGGGTCTGGTATTCAGCCCACGGCACAAGCGGGCGCTTGTCGGACTTAACCGGAATAACGGAGAGTCCCGCACTCGCCAAGTCGGCAAAAATACTCACGGTATGTAGCCGCCCTTTTTTGGCGGGGCCGTTTCTGCGTGTACAAAGCGCTTAAAGGGGGACGGCTTAGATAGGGTGCCCTTTCTGAAAAAGTCCTCAATGGTGTGTTTGTAGGTGTAGAAGTTGTTTTTGTCGTCGAGAGCATCAGCGTAGTTGCGCACCGCGTTGCACAGTTCCTGTTCCGAGTAGTCATCCCTCCATTGGCGGATTGCTGCCTGCTGGTCTTTAGTGAGCTTGCGGTGGGTTGTCAGGTCAGGGTGCAGCAACCAGAACATGAAAACATTTTTGGGGGATAATAGATCTTCTTCTTTTATGTCTTTAGATAGAATTGAACTGAACTGAATAGAAGTGGAAACGGGGGGGGTTGGTTTACTGCTGTGAGAGTTCGGTATTACTTCAGTATTACTTACTGTATCTACTATCCACCCCAATGAGTTACAACAGAAAGTTATTGTTTCGCTGACGGTCTTTTCAGAGTACAGTGTGAGTGCGCTCACATCGGAGTAAGAGTACGGTATCCCGTTACTTTGGAGTTCACCACGGGGTTTGCAGGTCGATGCAAGCTCTACAATTGCGCACCAACAGCCAAACATGGCCTCCCCGTTTTTCTCTTTCAGGATCTTCGTGTATCCAAATCCGCGCTTGTTTGGCATGGCCACCCAATGGGTTCTCTCAAACCTTCTGCTTTGCGCGTTTTCAAAGATGTCATTCCAGTTACGAATGATGATCATATGTTGTCCGAACAAAAAGAGACACCTGCCCCATGCAGACCGACCAAGGATTGTATGGGCTGTGCGCTCGTCGGGAGACGAGACAGGTGTCAGTGATTGCAGGCATTGTGGTCGATCTGCATGTCCCCAATATACACCATGTCTGTGGGGAGTGCAAGGGTTATTTGAGGGGGCGGGGCAGGCCAGCCAAAGGATAACTGACTTGTCCGCGTAACCGCCACCACAACGGTCAGAGGCCCCCGGAACCTGTTTACCAATGCTCACGAAAGTACACTATGGGTCAATTTCTGTGCTGCAAAATAAACCGCACAACTAGTGCTATGATCAACCACGCTACCCAGCGTAGCGCCCCGCAACTTGTTGCGGCTACCGTATTACAGCCTCCCAGATCCACCCAATAACAAGATACACGGCAATGAGTGATACCAGCACGGTACATGCCCAGTAGAAGTTATTCATGGTAGATATCCTGTTTGAGGGAGGTGATTTTCTGGTCAAGTATTCTGATTGCTTCGGCGAGGAACATGCCGGTTTCCACGATGTTTTCAAGAGCGAGGCGGTGTTGTTCGTGTCCGGATTCTAGTTCTTTGAGTCGGTTTTCTGTGGAGTTTTCCATATAGTTATCAACCTTTAGAGTATTGTGGCCACACGGCCACGCCCACGAGACCGTTACAATTTAGTTTCCGGCAGAGGTGATTATTGTGGTCAAGATACCACACCCAGCACGCATCATGTGCAAGTTTGGTTCGCAGGACTTCGATTAGTGCGGCTTGTGGTGTCATTTCACCATGTCGGTGAGCAGGTCGTTGAGATCGTCCCGTGTCGCATACAGTGCCGCATCCCATGCCGCATCCCGTGCCGCATCCCTCGCCGCATCCCGTGTCGCATACCATGCCGCATCCCGTGCCACATACAGTGCCGCATCCCGTGCCACATCCCATGCCACATCCCATGCCGCATCCCATGCCGCATACCACGCCGCATCCCTCGCCCCACTCCGTGCTGTTGCCAGCTCGTCATCGGTGATATCACCGCGTATCCACGCACGTTTTGCGTCGATAGCGTGCCACGAGCGCTCGTCCGCGACACCGGCAGCACCGATTAGTTGCTCGGCGACCTGACATGCGAACTCGTGGAGCACGTTGGTTACGTCGGTGGCGGAGAGAACGGTGCGGTTACGACACACCAACTTGTCGGTGTCCTCCTCGACAACCCCCCCCACCTCAACCTCGCAGAGGATGCAACCCGGAGCGTAGTGCAACGCATCGAGTACCCGCCGTGATGCGTGCAGCCCGGAGTGGCACATCTTCACGAATCCCTTGTGGTGATAGGTTTTGCCGACCTTCAGCTTCTGCCCGTCACGGAGCAGGCGGTTGTCTGCCACGAAGTGCCACGCACGAATCTTGGTCATGGTGTTGCTCCTTTGTTTGTGGTTGCGCAGTGCTAGCGCTCATTCCGTAGGTCACAGAGATACATCATTTGGTGTCTCCCTCCTCTACGGGGTCATGGTTGAACGGCTCCTCGGAACGCTCGTATCCGTAATCCCGCATCACCTCCCGCTCCGGTTCCCCTGCCCGTATCCGCTCAAGGGCTACAGATAGCCAGTGCTGGGTGATTTTGTCACACCCCGCTGCGGGAGCAGTCAGGGCGGAGCGGAGTCGCTTGAGATACCCGAGCGCGGTTTCGCATAGGGTTGTCGGTGGTGTGATACAGTTCTCGATTGCGTCAAGACATCGTGCTACCTCCACAGAATCTAGCGAATCGAGACGAGTTACCGACACGACATCTCGAATGGCTATTGCTCGTCCGGGGTAGGCCAGGTTCAGAGATTGATTAGCACACTCAATTATGATTCTCATTTGGTTTCTATTACCCTATCAATAACCAAGTTAAAATTGAGTACGGTTAGCATGAAGCTCCAGCCGTATTTACTGCCGGGTGGTTGGTAGTCAGGCTTAAGCTGCCAGTCTACCCCGAGGAAGATGATATATCCCCCGTGGCTCCAGAACCGGAAACACCACCCGTTGGTGAAATAGACCTTGGCAAAGAGTATTGATCGTAGTAATTTCATTCTGCCTCTATGTCCTCACAAAGGGCATCGCCCTTGGTTTTGTATGGATTCCCAACGCTGCGCATGTCGCTACACGGCGTTAGGCCGCACATATGTTCGCTGTGCCATGCACACTTGGCCCCTCTGGCGTTCCACAGGTGGCAGCGGTCGTGTGTCTTTGCTGCGAGATACCCGCGCTCATACTCTGCGGCCAACAGGGCCACAAAATCAGCCTCTGCTTGACTGGAGATGGGGTGCCCAGAGGGACATTTGTCTTCGTGGTACATGGTATGTCTACTCCTGTGGCGGGGTGGTATTATCAAGGCGTGAGGCGTGTACACCAAGCATAAACCCAAACATAAGTCCAAATATTATGCCAGAAACGCACGACCAACAAACCACACACGCCTGATACCTTTCTGCATGTGTCACGGTAATTCTCCCGTTGATGTGTCTGGGTGTCCCACACAGCCAGGGCCATCACCGGAAGTTGATACCCACTCGTAACAATTTGGGCATAAGACGATCTCTTCTTCAAAGTACGCCTCTGCGTCCATGTCATAATCAAACCCACACGATGGACAGAGTATTTTTATGTGTCTCACTGTTCGTTTACCTGGAAGGGCTCATTGGTGCCGCTGATGGGCTCCTGTGACAGTTCAAACCGTGCCCCACAGAATACGCAGTGGTGTGCTGAGGCTATTACCCAGTTGCCGCACTCTGAGCATGTGTGTTCAAGGCCAACGACTTCTGGATTACCATCAATTGATGGTCCGAACGAGTGCTTAATCTTGTGTGTCATGCTGTTATCCTTTCGCTTGTGGTGTTTGCTACTCAGCGTAGCGCTCCGCGTGAGCGGCCAGTATAGAATCCTGCACAGTTACATCGAGTCTATTCCAGAGCGAGTCCGGGCAGGAGGTAATCAGCGAGGAGTGGTTGTAAGCCCAAGTACGGCAATCATCGAGGGGAGTAGTGGGTAGCTGGTTGGCAATGCCGTGCCACAGGGATGCGAACAGGTAGGAGTGGATGAGGAGGAGTCGTATCATTGTGTTGGCTCCTTTGAGGTGGTGTATTCTGCAATGTATCTATTTATCGTTATCCCGTCAACCACAATATATGGTGGTTGCGCAGTGCTAACGCTCCTCAACGGAGTTGAGGAGGATGAAGGTATAATACTCCCACCTCTGTTTAGCAATATCCATACGTCCTCTGTTGATAGCGTTCCAGTATGCGTTGAGGGCATCGGAGAGCATACGCTGCGTGGTGGTCATGGTTGGTCCTCTGTTGGTGGTGTGTCTACTGCTCCGTGGTAACTGTATTGTACATCGGATCGGCAAAGCCGCATGTTGCTTTTCCAACACAGTTTCGAGTATGATAGCACTTTCCGAACTGTGGACAAATGCCTTGGTCTTGAATCTTCTTCGTGTGTCTCGTACGTTTGAACCACTGAGTATATGACCCGTACACCTCATCTTTAGGCACTGTGCGACGATAGGCCATATATTCGTCAAATACCGCCTGTGCACCAGCCCAATCTCGTGCATTCGTCATTTTTTCCCCTATACGATGGCGTAAATTGTTTTCTCGGCAGCCTTGGCAAAGTGGCGCTCTGCGGCCCCGAGGTTGGTGCAGCGGGTCACGAACACAACCGAACCGGTGTCATCGTCAACCATGCGAACGCCGTAGGGGTACTGCTCGTTGTCGTTCTCGAAGATTTCCAAGGTCACGCCGTTTTCGTCATGCTTGCTCTTTATCGTCCGTGCCATGTCTCCCGCTCCTTTGTTTGGTGTGGTGGTTAGGCTGTGGTGGTTAGGCAATTCCCAATCGCCGCTCGACAATCTCAAGAGCAGAACTCGTAATAGACAGGGTAGTGGTGTTTGAATATGGCTTCACGCACCGCCTGCGGGATACAATCATATCCGGCGCGAGAAATAAAATGTATTGATGGGACACAGTCATACAAACAATAATATGCCAAATAGCCAATCTTGGTATTTTCTACAAACCTGTGCCGAACGTCTACCTTCCAGTCACCCATGATCATACCAAATCCTTTTGTTAAGTGGTAAGCCCTAATGTAGTCAACAATCTGTCTTGTGCAACCACAAGATATAGTGGTTTTAGTTGCGCAGTGCTAGCGCCCGTTGCGTAGCAACGCCAAAGGATGTATACTTATAGACATGGACACACAGGAGCTAAACAGGTTGGCAGAATACGCCCTTCAGCGGGTTGTGAGGTGTCCCGAGTGTGGCAAGCGGCCCAAATGGATATCCGTGGGCACGCACAAGCCAATATACTACTGTGAGGAGCATGGAGCGTGGAGATATGACTAGCACGGACTCACACGATATTGACCCAGCCACAGCGGCAGCGCCCCGCAACGCAGTTGCGGCAGAGACTACACCAATAAAGAAACACCCCGGTGGTAGACCTACACTATACACAGACACACTAGCCAAGAGCCTAATGGAACAGGTAGCAAGCTCGCCTGACTCCATTGACACGATATGCGCCAATCACCATATCACACCAAGTACGTTCTGGTTGTGGGTGAAGGACAATCAAAAGTTTTCGGAGATGTTCAACCATGCGCGATCCGCAAGGTCACACACGCTGGTCCATTCAGACCATGCCAAGCTCCAGGAGCTAGAGATCAAGGCAGAAATGGCCTCAAATGAGGAATTAAGGCGCATTGACCTGCAATCACGCATACACAGGATACGTATAGGGCGCAATCAGTGGATGGCTGAGCGCATGAATCCACGCCAGTACGCCCCACAGCAGCATGTAGACGTCACCCAGAGGGCGCTCAACGTACACCTGCACGCTGACACACCAGAGGATGTGCAAGACATGGCGAGCAGGCTAGAGGAGCTTAGGTAGGCAACACGAACGTACTCTATTAAGCGCTTAACGTGTCAGTACCGGCAGTGATTGTAGACTGTGCCCACTCCATACGGGCACGCAAAGGGCAGTCAAGAGCTCCAGATGGCGCATAATTAACTATTATGTAAACTAACACGGTGTCAACCTGTAGGCAACACCCCCCCCAATAGGCAAGGGGCGGCATACCCCCATACCTCTTGATGTATTATATATCTCTTGTCAGATTCTACGGCGCATTTTCCAGAAAGGGTTGCAATGCCCACCCGGATACAGTATATTGTGGGTATGACACATTCCGACCCCAACCAGTTGCACATGGACACTTGTGTTGTGTGTGGTGCTCTGTTTGAGCAACCAGTGCAGTCTGGCAGTAAGAAGATATACTGTACCAAGAAATGTGGTGACCGTGCTCGTCTTCGTAGGCACCGTTTGCGGGTGGCTGGCAGGCTTCCCATAGAGACGGATACGGCGCAGGTGTTCAAATTCAGCTATATGTATGCATCACACAAGAAAAACGCCACCCGGCGTGGTATTTCTTGGAATATTTCTAAGCCAGAGTGGATTCGGTGGAACGAGGTAACCCCGCAGGTGTGTGAATATTGCGGAATGACTCCCGAGACACAGGCCGCAATGACCTCGTATATGATTGACTACCGCAAGAAACATGGTACTACGCGCTGGATGAGCCGCTGCCCACAGGAAACACTGCGCCTTACAATAGACAGGAAGGACAATGCCGCAGGATACACCTTAGACAACATTGTTCGGGCGTGCTGGTTTTGTAACAACCTTAAGGGTGCCATGATTTCCTATGAGCATATGAAGGAGATTGCTCCCCGAGCTATAGCTGAGTACCAAGCAGTCATCTACGATTCCGAATAATTCCTGCCCAATTACCCGTTGCACAATCCCCAAATCTGGCCCAAGATGTTCAGAAATACGGGAAGACACACTTTCTGCAATCTTCAGTTGCACATGGCGGTGAATAGTAGTATATTGCACAACGCAGGGTGGGGTGACGGGAGCGAAAGAGTACGACTACACGGTATCTGTCTCAGTTGGTGATGGCTACACGGTGAAGACATATTACTTCTCATCGCGGACGGGAAACTACAGTATCGAGTTCTTGGCTGGGGTCATTCAGGGCGCTACGGATTTGCGTCTTGTGTCTCCACGTGTTGAGCGGCAACTCACATCTGCCAACAAGTGCAAACGGAAACCGGCGAAGGCGCGCTCGGCATCCGCTGTGCGCTAGACGTTGTGGTAAATTGTCAACCTCTTTTGAATTGTAGGCGGCGGTGAAAGAATACGGACGTAGACAGAAGATGCGGCACAACTGGTGTTCAAAGGGGTTTGGCTTTGTCAAAAAGCCTCTTCGGTGGTGGTATGAATCTGAGTGTGCTGCCCCGAGAAGCGTGATGAATAAACGGGCGAGAAGGGAAGCCGCCGCCGAAATAGCGGAAGAGCTTGCCAACTCCAGCACCCAACTCCGGTAGTGCGTAAGGCAAACGCGGGTAGTGAAAGGTGGCGAAAATGGGGCGTTTTGTCGGGAAAACACTTTTTTTCTGCAGAAAGTAGTTGCACATGGCGTTGCAGAATGCTATATTGCAGAAGTGCGCCATAGCAGAGGTGACTAGTGGTGAGCGTCGGGGCGGATCAGCGGCGGGCCAGGTGCGAGGCCCGTTCCCGCTCCGCGCCACCCAAACCGAACGGAGAGATAACCCCAGAGAGGGAACACGCATAGCAGAGGAGTGAGGCATGGCGAGGAAGCTGAAGGTGGGCGACATCGTAGTGGTGGATAGTGGCCATGTAGACATGGGCCATGTCTACGGTCTGATTGGTGAAGTAATGACGTACCACACCGACGGCAAAAGCTTCCCAATCAGGGTTTATCTCGGCAAATGCGTGTACGAGTATTTCGAGCCTGACGAACTCTACCGGCTGGGCTCTGTCAACGACTAGCACGGAGTGAAACATGGACACACCGAGAGGGCGGGTGCTGCGTGACATTGAGAGGTTTGAGGGTGGTGTGAATTGGGGCAACTGTTCGCCAGACACCAACGCTGCATGGTACAGACTTCGTGCCGCCCTCACCGAGCCGCAGGGGTGTGAGGGGAAGTGGCGATACCATGTCGAAGTAATTGACGGCTTCCAGTACAACATATACGAAAAGCTAACGGAGAAGGTGAACAGCTTTCTTGCTTCTCACGATGTGGTACAAGTGGCAACTGGCTGTGAACGTGGCCGCCCAACGTATTCGATTGTGTATCGCACCCCCGAGGAGGGAGAGAACGTATGAGTGAACTAAAACCGTGCCCGTTTTGTGGCCAGCCAGCGAGGGATGTCCCGTGTGCATTACCCAACGATTGTACAAAATCAGTACCGGGGGCGTGTTGTAACAACCCCAAGTGTGGCATATGTGGTATGCGTATGACGATCGCAGAGTGGAACCACCGCACCCCAGACACAGCACCTACGGGGGAGATGCAGAGAGAGAAGGTATACGACATTCTCAGCGACTTTGCAGACATGGCACACCACGAGGGGCGCGTCTATCTGGATGCTGCCGTAGATCAGGTGATGGCCACTCTCAACCCTACCGAACAGGGAGACTGACACCAGCCGTCCCCGGCCCTGTGTGTGTGGATTGGGCTCCAGACCTCCGGGCTGCGGGGCGGCACTGAAGGGAGCACTAGATACGTTGGTTGAAACTACGCCGGGAGGCGAATGATGAGTGAAGACATTGGTGTTGCGATGATGGTGGAGCGTTTGGGCAATGAGGTTGGCCGTCTCGCGGATGCTGTGGAGAAAATGGTGGTAGCTCCCGGCTCCACACCAACCAACAGCGCTATGGTGCCATGCCCTTGGTATCAACGCGGGGCGCATTGTCACTACACCGACGAATGGTTTCCGTCGCATTGCGATTTTCATTGTAAGCTACAACGGGTACAGCACCAGTAGCGCAGAACGTTGTGCGCAATGGCCCACGGGCCGGGGAGGGGGAGAATGACACACGGGGTTGCTTATTACAAACCGTCTGGTCTGTGGGTGGCACGGTGCCGAACAACGTCGTTGAGTAAGCACATTGGGTACTATGACACCCGAGAGCAGGCTGCACAGGCGTACAATGCGTATGTGAGCGAGAACGGGTTGGACAAGCCGCTGAATGAGGGTATTCCTTGTACGTGGCCCCCGAGGCATGGCGAAAAGCGGGTTCCGGCAAGCAAGTACCGTGGAGTGTCCAAGCGCCCGAACGGGTGGATGGCGCTGTTGACCGTTACCGAAACGGTGGATGACAAAAAAAGGACAGTAAGGCACTTTTTGGGTGACTTTGCGGACGAAATTAGCGCAGCAAAGGCCTACAATGAGGCGTGTGACAATCACGGTGTACCGGAGAGGAAGAATGAAATCATCGAAACTACCGTGGAATAACCATGTGGTTGTATCGGATCTCCACGCCGGGAGCAAGCTGGGACTCTGCCCCCCCGACGGATGGCAATTGGATGAGGGCGGATATTACAAACCGTCGAAGGTGCAGAAAAAACTGTGGTCGTGGTGGGAGGAATTTTGGGGAGAATGGGTGCCGATGGTGATGCACGGAGAGCCGTTTGTGGTGATTTTGAACGGGGACGCACGAGACGGGTCACATCACGGCACATCGAGCACCATAACAAACAGCGATGAAGACCAAAATGCCCTTGTTGAGAAGATTTTGACCCCCATTGTGGAACTCTGTGAGGGTCGTTTTTATTATGTGCGCGGAACCGAGGCTCACGCAGGCGAATCCGGGCAGCATGAGGAATCAATTGCCCGCTCGCTGGGGGCAATTCCGAACGAAATAGGTCAACATGCCCGATTTGAGCTGTATCTGCGCTGCGGGCAGAAAAAGGGGGAGGGGTTGGTGCATTACACCCACCATGTGGGGACAACCAGCTCGTCGGCCTATGAGAGTACGGCGGTGTACAAGGAGTTGGTGGAGGCGTTTGTGGAAGCTGGCCGATGGGGCGACGAAACCCCGCAGGTTGTTGTGAGAAGTCACCGCCACAGGGGATTTGAGATACGAATTCCAACCCAACACGGGTACGGCATTTCCACGGTGACCCCCGGCTGGCAACTGAAGACGCCATTTGTTCACAAGCTTGGCATGAAGCAGGCCCGTCCGCAGATGGGTGGGTGCGTTGTGAGGCAGGGTGACGAGGAATTGCACACCAGAAGTCGCGTGTGGTCAATAGAGCGCCCCAAGGAGGGATGATGGCCAAGATTCAGTATGATGAATGGGCGGCAGCTCTTGAGGAGGATGTGCCCAAGAGATATGAGCCGTGGAGCGACGAAGAGTGTAAATTTGTGTACGAGGCGTTCAAAAACGGCTACAGCGCACGGCAAATCTACAACGCAATGGGTGGGCGCCGCACCATATCTGCCATTTATCAGGCACGGAACAGGTATCCCAACAGGGGCAAGGAATGAAGGCCACACTGGAGTTTAATCTTCCCGACGAAAACAGCGAGTACCGAACAGCGTTTCATGCGCCCGGTATGTTTTGTGTGCTGTGGGATTTTGACCAATGGTTGCGGGAACAGATTAAATACCACGACAAGCCTTACGAAGATATTCGCAAAAAGCTCTGGGAGTGTCTGGAAAACAACAGGGTTTCACTTGAAAACATGTAGGGGAAAGCCGTGAAGTTCGCAACTACATCAATTTGGAGTGTATTGGTTTTTGCCATGGCGGTTTACCCAGAATCGTCATTTGGTTTTTTCTGGGGGCTGAGTGCCGGAGATTATTTAGACTTTGATCACTATGCCGACGGCACCGTTTCGCTCGGGGTTGGGCTGTACCACGAATCGGGAGATGTTGAGATTGGGGTTGAGGCGCATGTGTCGGGGCAGCTTGGGGTGGACTACAACCATTACTTTGGCGGGTGGGAGCTGGTTGATGAATACTACGATGCGTATGGTGATTATGTGTGCGAGTACGCTTACGACAATTCGTGGCTTGATTTGTCAATTGGCTACTACGTTCCCCTGTGTTTGTGGATTCACGATAAGGGTGTTGCGGTAGAGTTTTTTTGGAAAAGAACCGCGTGGGATGGTGATGTAATTGGGTTTGAGTTCACCCAACAGGTTTTTTGGGAGTTCTGATGTTTTGGGAGCAGTTGCTTGATTGGTTTTCAAGTGTACGCGATTTGGCGCTTCCGTTTTTTGTGGTGCGGGAGTATGAGGGTGCCATTGTGTTGGTTTTGGGCCACTATTCCAGAACTGTTGGGCCGGGATTGCATTGGAAGGGCCCCTTTGTGGCAGAGGTGTTGTCGGAGAATATCAACTGGGACACCATGGACAGCGATTACCAAAGCCTCACAACATTGGACGGACACAATGTGGTGGTGAGTTCAATAGTCAAATATCGGGTTGTGGACGTTAAAACGTTTGTTGTTGATGTGGAAGATGCCAGAAGTGCACTTGGTGACATCGTGGCAAGGGAAATTGCGCGGGTGGTATTGAGTACAGATTGGGACGGGCTGCGAACACAGGAAATAGACAATCAGATTTCTATAGTTGTGCGCCGAGAAGCGAAGAAGTGGGGCATCGAAATAGACACAGTAACTCTGACCAATCGTGCCAAAATTCGTACAATACGATTAATGCAGGAGGGGGTACTGACATGAGAGTGTACGTAGCGGGACCGTATTCGTGTGACCCGGTGCCGGACGCATTCAGCAACATGCGCAGGGGTGTGAGGGCATCTGTGGAGCTTTTCTTGGATGGGTATACACCGTTCTCGCCGTGGCTTGATTGGATGTACTGGATGGTGCTTGCTGACGGCGAGGATATTCCCAAGGAGCGGATATACGAGTATTCTCTTGATTGGCTTGAGGTGTGCGACTGTGTGTATGTTCTCTCCGGCTGGGAGCGTTCGCCGGGCACGCAGAACGAGATTAAGTGGGCGAAGAAGCTGGGAATGCCGGTGTTTTTTGCCAGAGAAGATTTTGATGTATGGGTACGAGCGGAGACGGGGGAATGATTTTTTGTTGACATTGTTGTTGTTGTGTGGTATATTTGGGGGTAGAATGAATTCGGCCATATTGGTGGATGAAATATATCGTGTGAAAATTCGGCCCCTGTCGCCAGCACAACGGCGGGAGATCGCCGATTTTCTTGGTGTATCATATTTCACCCTTATGGGCAAGCTGTCAAAGACCGCCCGTGGGAACTTCACTCCCACCCAACGTCAGAAGCTGAAGGAGTGGTTCGGTGGACGAGGAACTGGAGATGTTTCTGAAACAGGAAGAGCACCGGAGGGCGATGATCCTGAAAGTGGCGAAATTCTGTCAGGAGCACGGCCTTGACCCAGCCGCAACGCCAGCAGAAATCCTTGACGCAGCTACAGGTAGATTTTCTAGCTACGCTTGGGAGGTTGGAAGAGCGGCTTGGTGACGGAACCCGTCGGATTGATGTCGAAGAAGACTTCCTGAAAAAGACTATTGCCGACGCCAAAAAGCCTCTTCGGGAGATTCAGGGGGCACGCTATCCTATCTGGAAGGCGTGCAAAGAAGGCGCTGATGGCAAAAAGGCCGAGTTCTACCAAAAGGCCGTAATCGAGCGCAGCAAGAACGACTTGTTCTATTGGATTGACTATTTCTGCTACATTCTCAATCCGCACCTCACCAAATATGGTTTTCCAATGAAATTGCCACTCGTTCTGTACCCCAAGCAGATCGAGTATCAGAAGTGGCGCGAAGACCACTACCTGCGGAACAAGGGCGGGATTGTTTTCAAATGCCGGGATGTCGGTGTCTCGTGGATGAATGTCACCAATCAGGCATGGCATTGGTTCTTTGAAGACGGGTTTCAGGGTCGTTTCGGATCATTGAAGGCGGAGGAGGTCGATTCCAAAAATGACCCTGATTCCCTGTTCCAAAAACTCAGGACAATCATCTACTCCGTGCCCCTGTGGATGCTGCCGTTGGAATTCCACAACGAGGACAACAAGTACGACAAAATCATGCAGATATACAACCCGGTGACCCAGGCAACTATCACCGGCCAGCAGGGTGACAATATGGGAAGAGGGGGTCGCGCGTCCGAGTATGACGTTGATGAGTGGGCCAAGGTGCAACATGACAAGCTGGTGGACTCCAACCTTGGTTCAAACTCGCCCTGTGTGTTTTACACCGGAACGCCGATGGGCAGAGACAACGATTATGCAGAGAAATTAACCTCAGGCAAAATTGATGTGTTTAGCTTCGATTGGTGGGATGACCCACGAAAGACTCCTGATTGGCTGGAAAACTACAAGGAAACGCATTCTAAGGCCGTTGTGCAGCAGGAGGTGTTGAAGAGCCTCGATGCGTTTGCCGGGGGAACGTGCATTCCGTCAGACTGGGTGGCGGCCGCCGTACAGCTTTGGAACAAAATAGATAAGGGTGAGGTTGAGTACACGTCCGAGGAGCGGATGGGCGCGATGGATGTGGCGGCTGGTGGAACAAACCGAACGGTCTATCAGCACCGTCGGGGTATCGTTGTCGGCGATATGCGAGAGTGGGATTTGAACAACACCACGAGAATTGCGGAACACGGGGCTTCTGCTGCGGATGAGAACCAGGACATCATGCTCCAGTATGACCCCATTGCCGTTGGGGTGGGGGTCAAGTCCACATTTGAGGATATGGAACCCAGCTTTCGGCCCGTGCCGGTAGATTATCGAGGGGCGGCAAGCTCAATCCCGCTGGACGGGGACACACGAACGGCGGCACAACGGTGCCTCAACCGGCGGGCAGAACTGGCAATGAGGCTTCGCAGGCGGTTTGAGAAGACATATGAGTTCGTGCATGATGGTGTCAAACACGATTTGGACGGGCTTATTGCCATACCTGACCACGCTAAACTGAGAACGCAGCTTTCCGTTCCAGAGCGCTTTTCTGAACATGGAAAATGGCGGCTGGAGTCGAAAGAAGCAATGGTCAAACGGGGGGTCGAGAGTCCAGACTACTTTGATGTGACCTGCATGAACTTCGCCAATGAGGTAATAGACACGCGGGTTTTGCCCCATTTTAGCCCCCGGTTGTCGCATTTGCGGGTGGATGACAATGCTCCCGTCAAAAGCATGGTCTGCAATGAGCGAAATCAGAACTTTGTGTCGGTATACCACCACAAGAACCTCAAGGCAGCGGCAATTGGGGCCGTCTGGACTGGCACGCTTACGGTGTACGACGAGTTCAACACATATAACCCCACGGTTCGGGAAGTGGTGGGCGCGATAACAACAAAATTTCACCCAACAACCGTGCATGAATATGTGGGCAATAAAGAGATGTTTACCCGTGATGCTGATGATTTGTCCATGCAGTATCTAGAATACGGATTGCTGTTTGTGGAAAACAGCCTGTACAACGAAATGGCTTCATATGCGATACTCAATCAGATGATTGAGCGGGGCCAAATACGCATACTGAAGAAGTGCAAGATGCTGGTGGGTCAGTTGGACGAGTTTGTGCGGAAAAAGGGTGGTGAGCCGGACAAGGAAGGTATGGAGGTTGCGCTTGCCCTGTGTTCGTTGGTGAATCGCCTGAAAGAGTTTGGGTATGTCGAGGAACCAAAGCCAATCGTGCAGCACTACTACCGCAAAACGAGCGCAACACTTCACCCAGACCCGTTGGGGATAGCGTGAAACTGTCAGTTGAGGTGCAGCCATCCGCCGGGGTGCCGTATGATTGGCTTGTGTACCGTGGGAAGCAGAAGCGGTATACCGGATTTGTGAAGGTGGTGGTTGAAGCAGACGCTGCCATAATCTATTATATCTACATCAAGCCTGCCCAGAGGCGTAAGGGCTTTGGTTCGTCGGTGCTTTCTGACATGAAGAACAGTTTTGAGGAAATCAAAACGCAGGTGTCGGCATCGTCCAAGGAAAGCATTGATTTTTTGTCCAAAAATGGGTTTATTAGGGACGGAGATTGGTTGGTATGGAAGAAGGTTCGCAGCTTGTTGACGCCCTTGAAGACGAAACAGCTCATTCTATGACTCTCTTTGGAGAGTTGGAGATGACGCGGGTTCTCATTCTGGACATTGTTGCGGCACTCGTACAGCACGGGAAAATCGGGCATACGTGGCGGCGCTTGTTTTCAAACGAGGTTTTGGGAGACATTGAAACGGTAGTCCGTGGGGATTACCTAACAGAGGAGATGCAGCATGGCGAAGAAAAAGACTGAGGCACAGCGGCGGGCAGAGGCACGGGAGAAAAACAAGAAGATTGCCAACCGTGTGAGCAAATCTGGCGTTCTCAAGTATACGAAAAGGGGGAAGTAATGGGTAAAAATGCGCGAGGCAAGCGTGATGGCACTGGCCCGTACAAGGGCAGCTACCAGCAGCGTACAAGCGGCAAGGGGCGGCGCCAGCAGGCTGGCCAGAAGTGTCCACAGAGGAAGAAGTAATGCCGCTTACGAAGAAGGGCAAAAAGGTCAAGAAGTCGATGCAGAAGCAGTACGGCTCCAAGAAGGGCATGGAGGTTTTCTACGCATCGGTGAATAAGGGGAAGGTCAAAGGGGCACACAAGACCAAATGAAGCCTCGGTGGGACTACATCTTCCGGGTGGTGTGCTCCGGGTTTAATTTCTGGCCCATGAAGTGGTTTTTCTGCTTTGGAACCATGTTGTCCATTGTGCGGTCAGACATGCGGGTAGCGCAGGGCAAAGAGCCGAAATTCCCGAAGAAGTGCGACGATGTGGATGTGGGCGTTTTCTACGACGAGTTTCAGCCTATTTACATCACCAATTTTTGCAAGAGCAATGGGTGGGTGGTGGACAACCGCATTGTCTCAGACACAACCGGCAAGACCCTCTACATGGGCCTGAAGCCCAGAGAAGATGTTGCAGACATGATGGGCAATGTCCATGTGGACATTTTTTGCTGGGTGAAGCATGATGGGTACTATTGGCACACGTATGATGTGGATATGAAGCGTCCCAAGAATGGGAAACTCAAGCGCTATACGTTCAAGGGTGTGCCAGCGTGGGCGATAGATGGCGGCGTTGTGGAGCGGGTGAACATTGGCGGGTCGCATCATTGTGGGTTTATCCCGCTGAAGTATGGCACATTGCTTGACCTGTGGTATCCAGATTGGTTGGTGCCGCGAGAGTGCGTGAGCGAGGGAGAGGTTCGGGTGGTGAAATCCTGTAAGGAAATCGGCCTGTAAAATCTTACGGAGATGGCATGAAAGCCTGCGTATCCACGGTGGTTACTGCTGACCATTTTCAGCACTACATTCCCTTGTTTTGCTATTCTCTCCAGCGGGCCGTCAAATGTGATGTTAAGATTTTCCTTCGCGGGAAACTTGACCACATTACGCGGGTGGCTCTCTGTGAGGCGGACTTGTATCCGCTCATACTCCAAGACACCTTCCCCGGCTTCCCAAATTACACGTCCACGACAAACGCGCTGCGGTTCCTTCCGGGGCCGCGTGAATACATGCAGTACGAGTGGGTCTATCACACCGATGTAGACTTTGTGTTCCTGCCCCACGAGCCAGATTTCCTTACCTACTATGCACGCAAGGCCGATGCGTGGGGGGAGGATTACTGGTCGCGCAGGGGGCCAAAGCGGGCGTCTGGGACAGATGAGCGGGCCAAGAGGATAGCTGGTGGGTGTATGATGACCCGTGTACCTGATTGGTATGTGAAGACCCAGGAACTGCGCACAGAGATGCTTGAGAAGGTCAGGGTGGGGGAAATAGGCAGATACCGCGAGGATGATGAGCGGATGCTGTGGGACATCTGTGCCGGTGCAGGGATGAAGTGTCCCACCAAGAGGGGGAACAGGCGCCACAAGAAGTACAAGGAAATTCATCTTGGTGATTTCAAGTTTGACGGTCGGTGGGGGTCAAACCGCAAGATGGCTCGGCGGATTTCTGCCGGGAATTTCCAGAAGTGGTTTCGGCTGGAGGAAGACCCAATGTGGAAGCACCTGTGTTCAATAGTTGAACAGGACAAGGAAATCAAGACGATACTGGACAATGTTAGGGAGTACATGGACGGGCGCAGGGACAGAAGTAGATCATAGCACTAGTTGTATGCAATACCGGGGCAACCAATTTATAAGCGCGCGCGGGAAAAGACAAAGGCAATGAAGATAGCATACCAGACAAAAGACGTGACGTTGTGGCATGGCGACTGCCGGGAAGTAATGGCAGACATGGCCGCTGATTCCGTCGCGTTACTCTGGACAGATCCGCCATACGGACACGGGAACAACGACGGAGACCTTGCCGCTGCTCGCGTTGGGGTGGCCGGAGCACGGCAGCGCCCGGTAGAGGCGATAGCCAATGACGGTGCCGACGACATGCGGAATGTAGTTGACGGCATGCTTGTGCAGGCCGCAAGAGTGCTTATGCGCGACTGCTGCTGCTGCTGCTGCTGCGGCGGCGGCGGCCCGCGTCCCACGTTCGCATGGGTGGCGCAACGCATGGATACTTGCGGTCTGGTGTTTTTCCATTCCGTGATTTGGGACAAGACGGCACGCGGCCCTGGCATGGGGTGGCGCTATCGGCGCGACCACGAAATGCTGATGATTGCGCATCGCGCTGGTGGTCGGTTGCGGTGGTCTGACCCGGATACCGCAGTGTCAAATATTGTGCGCACAATGCCCCCGCGTGACAGGGAACATCCAAACGAGAAACCCCTTGCGCTTGTTCGTCAATTTGTCGGTTTGCACAGTATGCGCGGAGACACAGTTCTCGATCCGTTTTGTGGTAGTGGCACTACGCTTATAGCCGCACTGGACACGGGGCGCAAGGCAATCGGAATTGAAGTAGATGAGCGATGGATTGATGTGGCAGTCAAGCGGTTGGAACGCTGGCATGCACAGACAAACCTTTTCAGACAAGACGAAGACGCGCGCGCCGGACATGGGGAGTGCCCCGGCACAGCGTGCAACAGCGCAAGCCCAAAGGCTACGCAGGTCACTATGGAATTGGGATTATAGGCGCAGCCTTCGGGCGTTGCGCGGACGTTGTAGGAAACAACCATGATAACAGTTGATTGGATAGTGCCGGTTTGGCGCCCAGACAAATATCGACAGGCCAATCTTGTTCAACAAAGAACATGGATTGCGTCACAAAAAAGGCTGATAGTTAATTTCAAGCCCATGTATGATGATTCGGACGAATTTAACAAGCAGTGGCTGGTGAATCGAGGGTTTAGAGAGTCTACGGCGGGGTGGGTGTTTGTTGCTGATATGGATGTGATTGGGGAGGGAACAGAATATGTGTGGGATGTAACACAATGGCTGAAGCAGAACAATCTCCAATGGGGCTTTGGTTGGAACCGGCTGGTCTACAGGGGAAAGGATGGCGGGAAGGACAGGGACGATTGGCCCAATCCCGGTGTTCAGGAGGGCGGGGTGGTCGTGTTTGGGCGCAGTCTGTGGAAGGAGATGGGTGGGGCCAACGAGTGGATACGGGAACTGTCTGGCCCGGACAATGATTTGGCTCTGCGGGCGCGGTATGTGTCGGGCACATATTCATCGTATCCGCGCACTCTGACTCACCAATGGCACCCACGCTCAGAGATGAAGCGTGCCAAGTGGCTCAAAAACAATCAGTCAATCTTGAAATATACCAACAAGTTTCCGTGGCGGGTGGTGAAGCTGCTCAAGATGCAGCCGTGGGGCGGCGCCGAACCATATTGCGACAAGAGCTTCTATGAAACTAGGACAAACGCCCACCTTTGAGCATTATCTCCTCACACGGTGGAATTTGGGAATCTATTCAAGGGCACAGAAGACCGTTGGGGGCGGCCGGATTGACCCCGAACAATGGATGGTGTCACGATTCCGGCTCTGGGAGAAATACTGTGTTCCGTCTGTTTTTAATCAGACCTGCCAGAACTTTACATGGCTTGTGGTTTTTGATCCGGCAACACCACGGCATTACGTTGAACGAGCAACGGCCATTTTGCACCCCAAACACGAGATTCTGTTTGCCAACAATTTCAGGCAGGGGATTAAAGTGCGGATTGGAAAGCCGACGGTTGACCGGCTCATCACCTCGCGGTTGGATAACGATGATGCGCTCCATGTTGATTACATCAAGAAAATCCAAGAGCGGTTTCTTAGGCGCACTAAAACGGGTCTTTATGTGTTTCCGACAGGGTGGATTTGGAATCCCAGGAAGAGGAAGCTCTACCATTGTCGGTATCTCAGGAACCCGTTTCTGACATTGGTGGAGAAGCCGCAAACGAAGGTGCATACGGTTTTGGCGCACAGACATACGAAAATTGGGGAGATGTTTAAGGTACATCGGCTGGAGGGTGGGCATCGGTGGGTGCAGATAATCCACGGGGAGAACTTGGCGAACTACTGCCACGGTGACAGGGTGGATGAAAAGTTGCTGGTGGAGGGGGAGTATTGGGGATGATACTTGCCAAGAAGGCGAATGCTGAGTTTGGGTGGTTTCTGATGCGCTGGCAGGGGCATTTGCGGTATTTGTCACAGAAGCACAAGGTAAAAGTGGAGTGCGAGGATTGGCAGCGGTATTTGGTGAGTGATTTTGAGTATACGGGTGAGCCAGAGGATGAGGTGACAGAGGTACACTATACCAAGCGGCTGCAAAGAAAAAAGCACCTGAAGCAGGAGTTCATACGCTATGGGGTGCTTGGTTCTCATCCGGGGTACGATGTTGTGATACACGCCCGGAATTTGAACAAGGGCGTTCATCGAAATTGGCCGGACGAGAAGTGGCAGGAGCTGGTGAAGGAGCTGAATGGATACCAGATTGCTTTTGTGGGCACATACGATGGGGCGCGGTGTTGGGGCGGGGACAAGCGCGGGGTGCCGCTGGAAGAGCTGTGTAACATCATGTGTAATTCTGACTTGTTTATTGCAGAGTCTAGCGGCCCGGCACACTTGGCAAGCCTGTGTGGGTTGAACCACTTGGTGATTACGGATCGGCGAAGGTGGCGGGTGGGGTGGAAAAAGTCGCGCAATTGGAACCGTTACGTCCGTGATTGGAACCCCTTGGGCACTCCGGCATATGTGCTGGATCAGGATGACTACAATCCGCCCGTGGCGAAGGTGCTGCGGGCAATCGAGAAGAACGGGTTACTGTGACTATAATCCGCCGGTAGAGAGGGTGCTTCATGCTATTGACAAAAACGGGCTTCTTTAGAAGACAGGGCGGTGATGAATTTGCGCGTCTCAACTTTCCGGAGGTGGCGTGATCAAAATAGCCAATATGTCACCGGAAGATATTGCACACATTGTGCCCCCAAACACAATTTTACTTGGGTATATGGGTTCAATATCACACGGTACACAGATTGTTGGCCCTGACTCGATAGACGACAAGGACATCATGGGGTGTGCGGTTGGGCCGATTGAGTGCTATTATGGGCTCAAGAAGTTTGAGCAGCGGGAGTGTAAGCGTGGTGTGTGGGACTCGGTTATCTACGAGTTGCGAAAGTATGTGTGTTTGTTGCTCAAGCAGAACCCAAACGTTCTGGGGTTGCTCTGGCTCCAGCGCAAGGACTACATACACATTTCCCCCGCAGGCCAGCGCCTTATTGATAACCGTACCCTTTTTGTGTCGAAAAAGGCATATCACAGCTTTGTGGGATACGCCCACGGGCAGTTACATCGTATGACACATGGTGCATATCAGGGATATATGGGGCAGAAGCGCAAGCAGTTGGTTGATAGGCATGGGTATGACACGAAGAACGCGGCACACCTTGTGCGTCTTCTCAGAATGGGCATTGAGTATTTAGTGGAGGGTGAGTTGCATGTGTTTCGTGAAGATGCCCCAGAGCTTAAGGCCATTAAGCGTGGCGAGTGGACTCTTGAGCGCGTACAGCGTGAAGCTGACAGGCTATTTGAGTTGGCGCGAGAGGCGCATGTGAGATCATCATTGCCATCAGGGCCAGATTATGGTGGCGCGGAGAAGCTTCTTGTGTCAATTCTTAGGGACACCTTGTGAACATTTACTTCCACGCCTCGGGGCCCAAGTCTGGTTTAGACAACAATGGCGGCTCCCGCACCATCCTCAAGTCTGCCGAGGTGCTGCGGGAACTAGGTCACCATGTAGACGTTGTGGCGTCCTATGATGCTTTCACATGGTTCTCTCACCCCAAGCCAATCAAGCAGGTGCCAGAGGGTGATGGTGTGGTCGTAGCTGTCAGTGCACGGGATGTGAAGAATGCCGTCAAATATGCTCGGGGAAAGCCGGTTTATTGGTGGATACGTGGCAAGGAACTGTGGCAGATGCCCGAGGAGAAGTTGATTCAGCGGGCGAAGTGGGTGAATTGCATAGTGAACGCCGAACACTTGCGGGATTGGCTCAAATCGCATGGTGTCAAGTCAAAACTGTGCTATGCCGGGATTGACGATTTGTGGGAGCCAGAGGGTGATGACCTGTGGGACATGGCAGGGTTCAAGGCATCGGAAAATATACAAGATCCGATAGTTGTTGGGTGTCTGAAGAACATGCATCACCCCACGAAGCGGTGGGATATGTGCCTCGATTTGTTGGGGCGGTTGGACGAGAAGCGGTTCAAGGTGATTCACACGGGTGCCCCGGACAAGACCGAAGAGCAGATGCGGGAAATATACCAAAAATGTGATATATGGTTTGCACCATCAGAACTGGAGGGCTTTCACAATGTACCGCTGGAAGCGGGTCTATGTGGGTGTTTGGTTGTGTGTCGGCGCAGCCCTCGTGGGGGTTGTCGGGACTACGCTACTGAAGAGACTGCACACCTCTTTGACACAATTGAGGAGGCGGTCGAAGCTATTCTCCGCCCTGACTTCCGTAAGATACCACGGTTTTTCCAATATGCGTGGCCGAAGATAGGGAGCAGACACTCCAACATGGAGAAGTTTGTGGGGATATTGTGCCGAAAGTAAGTGTCTGTGTGCCCCTCTATAACTATGATCGCCACATCGTGGATTGTTTGCTGTCGTGTATCTGCCAGCCAGAGAGAGATATTGAGGTAGTTGTGGTGGACGATTGCTCCACCGACCGCTCGTTGGAGTTCGCCCGGATGATGGAATCGGTTGATTCCCGCATACGGGTATTGGCCCATGCGGAGAATCTCGGCTATTCTGCGGCAAAAAACACCGCGATACGGGCCGCTAACTCTCCATATATCAGGATGTTAGACAGCGATGATATGCTAACGCTCGTGGGAATCACCAAGCCCCTCAAGGCCATTGAGGAAACAGGTGCCGATTTTGTTCATGGGATAGCTTACAAGTTGGATGGCAAAAACTCCACGGCAGGATATGCTCAAGCTCTGCGGAAGCAGCACAGACTGTCTTTTGACCGGCGCCCGGACATACATGCTCAGGGGGTTCTGTATCGGCGGGATTTGCATAAAAATTATGGGTATTATCCGGCAACCCTGCGGTCTCGCTCGGATAAATTCATGTGGCGATTATTTCAACATCGCGGCGTGAAGATGCACAAGATAGACTCGAAGCTTGCTTTTTACCGCATACATGGTAAATCTATGCAGGCATACCGCAATGCTCACCCAAAGTACAACAAAGAACAGACCGATGAGCTGAGGCGTCTTTTGCGTGCGGAGGGGATAACGTGGTAGTTCTCATCCATGTGAGTCGCCGGAGAACAACGGGGAAAGACAAGTTTCTGGGTCGCCTGTCTGACGAAATTGAGCGGCAGGGTCACAAGGTTGTACGCTCTCCCAAGGAAAAGCACGACATCTATTTGGACAGAATATCGTTCAAGTGGGATACGGGGGCGCCACGGATTCTGCGGTTGAACGGGGTACACATAAACTCAGACCGTCCGATGAAGAAGCCCAATGACGAAATACGGCATCACGCCAAGCGGGCTGATGGGATAGTGTATCAGTCGCAGTTTTGCAAACAGATGAACGAGCGGTATGCCACGTATGGGCTGAAAATACCCAATCGTGTGATATTCAACGGCGCTCCGGTGGTGAGGCGGCGCTCAAAGCTGGCAACACTCTATGACCGTACTTTTGTGGCATGTGCCAGATGGCGCCCACACAAGCGGCTGAATGACATTGTTGAGGCATTTGGACTAGCTAACATTCCCAATGCAGAGCTGGTTGTGTTAGGTAAGGTTACTCCTCGTTGTGTGCCGAATGTGCGTTTTATGGGGACGGTGAGCCAAGATGTGGTTGAGGCGCTGATGACCAATGCGGTGGCGTCAATACACATTGCGTATCTTGATTGGTGTCCAAACAGCGTTGTCGAGGCACAGATGTGTGGGTGTCCGGTGATAACAAACAACGTGGGGGGCACGCGGGAAATTGCCCCAGAGCATGTGGTGGAAATCGACCCGGAATACTACGGCAAATCCGTGCGTTTGTATCACCCCCCATTGGTGGATCGACACAAGATTGCGAGTGCCATGTGGGCCTCGCTGAAGTGGGAACCCCCACAGACAGATCACATAGACATACGGAACGTGGCGAAACAGTATATTGAGTTCATGGAGACGTTGCTATGAGGTGTGCCGTTCTGGGAAGGGGAAAGAGCCTTGCGCTGTGGAACGCCATTCCGGCGAGGCCGTTGTTTGACCTGATCTATCTTGTGAATGACTGTTCCGAGGAGTCGCGGCGCATAGGGTTGACTGCGGAAGACGGAACGATAGAGCACGTATTCGGCCGTAAAAACGCAACGGTGCTAACCAGGGAGACATACGAGAGGCTGAATGTCAAAACGGCATGGGTGAATGCGCTTGGGGTGGACAATATACGGAACATGAAGCGGATGCTGCAATCCATACCCCAGCAGACAAAGGTTCACACTCGCCCCCCGTGTATGTACGACCGGGGGTATTTGCCGATAGGCTGGAAGAAGCTGCTTCGTGGGGTTACGTCGGCGGCGAGGCGGTCAGACAACGGCAATGCGTGGCCCACGACCGGTCTGTATGCCATAGGGCTTATGCTGGCGAAGAATAGCCCGAGTGAGGTGTGGTTGTTCGGGTTTGATTTTTACCGCGACAAGTACCTGATTAAGGCGAATCGCCCCCACCAGAACCAGGGGGCTGCCAAGGTGCAAATGATGTATCGGTATTTGCAGAAGCTTGTGGATGAATTTGCGGAAACGCAGTTCTATTCGGCAACGGATTTGGGTATGGAGGGTGAGAATTGGCACTTAATCCGGTGAAGCTCATTTCTGTTGCCAAAGTTGTGGACAGTCAGTATCGCAACGGCAAGTTTAATCGCATGGACATGATTATGCGGCTGCTGTGTGCCGAAGAGGGGGGCAAATGGTGGAAGCAGTATCGGAAGATGCAGCATATTCGCATCAACAAGATACGCAAGATTCGCCCAAACAAGTGGCCGTCGGGATATGAAAAGAGGCGCGTCAAGGACTTTCTGGCGCTGCTGGAGTCGTTTGCCGAGAAGGGGTATGACATGTCGGTGAAGGGCATACGGCTTGACCGGGACTTGGAAATTGTGAACGGGTCGCACCGCCTTGCGTGCTGTATACTGAATGGAATAAGTGAGATACCAGTACAATGGCCTCCGGAGAGTACAAAGGTGCGACGGCCATATGCGCTGAAATGGTTCAAGAAGCACGGGTTTTCAAAGCGAGTTCTTAGGGGGCTTGAGGCGCGGCGCCGAAAGCTGTTGAAGGATTTGGGACTCAAAGACAGGACAACAGATGAGTATTTTGAAAACAACATCGGGTGGGGCTAGGGTTATTTGTGAGTGCTGCTGCAACCATCAGGGCGATTTGGACATTGCCAGAGAGATGGTGGTGGTTGCTGCAACGTATTGCAAGGTAGACTACGTTAAATTCCAGAAACGATGCGTGTGGGACTTGCTGACCGATGAGCAGTATGTGCGTCCATACGATGGGCCGAATTCCTTTGGAGCAACATATGGGGAGCATCGTGAGGCGCTGGAATTTTCCATGCCGGAGCATTATACCCTACGCGACCTGTGCCACCAGCATGGTGTAGGGTATGGGTGTTCTGTGTGGGACAAGACCTCTGCGCGGCAGTTGGTGGAGATGAGGCCAGACCTGTTGAAGATACCGTCTGCGAAGAACCACGATATTGACATGATGGCATGGATACTTGAGCGATACGAGGGGCCGCTGCATGTGTCCTGTGGCATGATGACCAAGGACGAACGGGACAATTTGCGCCGCCTTACGAGTGAGTGGAAGGGGCGCATTGTGGTGTACCATTGTACGTCGGCATATCCGGTGGAATTTGAGGACGTGTGCTTGGCTGAGATTGACCTGTTGCGGCGAGAGTGGTCACATGCGGCGGCCGTGGGGTTCTCCGGTCACCATCGTGGCATTGCGGTGGATATTGCGGCGGTGGAGCGTGGGGCACAATGGGTTGAGCGGCATTTCACGCTGGACAGGACGTGGAAGGGCACAGACCACGCGGCGTCGCTGGAGCCTGACGGCATGAAGCGGCTGGTGCGGGACTTGCGGAATGTGCGGGTGGCAAGCGGCGTGAAGGAGAAGGACATCCTCGATTGCGAAGTCCCCAACCGGAGGAAGCTCAAGGGTGAAGACTAGAGCGCTGATACCAATTCGGGCGGGGAGTAAGGGCATTCCCAACAAGAACATGAAGGAGATGTGCGGCAAGCCCCTATGCTATTGGGTTATTGATGCGGCTTTGGGGGCCAAATCTGTGGACGAGGTGTGGGTGAGTACCGACTATGACGAAGACATTGTTGGGCACATCGAGCCATGTCTTGGTGTGCGAGTTTTGTATCGTCCCGCATGGCTTGCTACCGATACCGCAACCTCGGACGATGTTCTGCGGCACTTCTGTTGGTCTGAGTGTGAGCCGGATGACGTAGTGGTGATGCTTCAGGCGACAAGCCCGCTGACTACTGGCAAGGATATAGACGGGGCTGTTGATAAGAGTACAAAGCACGACAGTCTTCTGTCTGTTGTAAATCCGAGGTGCTGTTTCTATTGGGACGAGGATGGTTGTCCAATTAATTATAATCCAAGCACACGACCGTTTCGTGGCGAGATTAAAAAGATATGCATGGAAAACGGGGCTATATACATAACTAGCGCGGGCGCTTGTATGAGGGGCGAACCCCGTATCTGGGGTGATACAGGTATGTATATGATGCCCCCAGAGACAGCCACAGAGATAGACACCCCCGAAGATTGGGACATCGTGGAGAAGCTGCTTGAAGCTCGCCTTTCGTAGATGTATGATGCAGCGGTACAGGGCTATCCTGCACCTTGTAGACCCGCTCATAGAGATGGGTCACGAGTTGAAACTGGTGGTGTCTGACCACGATGTGAATATCGAGGCTTACCGCGCACGACCCTGCGACTTTGCGGCTTCCGCTCCGAACACCGTGGCGTATCTTGCTGGCACCATTGGTTTAACAATTAAGCATTTGGACAGGGTGAAATATACTCTCAAGAAACACCCCATTTGTGACCAATACCTTGGGTATGACAATTCGCGGGATGACATATTTGGAATACCCTATGTGGGCGATTCCTGTTACTGGCGAGGAAAAACAATTACCACCGGCAATCCGATGCGGGATTTGATTACGGATGATTACCGTCCCAACACGGTGTTGATTCTTCATCCCGGTGGCGGCAGGGGGTACGTTTCGCCGATTCGGCAGGATTGGGCCAAAGAAATAACCACGCGGAACAACATTGAATTTCTGCGGTGTATTATTGATTGTCTGCCCGCGTCTGTGATCCAAATCACAATCAAGACCCATCCCGCCCCGTATCGGCGCTGCACAAAATCGGCACTTGAGAAGTTTGTTGCGCCAAATCTACAGCAACCAGTCACGGTGGAGGACACTAACCTTATAGGGCTTATCAACTCCCATGAGTACATATTGAATTTTGGGGGGACATCTGCGCTGTGGGTAATGGGCAGCGGGAAGAAGTGGGCCAACGTCACGGGGCTGGTGAAGTATCCTGACTCAAACCAGCGAGAGAAGTTTTTGTCTGCGCGAGGGGGAGGCGTGCGGATAGAGAACTTGGCCGAGTGGTTTGAGAAGCCAGCCCCTGCGGCGCAGCCCAAGCCAAATGCGGTTCCCAAAATACTGAAGGCGATGCATGAATCTTTTGGCCTTTGAGAGCGTCGAGCAGTACAAGGAGGTGCTTCACGACGATACGTTTGTGAAGATACCCTTCAAGAAATGGCCGACTGTTGGCAACGAGACGATGAAGAAGTATGCCTATACGACATGGCAGCCAGACGCACCGTATGTCATACTCCTGAATACCTACAAGGGCAAGTATGAGAGCGAGACGGAATGGGTCAGGGGGTTTCGGGGCAAGCGCTTGTGTGTGGTAGACGGTGGAGACAAGGGCCGGTATTGGGAGCCATTTGTGAGTGTGGCGGATGTGTATATAAAGGAGAATTCGTATCGTAACACAGACCGTGATAATGTGCGGATTGGGTGTTACTGTCCCAGCATGAAGGTGCCGTTTTTGCTCAAGAAACACAAGATTGAATGGTGCGAGAGGCGTGTGCGCGATTGGTTGTTCTGTGGCGACATGCACAAGGCGCGGAAGCGGCATGTGAAGAAGTGGGTTCATTCAGGGCTGAAGGGCAAATGGGGCGATGAACACACATATGGTCGCCCGCAATATCTCAAGGAGATGGGCCGGTCGCGGATGGCCCCCTCGTTTAGGGGGTATGGGGACAGGTGCCGCAGGGAGTGGGAGGCGTTGCTTACGGGGGCATTGCTGGTGCAGGACGAGAGGCTGGTGGACTATCCGTTTGTTGTCATGCAGCCGGGAAAGCACTTTTCATTTGAGGCCAAATGGAACGAGAAAATTGCCTGTGCCGGATACGATCTTGCTCGGAAGTGCTGGATGTGTAGCCCAAGTATAGACATCAGGATGGCGGCGCTGTACACCTTTTTTGATGTGCCCCAGATGTGGACATATGGGGATGTTGTCGAAGCGGAGAACAGATGGTTTTCTTAGTGTTTGAAAGCCCAGAACACTATGCCGAGGTTCTTGGCGACACGTCGTTTGTCAAGTCTACTGTTCCGGGTTTTCCCGTTGTGGCGAACAGGTCTATGTTGCGGTGTATAAGAACAGAGTGGCGTTCAGATTATCCATATGTGATGGTGTTGAGATATCGCGGGGGGGAGATTGGGGGCTTCAGGGGAAAGCGCATTCTTTTTTCGGACTATCGGCCGGAGCCATCGCTGTTGGATGAGTTTCGGTGGGTTGATATTTATGTGAAAGAAAACAGCGCCACTTGCTCGGACGGGAACTTGAGAGTTGGGGCGTATCGCCCAAGCGCGGCTGTGCCGTGGTCTATTTACCGACACCCGGAACTGATAAGGCAAAAGAAAAAGCTGGATGTGTTTTTTTGTGGGCAATTGCGTGGCGGGCGAAAAAGGAAGCTTCGTGGATTTAGCGGCAAACGTGTTAAGATTTGTGGGACGAAATATGGACGCAAGAAGTACCTTGAGATGATGGCAAAATCGAGGGTGTGTCCATCGTATACGGGGCTTGGAAAGCGGTGTCGGAGAGAGTGGGAGGCGCTGTTGTGTAACTCCCTCCTCATGGTTGACAACGATTTGCGCCAGTACCCGTTTAATGTGATGCTGCCAGACAAGCATTTTGTATGGGATGGAAATTTGGAGCGAGCGCTTGCAGGAGAATTTGAACACATTAGGCTGGCTGGACACGAGCTGGCGCGGAAGTGTTTTCTTTCGTCGCCATCGGTGGATATTCGTGCTGCGGCCCTTTATTTGTTTTTTGATGTGCCACAAATGTGGACATATGACGAACTTGTAGCACAAGAGGAGAAGCTGCTGTGAGTGCTAGGGCATATGACATAGAGGGCTTCAGGATGGGGCTTGATGCGAACGCTCCGGGGATAGGCCGCGAGTTGATTCGTAAGGGTGGCCGGGAATTTGCGTTCATGTGGGTGCTTCGTGAGGAGGTCAAGGGGTGTACGTTGGGGTATGACATAGGTGCAAACATTGGGTATACCACCCTTCCCATAGCCACGGCGTGTGAGAAGGTGTTTGCCTTTGAGCCAGACAAGCGTTCTCGGAAGCTGCTGGAGAAGAATCTTGAGTTGAACAAGTTGGGGAATGTGTTGGTGTTCAAGGATGCGGTGACTGACCATTGCTTGGGGGTGAATATTTACCTGTCGAAGAAACCTAACCAGTCTTCCATAGCCCGGAAGGTGGGTAAGAAGAAGCACGTTTCGAGTACGACGCTGGATACCCATGCCCGATTCAACGACGATGGGGTGTTCATCAAGATGGACATTGAGGGGGCAGAGGTCGAGGCAATCCGTGGGGCCAAGAAAATACTGTCCCACAACGAGCATGTGAAGATACTCATGGAGATTCACCCCAAAGCCTATGGTGAGAATCGGGACTTCCGCGAGACGATGGACATACTTACGTTTCACGGTTTCAGGATGAAGTATATCGTGAACGCCAAGGGAATGATGGATCTGTTTCGGGCCAAGGGGGCGCGGCTGATTAAGCAGTTTGGTGACTATCCGAGGGCTGTGTGGGCACCGTTTAATGGGGCAAAGGAGTGGTGCCTGAACTTCTATGGCGGGAAGAAGATAGTCAGGAGCGTGTTGTGGGTAAAAGGATAGCGTGCATTTGTGGCAAGCCGGGGCGGGTGCAGCATACGCGGATGAAGTTCCTGCGGGACAACTACATGCCGTATCTGGATGTGTACGCTGACGATGTACCAACCCTCAATAAATATGAGGTTGTGTACTTCAGCCACTATTCGCTTGCAAAAAAGGTCAAGTTTGACGGAAAGCGCAAGTATCTGGCATCGGTGACCAGTCACAAATATGACAAGAAGGAGTTGGGGAAGTTTGACAGGATAAGCGTGAACAATCGACTGCTGCTGGAGGAACTAAAGGAATTCAGTCCTGTGCTGACAGAGAACGGGGTGGACACGAAGTTCTGGACACCTAGTGATAGGGCAAACTCTCGCGGTGGTATTGGGTGGGTGGGGAATGTTGACAGATATGCCAAGCGTTATGACATAGTTATGTGCCTTGAAGACAGGTTGCCGCTAAATTGGGTTCCCCTGCAAACATCAAAACACGACACTAGGCAGCGGCTAGAACCTCAAAACATGCGGGAGTATTATCGGTCTATCTGGGTGTATGTGGTAACCAGCGATTCTGAGGGTACGCCAAATCCGGCATTAGAGGCAATGTCGTGTGGGGTTCCCGTACTTACCACTCCGGTTGGTAACATGCCAGATGTTCATAGTGCCGTTAAGTATCGTAACACAGAGCAATTGTGTATGATGCTTGGGAAATATCATTGTGGGCACCACCCCAATAGAGAAGATATACGGCGGGAGATGGTTGAGAACTGGGACTGGTCAATCAAATACAGGGCGTGGGATGATTTCTTCAAGGAGTGGTTGTGATTACGGCCTTCTTGATTACCAATGGGCGGTCGAGTTACCCGTATGCCATGCGGGCGCTGGAGGAACAGACCTACAAGGTGCCCATTGTCACCATTCACAACAAGGGGTGGGTTGAGGCAAACAACCTTGCGTTGGAGACGTGTCCCACCGAGTTGATGCTGCGCGTGGACGATGACATGTTTCTGCATCCGGCTGCGGTGGAGTTCATGTTGGACACGCTGCCAGCCAAAACCACCATGCACAGGGGGAAGCTCTATGAGCCGCACACCCGCCGAGTTGCTGGAAGAATTAAGGTCTACAAAGTTCCCCGCTGTCGGGAGATTGGAGGTTTCAGGGCAAACAGACTCGGTAAAATTGACCGAATTTTTGAACGCACGGTTGGACATGATAATATCTCTATTGCAGACAAACAATGTCCTGTTGGAATCCATAGCTGTCCGCCTTGGAGCGAACAGCGAGAGTATGAGCGGCTTTGGGGACACAGAAAGTCAACCCGAGAGCAGATGAAGCGGTTTGACATGCCGTTGCAGGAACAATTCGGAATGCGGGTTTGGAAAATTGAACGTATAGCCAGACAGCGGAATGGGAGGTTTTGGAAATGGCTACAAGGAAAATCCGAGAGCTGAGATTCCGGCTCGACGAAGAGGGGAATTTGCAACACACCATTGTTTGTTTGACTCCCCACTATGCCCATGCGGTTGCATATTATGCCGGAATGGACTGCTGGGTGTACCGAGATTGGCAGCAATCACGGGGGAAAGACCCCGACAAGAAGGCCGAAAAGTACAATCTGTTGCTCAAGAGCTTGGCGAAAAAGGGGATGCGGCAGCCCATAGAGGTGCGGGATGATGAGATACAGCATGGACACCACCGGGCGGCGGCATGGTTGGCACTCGGCCACAGGGAGATAGAATGTCAGGAAGTATAATCATTGGGGGCACGTATTTCACGGACGAGCGTATCAATATGATACAGGGTTGGTTTGGTGCGGATGTCACTACCGTTTCGTGGAATGATGTGGACTGTGGGCAGTACCCCCAGCTTGGGGATTGGGTGTTTGTGTTGGGGATAAAACAGTGGGTTCGGCGGCTCAAGAAGGCCAGATACACCTATCCCCAGATTGCCAAGAAGGTGGTTTCGTATATCGAGGGTTTGGGGCGCCCATACGGCCTCCTAGACGATTGTAACCTTGATGACGAGCGTGGCATAGGGGATAGACTCAGGATGGATTTGAGACCGGTTATTTGCCTCCTGAGAGAGTATCTGGAGCATGTGGAGTATCCGTCGTGGGTGCATCCATTTTCCATCCCCTCTCCCGATCTGTCCCAGTACAAGTCTGCCGGGGTGCCGATATCCTTTTGCGGTGCTAAGAGTCACCCGTCACGGCAGCATTGGATCGGTCAAATACGGGAAGTCGCTCCCGAGGGGTCGATATTCAAGCTCTACAAGGAGGGGGGCAAGGGGAAACTGCCCCGCGAAGAATATCTGTCACTAATCGGCGAAAGCAAGGTATCTTTAAGCTTTCAGGGGAATGGGTACTGCTGCTTCCGATACCAGGAGATTCCTGCTGTGGGTAGCTGTTTGGCGTCACCAACGACACCCCATGTCGTGCGCAATGATTACGTGAACGGAAAGCACTGTATCAAATTTGATACACCAAACGACATTTTGAAGAAGATGGATGCGGCAGAGGACATTGCTGCTGCGGGGCATGAGCATTTTCTGAAATACCACACCAGCGAAGTGCGCTACAATGAACTAGCGGGGTATATTGATGAAGTACGTAGGCATTAAGTCGTGCAAGGAGAAGCGCAAGGCATCGAATCGTGGTGGCAAAATCGTTGTGGTGAAAACGGAAGACTTGATTGCGGGGGATTGTCAGCGGCATCTCGATTACCTTGAGGGGAACTATCGGACATACATTATATTTCACCAGAACAACGGGAAGTCAAATGACTGGATTGAGGCGCGGATGCAGAAGTTTGACGAGCTTATTGAGAGCATTCGGGAGAACGGGTTTGACTATTCTCGGGGATTTGTTCGTGTGGCCGAACCCGGTGTACGTGTGGATGGATCTCATCGCGCTTGCATATGTCATCATCTTGGGATTGATACACTTCAATGTCTAGAGGTGAAGATGAAACTGACCCCGGCACTCAAGAAGCACTTGGAGGAGCAGCGCCGTGCGTATTGTTGATTTCACCAAACCCCGCCGGGAAAGTCGAATGCGGCATGTTGCCGAGCGGGAACATTTTGAGTATATACCCATATCAGACCCCCACAATGTTCCCGATGGGGATTACTATCTTGTGCCGTCAAGCTGGTGGTACAAGGGAAAAGACAAGGGGGCTATAGAATGTGCAAACTCATTCCGTGGCCGGGTGGTAATGGTGGATTACGCCAAGGAAATGGAGCAGAAGAGGAAGAACAAGGGCGGGCTGAGGGCGGATTATATTGCGATGATGGACAATGCTTCGCCGAATTCCGTACCCGTGATTCCGTTTGCCGTGCCCTGTTTCGACCCCTCGCCTCGGTTCCGCCGCGACCCGCAGAAGGGGCGGGTGCTGGTGACGATGGAGGGCCCAACGGGGAAGGTGGTCGCCTCGTTGGTTGAGCGGCTGCGCGACAGGCACATCATATGGAAGATGCGGAGCAAGTTTCTCGACAGGCTGGAATACTATGCGGAAGTTCTGAGTGGTACGCGGCACAAAATTGTGTACTCGGAGGACAAGGACTACAATTGGGCACAGCCGCTGGTTGAGCAATGTGCCCAGTTTGTTGAGGAACATGTAAACATAAAACAGTTGTCTTATCCAAACCAAGAGATGATACGGTATGGTGTGCCCACCTCTATATGGGATGGGAAGCGTTTTGTTGGACACGAGAGAATAGAGAGAACCAAAAGGTTTTATGAGGGCAAACCGAGGGACTACTGTACTCGAAATTTGGTGAGGTTTTTGCGTGAGAATCTGCCTGATAATTGACAAGTGGGGCTGGGCCTATGACCGCATAGCTCAGGGGCTTATCAAATTCAATAAGTCAGAACACGAGTTTGAGGTCTTTGCAGCGAAGACGGACGCGAAGAAAATCAAGCGGTCGAAGGCTGACAGATTCCTCGTGATGGGTTATCAATATTGGGACAAGGTGGACTTTCTGCCCAAGGACAGAACCTTCGTTGGGGTACACGGGCACCATCAGTGGGACGGACACAAGACCACCCCGACCGAGGACGTGCTTCCGCCGAATGATCTTCACGAGTTTCTTTCCACTTTCCGGGGGGTGAATGTTGTCTCAGAACGATTGCACAGACTGTTTCCATACGCATCCTATACCCCAAACGGAGTCGATGTGGGGCTGTTTCGGCGCGAGCGTGTGCCGTGCCATTATTCTGGTGGTGGCAAGATGAAGATCGGTTGTGCGTATAACCCCAAACATGATTGGCGTAAGGGTGTCAAAGAGTTTGTTGAACCAGCGTTAAATATGGAGTATGGTAGTGATGGGTATGATGATGACTGGATGGACAATGACGAGTATGAGCTTTGTTTGGCTCCAAGAAATCTAGCACTGTATGAAATGCCGGCATGGTATAACACGATTGATATATATGTGTGTGCGTCATCCAGCGAAGGGCTTAGCCTTTCAGTCTTAGAGGCGCTGGCCTGTGGGAGAGGCATTGTTTCTACGATACCAAACGAAATAGAGGCACAAGACGTTGTGGCCAGAACCGTGCCGGACATTCGAGAGGGAATTGAGTGTTGCCTTGAGTATCCCAAACCAGAATCTGACAGAGCAATTCAAGAAGCCAAGGAGAGGTGGTCATGGGAGAAGAGATGCGGAGAATGGACAAGGTTCTTGGAGGGATGAATGGCACTATTTAAGCATTTCTTTAAGAACCGTGATGGTCTGTCGTTTGTACAAATTGGCGCAAATGATGGGGTGGACTTTGTTCGTGAGCGCGTGTTGACCTTCGGGTGGCGTGGGGTTTTCGTTGAGCCGATTCCACACATATTTAAACGGCTGAAAGAAACCTATCGGGGAGTTGGGGGGCTGGCGTTTGAGAATGTTGCTATTGCCGAGTCCGCCGGAACCAAGGACTTTCATGTGTGTGATGGACACGAGGTGTGTAGTGGCCTTGAGATTGTTCATCCCAAGGTAAGTCGTCATCCGTTTCACACTATTCGGGTTAAGTGCATTACAATTTCCCAGTTGTTTGAGCGTTACGGCATAGAGCGCCTTGATGTGTTGGTAATTGACACCGAGGGGTATGATGGCAAGATAATCAAGAGCATGGATTTCAACGTAAGACCCAAGGTGCTGATATATGAAAGCAAGGATCTGCCTGATAATGATGAGGTGAGGGCGCTGCTTAAGGGGCAGGGGTACAAATTTCGTCCATTCAGTAACAACACGGTGGCATATCTAAAATGAAAACATTGGCAATATATGGGTGTGGGTATAGTCTGAACGAATTGTCTGATGAGCAGTGGGATGAGCTTCGTCAGTTTGATTCTATTGGTGTGAACTGGTTTGTGTTTCAGCGGTGGATCGAGCCTACTTACATGCTGGTTGGAGACATTCGGCACGACAGGAAGATAGCCAAGTTGGGACATACGCTTGAAGAAGCATTTGAGATATACGTCAAAGAGGCTTCTGCGCCGTGCTACAAGAACACAATTTTTGTGGCACGAGATTATCAAATGCCGATGCTTGGAAACCTGAGAATGTGTGAATATGTCCCAGATCGGGAGTGGAGGGCATCTAGCATAACCCAATGTCTTCATTGGGCGGTCAAAAATGGATATGAGCGAGCATTGGTTGCTGGAGTGGACTTGTATGACTATCGTTTTTTCTTCTTGGAACACGAACAAGTCAGGAACTATGGGTTGGTTGGGGGCGGTTGGGCAAAGAGAAAAATTCACGGTCGCCATCAGGCATATAACAAAATGAAGAAGTGGTTTAAGAGTGGGGTGTGCAAGATTCCGATTTACTGCTACAATCCCAAGTCACTCATGTTTGATTTTCCGGGGACAAAATCATGGTTGCAGCAATCCTGATTGGTCGCAAGGGGTCGAAGGGGTTTCCCGGCAAGAACACCCATGTGGTCTGCGGTAGGCCAATGTGTGAGTGGCCTCTGCTTGCGGCTCAGAAGATGGTGGACAAGATATACTACTCCACCGACGATGAAGATGTACACGAGATTGCAAAAGCCTATGGGGAGAGGTTGCATCGCCCCCCGGAACTGGCAACTGATGAGGCTCTGGGCGAGGATGTATACCAGCATTGTGCGGCGCGAGTGGTTGAGCCAATACTGGTGTTGTTGATGGCCAACGCCCCGACAGTTGCAGATTTCCACATTGCTGACGGGTTGCGGGCACTTCAGGATGGATATGCCTCAGCTTGTACGGTGTCGAAGTACAACATGTTTCACCCAACAAGAGCAAGGGTGCGCGGGGAAAGCCTGTGGCATTACCATCATGGCGGCGCGAGTTGTGATCGTAATTCTGCCGGTGATGCTTGGTTCTATGATTGTGGGTGTGCTGTGGTGAGAAGGGAGAACATGAGTATGCTTCACAGTGGGCTTCCCCCACAGCGGTGGCTCCATGTGCCGTGCTATGGCATTGAGAACGAGGCGGGGATAGACGTGGATTACGAATGGCAACTTGGGCAGGTTGAGTGGTGGCTGAGGAGGTATGCAAAATGCGCGTAGTTCTCATTTCTCCACAATACCGAATACTGCATTCTCCAGTAAGTGATTTGTCCAAGAATGTTCATAGGAGGGCGCAGCCCAATTTGGCGCTTGCCATACTTGCCACTACCCTGAATCGTGCGGGGTATGAGGTTTTGTATTTGGACAGCGTAATTGAGGGCATTGATCAAACCATTCGCTTCGATGAGGAAACAGACTATTATGGACTGATGCCAGACGGTATCCGGCGCCGGGTGGAAGAATTCAGTCCAGACTTGATTGCCATTACTTGTCTGACAACCAGCCAATACCCCCTTGTACGGGCTGTGTATTTTGAATTGCTTTCGCTTGGTATTCCCATTATCATTGGGGGAAACCATGCCAGCCTCAATGCTCGTGATGTCAGGGAGCTTGGGTTTCATTCCGTTGTGTGCGGGGAGGCGGATCAGAAGATTCTGGAGGTTGTTGACCGACTGAACAGTTTGCCCGACATTGTTCACCTTGGGCGGTTAGACGATTTGGACAAAAGCCCCCAGATAGATTGGTCACTTTTGCCAATGGAAAAGTATTGGACAAAAGCTCTTCCCCAAAATCCATTTCCCAAGAGTCGAAAGACCATCCTCTATGAGACATCGCGGGGCTGCCCGGAACATTGTGTTTTCTGTTCTACGGCGAACCACTTCGGCCACAAGTTTCGTCCGAAATCGGCACGGCGCGTGGTGCAAGATATTACGGAGGCGGTTCGCACTACGGGGATTGAGGAGGTGCAGTTTTGTGATGACAGCATGGGGGTAAATCGCACTCGGTTCATGGACATATGCGAGGGGCTAAAGCCTCTTGGCATACATCTGTGCAACCCTTCTGGAATCAGGTTCTACATAAAGAAAGAGTCTGAGCTGCGAGAAACATTTGCCACGATGCGGGATGCGGGGTTTTACCAGATGACATTTGCTGTTGAAAGCGGCAACGAATATATCCTCAATACGGTAATCAAGAAGCGCCTTGATCTTGAATGGACACGGAAAGCGATAGGCGTTGCAAAAGACTACTTCAAAGTACACGCATTTTTCATCATTGGATTGCCGGGGGAAACCGAAGAGCAAATCAACGATACCTTGCGCTACGCGAAAGATATCAAGGTGGACAGCTATTCGCTGTCGCTGGCGCAACCGTTTCCATCCACAGAGCTGTGGAGGATTTGCCGTCGCGGGGGGTGGATGGTTCCGGGCACCAAAGAGTCAGACATGTTGTTGGGAAAACAGGTGATTCGCAGGGACGATGGTTTGGACTTGGTATCTATCGCGGAGGACGCTCTTGAACGACTGGCTGGTAATAGCAACAGGCCCTAGTGTTGGGGCTTATGCTGACGTAATTCGTGCTTTTGCAGATGGGAAAACCACCATAGGTGTACACCACTTGGCGGGACGTTTTGTTCCCGACTATCACCTGTTTGTTTCAAAGAAGCGATACAAAAAGTACGGTAAGTATGTGAATCCCAAAAGCACCCTGGTTTTGACCAGCAAGATGGGTGGCCATTTTGATGTGGAGAACGAGTATCCATCTTCTGTGGGGTCGATTGAATTTTTTGACGGCCGCGTAGTAAGCAGGGGGGCGTCCGGTGGGGTGCTGGCTGCTGCATATGCAATCATGTTGGGGGCGCAGCGGGTGTTTATCGCCGGAATGGACGGATATAGTGATGGGGCAGGTCACCATTACAAGGAGAAAGACAATTCTTGGAGTCGGCTCATGGAACACGAGGCTGCGACGCCAATGATTCTCAGGGATTTGAATAAGATTGTGCCGGTGACAATTATTACGCCGACAGTATACCAAGAATACTACGTGGGATTTGAACACAATTAACCAGGGGTGAACAGATGAATGTGTACTGCAACACGGCCATGTGTGAGATTGAAAGCAACTGTGAGAAACAGGATGCGGTGATGCTTCTTCAGGGGGCACGGAAGGTGGACTTGGACGAGTTTCCCAGCCTGAAGTACATGTACCGTGCCGGGATTGGAAGCGAGAACCTACCCCTTGAACAGATTGCCGAACGGGGGGTAAGGGTATGGTTCCCCCCAATGGGGGTAAGAGAAGAGATATCAAAGGCCGTGGCAGAGTTGACGGTGGCCTTTATCATGCACGCAGCCACGTTGGACAAGTCAGACTTGGGTGAGTGGCACCGCTACAAGCGGGGCAGTTTGGTGGACAAGAAGATTCTGGTGATTGGAAATGGGCACATTGGCTCCAAGGTGGAGGCCATGCTGCCGTCTCGAACAATGGTGTATGACATCAAAAGCTCCATGCCTAACGAGCTTGAGAAGTTTGCACGGGCAGCAGACATTGTGACCATTCACATACCGGCCAAGTGTATCAATCTTGGTACATCTGTGGCGTACAATC
>Ga0272441_10000673_pt1 | contig 76294 bp, 65 predicted proteins | sample SSMProp6N_FD_193582 | JGI IMG/M metagenome (GOLD analysis project Ga0272441, IMG submission 193582) | Marine sediment archaeal communities from Little Sippewissett salt marsh, Falmouth, MA, United States - SSM-Prop-6N | ecosystem: Environmental > Aquatic > Marine > Wetlands > Sediment ...
AAGCCGGCAGAAAGTCATTCTGCATTTCAGTGACCTCGCGTAGGGGGGGATTATAACGGGGATAAAACGGGGCAAAAAAGGGGAATGATTGTCCGGGGCAGATTAAACGAATTCGTGTATGCTGATTTTATAGGCCAAACAGGAATAAAAACAAGGTTTTTGACGTCATCGGTAAGTAATGTTACTATTAATTATGTTAGTAGGCCTTTCGTCTGTTGCAGGCAAAAGGGAAGTTCGTATATTAATTGTTATGAATAAAATAAATAATAAAACAAAAAATTCCATATCCATTATACGCATTATTATTACACCATTTTTAAGCTCGTTCATTGGATGGATTATAGGGCAATTTCTTGCAATGCCTTTTTTGTTAATGGGTAGGAACGACCCTATTGATTCCACAATAAATCATACTGTCAGCCCTTTTCAAAAAGCTATTGCACAAAATTCATTAATAATTCCTAATTGTACTGCAATATTAGGTTTTATTATTGGATGCTATATTATCTATAAAAAAATAAAAACTCATAACAAATCAATCCACCGGGCCTGATTTGCCGCCTTCGGCGTCAAACCAGTCCGGTGATTTCTAACGTTATGCTAAATAAAAAATCTAAATGGAGATACTAAAAGGAATTCTATAAATGAGTAAAAATAAGAATGTTGAATCCCATAATAAACTTGTTGTTTTTCAAGGTAAAAAAGTTCGGCGAGCTTGGCGAGACAACGAATGGTACTACTCCCTCGTTGATATTGTCCGTGTCTTAACCGACAGCGCAAACCCTACTGACTATTTAAAAAAAATCAGGAAAAGAGATAAGGAACTTGGATTTTACATAGGGACAAATTGTCCCCAGGTAGAAATGGAGACATTTACTGGTAAAAAAAGACAAACATTAGCCGGTAACACCAAAGATGCTTTTAGGCTAATACAATCTATTCCCTCCAAAAAAGCAGAACCATTTAAACAATGGCTTGCACAAGTTGGCAAAGAACGTCTGGATGAAATAGAAAATCCTGAACTTGCTCAAGCAAGAATGAAGGAAATTTATGAAAAAAAGGGGTATCCCAAAGGCTGGATTGATAAAAGGCTGCGAGGAATGGCAATTCGACAAAACCTGACCGATGAATGGGAAAAAAGAGGAATAAAAGAACAGCGAGATTTCTCAATATTAACCGCTGAAATAGCAAAAGCAACCTTTGGCATGACTCCAAGCCAATACAAAAATTTCAAAAAATTGCCCAAAAAGTCAAAAATCAATCTGCGAGATCACATGGATGATTTAGAGCTAATCTTTACAATGCTTGGTGAACGTGTGACAACAGAAATTTCCCAAAAAGAAAAACCTGTTTCTTTCGAAGATAACAAAGGCGTTGCTATCCGAGGTGGTAAGGTAGCTGGAAACGCTCGTAAAGAAACAGAAAAAGAACTCGGCAGAAGTGTTATATCTAAAAAGAATTTTTTGGGGAAAATAAATAAAAAAGAATTGAAATAAAAATATCTAACAACGCAATGCAGCGGATCCCGATTTTACGGCTAAAAACGCTGTAAAATCGTGCCGCTGATTTTGAACGTTATAATCTCAAAAAGACGAAAGGATAAATATGAGACTAAATAAAAATAAAGTGAAATTAAATATGATGAATGATACTGAGGATGATGAATTTGTTGATGCGCCAATAGCAGAAAGGATAGGGATGGTTTGGGATATTACTATTCAATTGTGGTCGATCTCAAAGAAAGGGAAAATCAATGCTCAATCGAGATTACAAAGACATGTTGCAAATCTTACAAAAGCATGAGGTAGACTATATTTTAGTAGGTGCTTATGCTCTGGCTGCTCACGGATATCCAAGAAGTACGCTGGATATGGATATTTGGGTTAATCCAACCAAGACTAACTCATCAAAACTTTATAAAGCATTGTCGGAGTTTGGGGCTCCTCTGAATGAAATCACAGAGAATACATTTGAGCAAAAAGGCATTGTATTTCAGATAGGTGTTGCTCCGTGTAGAATTGATTTTATAACAGAAATATCCGGGAATATCGAGTTTACTCCTGCGAAAGAACAAGCATCAATAACAGAAATTGAGGGAATCAGAATAATCATGCTATCCATTAAGGATTTAATTAAAAACAAAGAAGCAACTGGAAGATCGAAAGATTTGGAAGATGCAAAAAGATTAAGAAAAAAAATAAAAGAAACATAACAATTCATTAGAGCAGGCGCCTTACGGCGCCGCTCAATTCATATGTTAGCAATCATAAAAAATTAAAGAATATGCCAAAATGGTATGGTGAAAGTGCGTTAAGTCCTGATAATTTAATTCCTGCGGGACAACAATGGAAAATCCTATGGTCAAGATTCAAACATTGGGCAGACAATAATCAGAATACATATTGTATATACAAGTGTAATATGATATAATTCATTATAATGAAAGAGCTCAGATGGAATTTACTTAAAAACGAGAGGTTAAAGAAGACAAGAGGCGTCTCTTTTGAGGAATTGATAAATTCAGAGCTGATTGATGTTTTAAAACATCCTTCGAGAGAAAATCAAAAAATAATGTTGTTCAAATATAAAAAATGTATTTGGATTGTACCTTTTGTAGAAGAAGATAAGTATTATTTTCTCAAAACATTATATCCAAGCCGTAAATATACAAAAAAATCAAGAGGAATAAAGAATGAAAAGGCTTAAATTGACCCCACAAGAAAAAGAAATAGAAAAAAAATTGCTGGAAGGTGATTATGATCCGGTAGACGAAAAAGAGTTGCATGCCATATCGGAGGCTATATCAAGAAGAAAGAAGGATGCCGTACTAAATATTAGAATTAATCGATATGATTTAGAAAGCATTAAACAAAAGGCGAAAAAGCTTGGTATTAAATATCAAACATTCATAGCCGAAGTGTTACACAAAGTGGCTTTATAATGAACAATAGAATCAAATTGCTAACAAGGCAATACAGCGGATCCCGATAAATCGGGACCGCTGATTTAATGAGTTGCTCATAAAGATGGCTTCCAACGGCGCGGCTTTGTGGTAAGAAAATGACATCCGCGCCGATTTCGGCACCGACGCCGAAATTGGGGGCAGGCAAGCCGCTTGTGGCTTGCTGGTATCCCCTCTGATCTCTTATCCCAATGTGCGGCCCTGAATTGACCTTTTGACGGCATGCTTTGGCAATGCTAATATACTTAATCGAATGGCTAAGGGAGGTTTACCTATGAAACAATATGTCGTGACACCGGCCGCCGGAAAAAGGTTGATCGCCAAGGCAATGGCGGCCCACCCTGCGGTTAAGGGCGCGTTAAAAAGGTCAACCCTTGTCATTGTCGCAGGGTCCACCAACGGATTAGTGGCCGAGGAAATTTTGAAAGGACTGGGGCAGGCGCAGGGTTTTGATAAGAGCCGGTTTTTTAGGGGCGTTACGCTGCCTCCAGGGAAGCCGGTCACAGATACGGGGCGCCTTCCCGATGTCAGTGAATTCCCCGGGGATGTTGTGCTCATTAAAGGTCAATGGCAAAAGGGCAAGACTATCTTTGATGTGATTGATGACCTTAAGGAGGGGGATGTGATCATCAAGGGCGCTAATGCCGTTGATTTGGTAAACCAGCGGGCGGGCATCCTTATCGGGCATCCCAAGGCCGGCACGATCGCCGCGGCTCTGCCGGCGGTAACCGGACGACGGGTGAAGCTGATCATAGGCGTCGGCGTCGAGAAACGTGTTAGCGCGGATTTAGATCGCGTGGCTGAAATGCTTAATGCCCCCGGCGCATCAGGCCCCAGATTCTGGCCGGTCCCGGGAGAAGTTATTACTGAATTACAGGCCATTACCATGCTCAGTGGCGCATCGGCCGAGTTGGTTTCAGGCGGTGGTGTTGCCGGTGCCGAGGGAAGTGTTTGGCTGGCCGTCACAGGGACGCCGGAGCAGGAAAAGAAGGCCGCACAGATAGTAAAACAAATTATCAATGAACCTCCGTTTACTTTATAAAAATGATGTGGCGCCGAGGAAGGTCCTTTATTGGCTTTGGGGATCGTTTGTGTTTGTGGCTGTATTGATGATGCTGACAAAACCAGGTCATGCCCAGGAGCCCAAAAGCCTTCTTGCCCCGGGGGCTAAGGTTGTGAAGCTTGCCGGCGGATTTCGGTTCTGCGAAGGGCCGGCCACAAGCCCCGGGGGTGATGTCTTTTTCTCAGATATCCCGGTCAACCGGATTTACAAATGGTCCGTTGATGAACGTTCTGTGACTCTTGTGCGCGAGCAGACAGGTGCCGCCAACGGTCTTTTGTTCGATCCTGCCGGCCATCTTTTGGCCTGCGAAGGCAATGCCAGGCGGCTTACCTCGATGTCTGAGGATGGACAAATTTCTGTTATTGTCGACGGGTTTAAGGGGAAAAGGTTTAACCGGCCCAATGACCTTTGGATGGACCCCAAGGGCGGCATTTATTTCACGGATCCCGGGTATGGCCGCCGTCAAAGCGGGTTGGATCTTGGTTATGACGGGGTTTATTACGTCCGCCCGGATGGACAAGACATAATTTTGGTGAGCGATGATCTGGACCGGCCCAACGGTATTATTGGTCAAACAGAAGGGGATATTTTGTACGTGACCGAATTGCAAGGGGGCAAGACCTGGCGTTACCGGATTCAACCTGACGGGACCCTGGCCGATAAAACATTGCTTGTAGCCGCCGGATCGGACGGCATGACCATGGATTTTTTAAAGAATGTCTATTTGACTAACCAGGTTCAAAAGTCCGTGGATATTTATGCTGTGGACGGGCAACTGGTCGCATCCATCCCGGTGCCGGAAGCCCCCAGTAACGTAACGTTCGCAGGTCCCGATCGATCCACCCTTTTTATTACAGCCAGTACCTCCCTTTATGCGATTGACATGAACGTTACCGGGCAGTAAAATGAGCCGGTTTGATAAGGAAATTTTTGTGAAAAAGATCATTTTCGCCATCGTTTTTATTCTTTCTCCCGTTGTGTGTTTTGCCCAAGGAAATGGATCCTGGGATGAGGTCGTCATAGGGACGTCCTTTAAAACCCTGGCCAAGGCCTTTGTGGCAACCGCGGATATCCAAAAAATCAAAAAGGCTAATATCGAGAAACTCGAAGGCATGGATGAGGCAAAGTTCAGGCAGAGATATGTAGAGGCCTACGCCATTGTTAAAGACCTCCCGGGGGATATTAAGAAGGAGTATGGGGTCACCGAAACAATGTCCAGGCACCAGGCGATTGAGAATATGCAGGTGCTGGACAAGCCAAGGATGTATGCCCTGATAGATTCCATGCCGAATGAAGCGATCGCGCGGCAATTCAGGCAGTATTTAAGTCAACGGCAAGGATCTGATGAAGGCCGTGACCTTGTGACCCAGGTCCGAAGTTTTTGGGCCAAGATAAAAGCCAAAGCCGGCCTGCGCGGGAGGAAAGATGCTCGGGATTGATATTGTTGAGGTCAACCAGGTTAAAAAGATATATGATAAACATGAAAGGTTATTTCTGGAAAAGGTTTTGACGTTGGATGAGATCGACGAGCTGCTTGCCAAGAACAAGCGGCTTTTTTTTCAACACTTATCCTGTTTTATAGCGGCCAAAGAGGCCATCTTTAAGGCTTTGAGTGATGATAATTTATTCTGGCGGGATATCACGATCGTTGGCCTGCCGGCTAACTGTACGGTACGCATAAAGCAGAAGGACTACAGCCAAAAGATTGCATTGACATTTTCCGCTACCCGCGATATTGTAATAGCTCAAGCGCTTGTCATTTAGTTTCATGGCCTAAAAGGGTATCCCCGTTTCCTCCCCAGTCACATAATCTGAACCCATATGATTGCCTTAACCCGTCAGGAGAAAGTGTTTCTTTTGACCCTTGCGGCTGTTGTGCTGACAGGGTCTGTCATTAATTATTTTTTCAAGAAATTTCCCACCCTTAAGGATAGGATCGCCTTCATAGAGAGGGCCCGTATCCCGGGCCGGATCGATGTCAATACCGCCCCGATAGAAGAGTTGACCAAGATCCCTTATGTGGGAGACAAAAGGGCTCGCCAGATCTTGAAGTACAGATCTGAAGAAGGTGCGTTTAAGACCATCGAGCAGATACAGGAAATTTACGGTATCGGTCCGAAAACATTCCAGAAGATGGCCCCCTATATTTGGGCCGGGCCAACAAAAGGGGAATGATGTTGCCTCAGCGACCGCTTGCGGGTATTTTTATTTTATTTTGTGCGGGGATTGTTATGGCGGACCATGTGGTTGTGCCATTTTGGATAGTCGCCGGCACGGCGGGTTTATGTCTTTTGGCAAGCATCGTATTATTTCATAAAAAAACCCTTTCATTGCTTTGTTTGGCCGCTACATTTATGGCCTTGGGCTATGTGTGTTTCTTTGTTCAAAGACATCTTCCCCGCGATCACATTCTTTACCAGGGCAGGCCGAGGTTCTACAGGAACGTTATCTTGGAGGGGGTTGTGGCGTCGCCTATCATCAAAAGGGATATGTTCGGCACGCAAAGGATGTCCTTTACCCTTGAGGGCCGGTTGTTGGAAATCAGCTGGATACCACGTCGCATTCAGGGCAGGGTCTTGGTCAATATTTTTAGGCCGAGGCCTTTTTTGCAGTATGGTGATTATGTGCGGTTATGGGGCAAGCTTCATCCGCCGTTTAATTTTAATAATAAGGAAGGCAACTCTTCGTACATTGATTATTTAAAAAGGCAGGGGATCTTTTTGGTCCTGGACGTCAAGAAGACCAGCGCCATTATGATCAAGGATCATCATCAGGCCAGCTGGTTGATCGAGAGGTCCCTGCGTGTGCGGCGACGCCTGGCGGAAGTATTTGATCAATATTTAAGTGTGTCCGAATCGGGGATCATGCAAGCCATTATTTTGGGTGAGCGTTCCCGTATTCCTAAGACGATCAAAGAATTGTTTATTCGTACCGGAACAGCGCATGTGCTGGCCATCAGCGGTTTGCACGTCGGCATTGTTGCGGCCATCATTTTTGTTTTTTGTAAATTGTTGTCGCTGCCACGACAGGGGCAGTATCTGGCGACGATCATTTTATTAATAAGCTATGCCTTGGTGACCGGGTTGCGCCCATCCGTTGTCCGGGCAACGTTCATGGCATCCATATTTCTATCCAGTTTTATGCTCGAGCGAGAAACCGATAGCATCAACACCCTGGCAGCGGCAGGCTTGGTTATTTTGTTGATGCGGCCAGGGACCTTATTTGACATCGGGTTCCAGCTGTCTTTTGCCAGCGTGTATTTTATTATTACTCTCTATCCGCATTTGTGGGCTTTGTTTAGTGCGAAGGCTTTGGCCCAAAATAATAAAGCCGCGCAATATATTTTTCAATCCATTTGTGTCTCATGCGCGGCATGGCTGGGTGTCGCCGGATTGATTGTGTACTATTTCGGTTTCATAACGCCACTGAGCATCGTGACCAATATTGTGATCATCCCGTTCATGACAATTGTGGTTGTTTTGGGCATATGTTTGCTCATTACAGGTGTTTTTTTGCCCTTTTGGGCTGGCATTGTTGCTAGTTGCCTTAAAATAACCCTAAATGTGATGATTTTGGTCATTAATTTGTTCGCGGGAGTCCCGTTTGCTTATTTCTCATCAAAGGTAATGTCATGGAACATGATCCTGATTTATTATATTTTTTTGGTGGGTTTTGTAGCATATCTTTCATATTTTGAAAGATTTAGGATAAAAAGGGCAATTCGGTAGCCGGCTACTGAATTGCAGAAAAACGGGGATAAAGGGTGGGTGAAAGAGGATAGAGAAGAAATTCATATTAATTTTTGAAATTCACCTTGAAAACACCTTTGAGTTTCGTTGACAAATAATATTGACTATGCTAAAGTGGCAATAATTATTAATAACTATACTAATTAAACTTATACTTATGAAAAAATTAATAACCATCATAATTTTCATTTTTCTTGTCCAGGCGCCAGCCTATGCCTTTTGGATGTGGACCCCTGAAACGAATAAATGGGTCAATCCTAAATATGCGGTCAAAGACACGCCCCAAGAGCAGCTGAAGTATGCCTTGACATTTTATGAAAGCGAGCAGTATGACGAGGCCCTGCGGGAGCTTCATAAACTTATCAAGCACTATCCCAAGGCGCGGGAGGCCGCCGAGGCTAAATATTATCGTGGCGTGATCTTTAAAAAGCAGGGGTATTTGGTCAAGGCCTTTAAGGAATTCCAGATGGTCTTGGAGAAATACCCTTTCAGTGAACGGGCTGCTGAGATCGTATCCGAGCAATTTGATATCGGCACCAGGCTTCTAGAGGGGGCGGGCAAGCGCAATCCCATCATTAAAACGATTGTCGGCGGGGATTATGATGTCATTGAGATCTTCCGCACGGTTATCCGCAATGCCCCTTACGGCGAACATGCCCCGGCCGCGCAATACAAGATCGGCCTTTATTTGCAGGAAAAAGGGTTGTACCAGGAAGCCAGGGACGAATTTGAGAAGACCATGAATGATTATCCTGACACTGAGTGGGCCAATGCCGCCAAATATCAGATCGCCCTTTCCGATGCCAAGCGTTCGGCGGGCCCTCAGTATAATCAGGCCGTGACCCAGGCCGCTATTGATGAATTCAAGGATTTTGTGGCCAAGCATCCGGATGCGGAGTTGACCCAAAATGCGCGCGACCAGGTCAGGGAGTTGCGTGAAAAAGAAGCCCAGAGCAATTTTGTTATTGCTGAATTTTATGAAAAACAAAAACAATACGAAGCCGCTAAGGTGTACTATTCTAATATCGTGGATCAATATCAGAATACAACCTGGGCGACCAAGGCCCTCAAGAAATTACAAAAGTTGAATAAACAATGAAGAAGATATGGATCTTGTTGGGACTCGCCGTTTGTCTGCTTGGCTCGGGTTGTGGATACACGACCCAGTCAGCCCTTCCCCCACATTTAAAGAGCCTTTACGTTGAAACGATCAAGAATAAGATCGATTTTACGGCGGAACGTCGCCGCACCCTTTATTATCCCTTATTGGAGGTCAAACTGCGCGAGGCCATTATTGACAGATTTTTGTTTGACGGTAATTTGCGGATCGAAGAGACGACCAAGGCGGACATGATCTTGACAGGGGAGTTGGTGAATTATACTAAGGGCATATTGCGCTACACAGACGAGGATGAGGCCGAGGAATATCGCGTCCAGATCTTTATGCATCTGACGCTGAAAGATATTGCGCAGGACACCGTGTTGTGGAGTCAACGTATTGTCGGCGAATCTACGTATTTTGTGAGGGGTGCCTTGGCGAGTTCCGAAAGCGCGGCGGTTGATGCCGCCATGGTTGATCTAGCCCGCCGGGTGGTGGAGAGAACCGTAGAGAACTGGTGATCGGCGCTTCAGGCTGCATAGCGTCAAGGCCTATGCCTTCGTTCGGTCGCAAGTCTTTTTTATTTTAATCTTCAATATCCTTATTGCCTAACCTATGACCTATCTTATTCTCGGACCCCATGGTAATAAAAAAGACTCTGCCATATCACAGGTCAAGCAGCAGTACCTCCCTGAAAAAGATCTGTTAAGTTTTGATTATGAAGTCCTTTATGGGCATAAACTCGACAGCCACCAGCTGCAAAAGGCGCTTTTGAGCATGCCTGTTTTTGGTGACCGCAGGTTTGTTTTTATTCGGGAATGCCACAGATTAACAGACAGGAATAAGCAAATAATCGCAGATTTTATATCCACGCAGCATGCCCAGATCGTTTTGCTGCTTGAGGCAGAGGCCTTAAAAAATAATGATATTCTATTGAAAAGCTGTAAGGCCGAAGCCGAGATAATCCAGGTCGCCAAAGAGCGCGCGGCCAATGTTTTTGATGTCACACGGGCGCTTGATCGGCATAATAAAGTCGAGGCACTGAAAATATTAACGGGATTGTTTGAGTCAGGTGTGCATCCCCTGCAGGTCATGGGGGGATTGGTTTGGTTTTGGGGTGAAGCCAAGGATAGGATGCCGCCTCAGAGGTTTGAGGATGGATTAAGGGCGTTGCAGGAGACGGACCTGAATATTAAAAGAAGCCGCATGCATGCACACCATGCTATTGAGATTTTGTTGGTGAAATTAGGCGTCCTGATGGAATGATCTTATTTAATTGCTGCTGGAAGCTGTTTTTAAGAGACGGGCGTAGTAGGATTTGCGGCGTGAGGCCGTGTTTTTATGAAAGATATTGCGCTTAGCCGCTTTGTCTAACTTTTTATAGAGATTTTGCAGCAGGGTTTTGGCGTCGTCTATTTTATTGTCTTTGACGGCCGCCACGAATTTTTTGCTCGATTTTTTTAGATCGGTCTTAATATCGAGATTATGCAGATGTCTTTTTTGGTTCTTACGTAACTCCGTAATGGCACATTTTCTTTGAGGCACGGAATAAACTCCTTATGCAATAGGTTATCAACAAGGGTCATAATATATCAAAGAGGCTCGTTTATGTCAAATGATAAATTTAAGGGCGCAGATCTGCACACCAAGCTCTTAAGGTCGACATCCATTATTTCATGCGGGACATTGAGTTCCAGGATCCTGGGATTTATTCGCGACGTTCTGCTGGCCCGGTTCATGGGGACCGGGTTCGCGGCTGATGCCTTTTTTGTGGCCCAGAAGATACCCAACCTTTTGCGGTCCTTTGTGGGCGAGGGGGCAACGGATTCAGCGGTTGTCCCGGTCTTGGCAGAATATAAGTTTAAGAGCGAAAAACAGGCCTTTTGGGAGTTCGTGAATGTTGTCCTGCTTTTGGCCTTGATGGCCTTAAGTGCGATCGTGCTTTTAGGGATTGTTTTGGCCCCGGTCATTGTCCGCGTCATTGCCCCCGGGTTCATGGCCGATCCGGATAAATTGTTCATGACCATACGATTGACCAAGATCATGTTCCCGTATTTACTTTTGATCGGCATGACGGCCTATGGGACATCCGTTTTATACACGTTTAAGTCTTTTGCAACCCCGGCGTTTGGCCCGTGTTTATTTAACCTGGCCATGATCACGGGAATCCTTGTATCCCCCAAATTTTTCAGTGAGCCGGTGTATGGGCTGGGGTTAAGTGTCCTTCTGGGTGGCCTGTTGCAATTATTGATACAGATCGGGCCGATGGTCAAATTAGGCCTGCCCTTCAGATGGCCTGCGACGTTGCATCACCCGGGCGCCCGCAAGATCGGCCGTTTATTGATCCCGCGCATGGTGGGGGCGGGCGTCTATCAGCTGACGGTTTTTATAGACACATTTTGCGCCTCTTTGGCCAGCATTGTGGGCTCCGGCGGGATCTCCGCCATTTATTATGCCAACCGCATCATTCAATTCCCGATGGGGATATTCGGCCTGGCCATTGCGTCGGCGACGTTACCCACCTTGTCAGGGTTTGCCGCCAGGGAGGATCTGGAACAATTCAAGCGGACGTTGATCTTTTCATTAGAGAACATTTTTTTTATTATGGTCCCGACGGCGGTGATCGCGGTGGTGCTCGCAACGCCGATCATACGCGTGCTTTTTCAGAGGGGAGAGTTTAATGAATATTCGACCATGATCACATCCTCGGCATTATTCTTTTATGCGCTGGGCCTTTTTAGCTTTGGAGGCATAAAGATTTTGGTTTCGGCCTTCCATGCCCTGCAGGATACAAAGACACCGGTCAAGGTCGCTTTTGTTTGTCTGGCGGTCAATGCCGCATTGAATTTTGTTCTTATGTTTCCCATGAAGATCGCCGGGATCGCCCTGTCCAGCTCGATCGCGGCCACGATAGATTTTTGTGCGCTTTTATATTTTATCCGTCACAAGGTCGGACGGCTGGAATCCGGGTTTGCGCCATTTGTCGCCAAGACTTTTTTGGCCGCCGGGGTGACAGCCGTGGCTGTGTATGCAGCCTGGAACAAAATGGCCCTTGATTGTGAGGTATTGAAGCTGGCCCTGGCCGGGATCAGCGGCTTTATTATCTACGTTATTAGTTGTGGGTTGCTAAAGGTTGATCAGGCCGGCAAGATCGGGCAGTGGCTTTGGGGCCGTCTAAGAAAATAAGGCGGGACTCTCTCACCCTTTTGTACATTATTAATGGATATTAAATCTAAAATCAAAAATTTTCCCCTTACCGCGGGCGTGTATCTAATGAAGAACGCTAAGGGAAGGATTATTTACATAGGTAAGGCCGTCTCGTTGCGTCAAAGAGTCAGTTCTTATTTTTCTGGGAATGTGACAGATCTTAAGACCAAAAGCCTGGTGGACGAGATCGCTGATGTAGAATATATCAATACGGCCAGTGAGGCGGAGGCCTTGATCTTGGAGGCCAGTCTGGTAAAGAGGCACAAGCCTAAATACAATATTAGCCTTAGGGACGATAAAAGTTATCCGTTTATTGAGATCACCCAAGAAAGGTTTCCCCGTATTTTTCTTGTCCGCCCACGGGTGAAGAGGAGGGGGTCTGTTTATTTTGGGCCTTACGTCGAACCGCGCCTGATTCGGGAGGCCTTAAATATTATGCGCAGGATTTTCGGGTTTTGTACGTGCAAGAAGTTCCCTAAACGCGCCTGCCTGGATCATCAGATCGGTTTATGTTCCGCCCCATGCATCGGCCAGATTAGCCAAAGACAATATGCCAGAAATATCCGAAAAATAAAGATGATCCTTGAGGGGAAAAGGGATGAGTTGTACAAAGCCTTGCGGCGGGAAATGGATGTATTGGCCCGGGAAAGGAAATATGAGCAGGCCGCGGTTATTCGTGACCAAATGCAGGCGATCGGCGCGCTGTATTCATCGGGCCCGGACGTTAATTATTTTAAAGAGACCGAACAGTTGCAGCAATTGTTAAGGCTGCCGCGCCGGCCTGAACGCATCGAGGCCTTTGATATTTCGAATATCATGGGGCAGCAGAGTGTGGGCTCGATGGTCTCATTTATGAACGGCAAGCCGGATAAAAGCCAATACCGGCGGTTTAAGATCAAGACCGTTGAGGGCATTGATGATGTTAAAATGATCGCCGAGATCGTAGGGCGGCGTTATGCCCGCTTAAAGAAGGAGACAAAGGCCTTTCCGGACTTGATCGTTATTGACGGCGGCAAGGGACAGCTTGCCGCCGCCGCCCAGCAATTAGCCGAGCTGGGGGCGGATATCCCCATCATCTCCCTGGCCAAACGGGAAGAGGAGATTTTTGTCCCCCGTCGTCGAAATTCGCTTGTTCTGTCTCGGGATTCTCTGGCGTTAAGGTTATTGCAGCGCGTTCGTGATGAAGCGCATCGCTTTGCCATTAATTATCACCGTAAACTCCGGGCGAAGAATGTTTTTTTATCTTAAGAACAAAAGAAATAGGTGGGCCTTGGTTATTGTCTTGGGGCTGACTTTTTTAAGTTTATCCCCATGCCTAAGGGGTGAATTTTTGACTAATTGGGATGATGAGATCCATTTATTGGAGAACCCGTTTGTCCGTTCCCTTAGCCTGGAAAATATCAAGGGGATTTTTAGGCAGACCATCAATGAGGTTTATTTGCCGTTGACGGTCCTTTCCTTTATGATTGAACATCATTTTTTTGAGTTTGATCCGTTTGTCTACCATTTAAATAATCTTATATTGCATCTGTTGATCACGGCGTTTGTCTTTGTTATTGCTTTGCAGTTAGGGTTAGATTACAAGGCCGCGGCCCTGGCAAGCCTGCTTTTCGGCATTCATCCCATGCACGTCGAGTCTGTGGCCTGGGTCACGGAACGCAAGGATGTGCTTTACGGATTTTTCTACATTTGGGCGGTGTATCATTATTTGCGGTATGTGGACACCAAGGCCTTGGGGGCCTATTGGATGACAGTTGTCTTATGTGCCTTAAGCTTATTAGCCAAGCCCATGGCTGTCAGTTTGGTCTTGATCTTATTCTTGCTGGACTGGTTTACAAGGCGTCAATTTAACTGGCGCCTGGTGGCTGAAAAGATACCGCATATGCTTATAACCGTTGCCATCGCCTGGATGACGTATCGTTTTCATGCACGCATACCGGTAACTGATATCAGTCAAGCTCCGTTGATATGGGTATGGGCATTTGTTTTTTATTTAAGAACCTTTGTTTTTCCTTTTGTGCTTATCCCCTTGTATGCCTTGCCCAAGCCGATCGTTTTAACCAATCCCCATTTCGGGATCTCGGTCGTGACCTTCATTATTATTGTCGGATTATTATTCCGGGCCCGCCGTAACCGCTGGGTTGTCTTCGCATTTTTGTTTTATTTCCTTTCGATATTTTTCTTATTAAGAACAGATATTCAGTGGGACGCGAACATTGTGGCCGACAGGTTCATGTATTTGCCGTCTGTAGGCTTTTGCCTGTTATTTGCCGTGTACGTGGCCCGCAGGATTGTTTTTAATCCCAACAGGGTTTTGGCGAGGCCCAATCTTTTAAGCTTGGGCATCATTGTTTTATTTTTATGGTTGGGGATAAAAACGTATCTGCAGACAAGTATTTGGCGCAGCAATCGCCTTTTATGGACGTATGTCATAGAAAAGATAGGCTTTAATGACTTAGCCTATATCGCCTTTAATAATCGGGCGGTATCGTATCTTAATGAGGACAAGGCAGATTTGGGATTGGATGACCTGAACCGTTCTATCCAGTTGAATCCCCACTTCTATTATCTTCCATATTACAACAGGGGCACCTTGTATATGGAAAAGGGGTTTTATCCCTCGGCGTTGAGGGATCTGACGAAAGCGATAGCCATTAGGTCATGGTTTGATAATGCCTACAATAATAGGGCTCTTGTCTATGAGGCCATGGGTGAATATAATAAAGCCGTGACAGACCTTTTTAAATGCATCAGCCTTAATCCCAGGAACGCTAAATGTTATGGCAACCGCGCGCGGTTGTATGAAAAGATCGGGAATGATTATCTTGCTGAAAAAGATCTTAAGCGGGCGGCAGAATTGGGATGGTATCCGGAAAGTGAATAAATTAACAGATTTTCAATGGCGGGTTTTAGAGGTCACGCTTACAATCCCTTTGGGGGAGACGCGGTCGTATCAATGGGTGGCCCGGCAAATCGGGCGGCCTAAGGCCGTTCGTGCCGTTGGCCAGGCCCTGCGGCACAACCCGTACCCCTTGATCATTCCATGCCACCGGGTCATTAAGTCCGATGGCTCGTTGGGAGGATATGCCGGTAAAAACGATACGCGTAAGGCCCGCTTGCTTGCCTTGGAGAAAGAGATTGCCCAAGCCATGCGGTCCCGTAAAAATGCATGATGCTTTTTTATGATTAAAATTGTAACCAAAGGAACCCATTATGGACATCAAAGAATTATTCAAGATCATGATAGAGCAGGACGCCTCGGATTTATTTTTAAGGACTAGCGCCGTGCCGCATATGCGTGTTAACGGTATTGTTAAAGCGATCGGGACGGCCATCATGACCAAGGAGGAAGTGTGTCAGATCACGGACTATCTGTTGAAAAAGAATGAATATAAAGAAAAGTTCAAGGAGGATTTGGACATCGATCTTGCCCATCATGAAGAAGGGATGGGTCGTTTTAGGGTTAATATTTTTATGCAAAGAGATACGCCTTCGTTGGTCATCCGCCATATTCATACCGTAACGAAAAGTTTCGAGGAATTAAACTTACCGGTTGATCTATTAAAGAGTTTTTGCGAAGAATCCAGCGGCCTGGTTTTGATATGCGGGCCGGCCGGAAGCGGTAAGTCGACGACGATCGCGACCATGATCGATAATATAAGTGCGACCAGCGAGAAGCATATCGTGACGATCGAGGACCCGATTGAATTTATCTTTAAGGATAATAAGAGTATTATCAATCAGCGCGAACTGGGGGTCGATGTCCTCTCTTATCCGATGGCGCTTAAACATGTCACGCAACAGAGCCCGGATATCATTTATATCGGCAATATCCGTGACGCCGAGACCATGCGGGCCGTTATTACCGCAACCGAACTGGGGGCTTTTGTCATTTCCACCTTCCATACGATCAATGCCATTCAGACGATCACCCGTATCGTTAATTTTTTTCCTCCTTATTTGCATGACGAAGTGCGCCTTCAACTGTCCAATCTGCTTAAGGGGATCGTTTCCTTAAGGTTGATCCCCCGCAAGGACCGTCCCGGGCGCATCCCGGCCTATGAAACCATGGTGGTCACGCCGACGATCGCGCGCCTGATCCGGGAGAATAAAATGAACGATATCCAGAATTTTATCGATGAAGGGGAGCTGTTTGGCATGCTGTCGTTCAAGCGATCGCTAGTGCGCCTTGTCCAGGACAATATCATTGATGAGCTGGACGCCCGTAAGGTAGCCGTCAGCAAGGACGATTTTAACCTTGAGCTTAAGGGCGTGCATCGGTATCAGAAGTGATCCTTTTGGAGTTGTTTTTCATGCGCATCCAGCGGCGACTGTTGTATTTCTGGCATGATGTGTTATAATGTGGCGCATTATTAATACAAATATGAATATTAATTTATGATTGAAGAGATCAAATTAAAAGTCGATTCCCTTGATAAGAAACTCCAAGAACTAAGGGGGTTTCTTTGACCTGTCAAAAAAGGCCGAATCCATAAAAGCTATTCAGGGACAGATGTCTGCCGCCGATTTTTGGCAAGATACCGATAAGGCCAACAATCTCTTAAAGGAACTCAAATACCTCAAATCCTGCGTCGAGCCATTTGATAAGAATATGGCCAAGTTATCTGAAATCAGGGAATTGGCTGACATATCATCCGATGATGAGGATATGTTACAAGAGGTGAGTGCGGAGCTGAACGGGCTCGAGCATCAAGTGGATCTTCTGGAAACGCAGGCCTTTCTAAGCGGAAAATTCGACCGTAATAATGTTATTTTTAGCATCAACGCCGGGGCCGGGGGCACGGAGTCTTGCGATTGGGCGAGCATGCTTTTGAGGATGTATACGCGTTGGGCCGAGAATAATAATTATAAGATAAAGGTCATAGACATCCTCCCCGGGGATGAGGCCGGCATCAAGAATGTTACGCTGCGTATTGAAGGCGATATGGCCTACGGTTTTTTGAAAAGCGAAAAGGGTGTGCACCGCCTGGTACGCATCTCGCCTTTCGATGCCAATAAAAGGAGGCATACGTCTTTTGCTTCAGTGGACGTTATCCCGGAGATAGAAGATAACATTGAGATCGAGATCAATCCGGATGACCTGCGGATAGATATATTCCGCTCATCGGGGCCTGGCGGGCAAAGCGTTAATACGACCGACTCGGCCGTGCGTATAACCCATATGCCGAGCGGGATCGTGGTGCAGTGCCAAAACGAACGCTCCCAGCTTCAGAACAAACATATGGCGATGAAGATCTTGCGCGCGCGCCTTTATGAAAAGCATCGTAAGGAGCAGGAGGATCAGATGGCCAAGGAATACGGCCAGAAACAGAAGATCGAATGGGGCAGCCAGATCCGATCCTATGTTATGCATCCCTATGCGATGGTCAAGGACCATCGCACCGACGAGGAGACCGGCAATGTCGCCAAGGTGATGGATGGGGATATCGAAAGATTTATCCAGGCTTTTTTGAGATGGAAACCGGAGAAATAATATTATGTTCGATTTTTTTATCAAGAAATATGTTGTTGCCAACACTCAGAAATATATTAATAAGCTGAATCCGGCGGTATCGCTGCATGTGCCGCATGACCTCCCTTTGCCTTCGGTCTCTACGATTAAAAGAATGGGTAAGATTGTCTCCCGGATCAATGGCCTGGAGCCGGCCATGAGCCGTTTGAGTGACCAACAGTTAAAAGACAAGACGGATGAATTCCGCAAGAGCTTTCAGCAGGCCATTAAGGCCGAAAAACAGCAGTATGAGCAGGCCCAGCACTCGCGGTATCAGGCGCTAAGCCATGAGGAGCGGGAACAGGCGGGCGTGGAGGCCGGCAGGATCAAGGAAGAGTTTGATAAGGTCCGGCAAAAGGCCTTGGACCAAATTTTGCCTGAGGCTTTTGCCGTGGTTCGGGAGGTAGGGAAAAGGCTCATGAACATGCGTCATTTCGATGTGCAGCTTGTCGGGGGCATGATCCTGCACCAGGGCAAGATCGCGGAGATGGCCACCGGCGAGGGCAAGACCCTGGTGGCGACCTTACCGGCCTATTTGAACGCGTTAACGGGCGAGGGGGTGCACATCGTTACGGTGAATGATTATTTAGCCAAACGTGACTGCGAGTGGATGGGCCCGATCTATGAATTTTTGGGATTATCGGTCGGGGTGATCCTGCATGATATGAATCCCTCGCAGCGGCAGCAGGCGTATGGGTGCGATATCACCTACGGGACGAACAATGAGTTTGGGTTTGATTATCTTAGGGACAATATGGTGACCTCCCGGGAAGATATGGTGCAGCGCCCGCATCACTTTGCGATCGTTGATGAGGTGGACAGCATCCTGATCGATGAGGCCAGGACGCCGCTGATCATTTCGGGCCCGGCGGAAGAATCGACGGATAAATATTACCGGGCCAATGATGTTTCCCGCCGCCTTAAGGGGGTCCGTATCACCGAGGACCAGCTGATCGAGGCCAAGCATCGCGGTGAAGATGCGGCGCAACTGTCACAGGGGTATGATTACGTGGCCGACGAGAAAACACGCTCTGTCTCCCTGACCGATCAGGGCGAGATGCGGGCTTCACAAGAATTTGGCATAGATAATCTGCATGATATGGACACGATCGAATACCGTCATCATATTTTGCAGGCCTTGAAGGCCAAGGAATTCTTTAAGAATGATGTTGATTATGTCATCCGCGACGGACAGGTCATCATTGTCGATGAGTTTACCGGACGCATGATGCCCGGACGCCGGTGGTCCGATGGGCTGCATCAGGCGGTTGAGGCCAAAGAGGGCATTAAGATCGAGCGCGAAAACCAGACCCTGGCCACCATTACGTTCCAGAATTATTTCCGCATGTATGATAAACTCTCCGGCATGACGGGGACGGCCTACACCGAGGCCACGGAATTTCAGCAGATCTACAGCCTTGATAGCGTGGTCCTGCCGACCAACCGCATTTTGCAGCGGACGAATCATGCGGATTGTATCTATAAAACGATCGCTGAGAAATACAAGGCGGTCGTCGAGGAGATCAAGGCATGTTACGAAAAGGGGCAGCCGGTCTTGGTCGGGACCATTTCGATCGAAAAATCGGAATACCTCTCCTCGTTATTACAAAAACAAGGGATACCGCATGAGGTCCTCAACGCCAAATATCATGAACGCGAGGCCCACATTGTGGCTCAGGCCGGACGGTACAAGGCCGTCACCATCGCCACCAATATGGCCGGCCGCGGGACGGATATTGTTCTGGGCGGCAATGCCGCATTTCTGGCCAAGAGCATGGCCGCACAAAAGTTCCAGAATGGTGAGGAGGACCAGGATCAGGATGCCCTGACCAAGAAGTTTTTAGAGCAGTTTCGCCAGCAGGTCAAGCAGGAGCATGAGCAGGTTATTTTGGCCGGGGGCCTGCATGTCCTGGGCACGGAACGTCACGAGGCCCGACGGATTGACAATCAGCTGCGGGGCCGTTCCGGCCGCCAGGGCGATCCGGGCTCGTCACGGTTCTTTGTTGCCTTGGAAGATGATCTGATGCGTCTTTTTGCCATGGACCGCATCATGGGGATGATGGACCGATTGGGCATGGAGGAAGGGCAGGCCATAGAACATCCCTGGGTCAGTAAGGCGATCGAGGTCGCCCAAAAAAGGGTGGAGACCCAGAACTTTGAGATCCGTAAGCAACTTTTGGAATTTGATAATGTCATGAATAAGCAGCGGGAGGCGGTTTACGGGTTGAGGCGCATGATCCTCGAGAGCCAAAGCATTAAGGACAGGATCCAGGAAGCCATTGAGGATACGGCTGATCTGGTAACAGAGCAGTTCCTGTTTTCAGGCACGGAGGAGGTCAGTTGGGATGTCGACGGGCTGATCGTGTATCTTCAGTCTAAGTTCAATTATGATTTCACCCCGCACAAGGAAGATATTAGGAATAAGAACCGGAATCAGATCTCCGATATGATCGCTGAGGGCCTCCTTCAGGCGTATGAGACAAGAGAAGAGGAGATATCCGCTCAGGACATGAGACATTTGGAAAAATTTGTTATGCTCAATACCATTGATGCCAAGTGGAAGGATCATTTATATGCCATGGATCAGCTGAAGGAAGGGGTGGGGTTAAGGTCCTACGCCCAGAGGGATCCTATCGTTGAATACAAGCGTGAAGGGTTTATGATGTTCCAGATGATGTATGATTCCATCAATCAAGAGGTGATCGAGATGTTGTTTAAAGTGCGTCCGGTGACAGGCCAGGAAAGGATGCGCAGCGTTTTTGATTCTGTGCCGCAGGAGTTCGTTCATAATGAATTTTCAAGCATGGAGCGGCAGGCGGCCCTGGCCGAGGCGGCTAAGGCGCGGGCCCAACAGCAGCAGGCCTTGGGGCAACCCCCGCAGGCTTCCGCTCCCCCTGAACCCAAGGCCAAGCCGATCACCAAGGCAGGGCCTAAGGTCGGGCGCAACGATCCCTGTCCGTGCGGCAGTGGTAAGAAATATAAAAAATGTTGTGGTCGTTGATCTATACGAAGCTCTCCAATTAAATAATTTTAATTATAATGCTCCGCAATCTTATTTTTTGTTTTATATCTGCCGGCTCTCTCATTCTTGCATTCCCGCCAACGGACTTTTGGGGCCTGAGTTGGATAGGTCTTATTCCCTTGATGATAGCCATCGACGGCAAACCGCCGCGTTCAGCCTTTAATTTTGGTTATGTGACGGGGATCATCTTTTTTCTGGGCACATTGTACTGGTTTATCAATATGTCAGCCTCGGCGGGGATCCACTCCTATTTAGCCTTTTTAGCACTCTTTGCGATTGTTTTATATCTATCCTGTTATTTTGGTCTTTTTGCCGCCGGGTATGCCTATTTTGCCTCAAGCAGTTTGATCAAGAGAATATTTCTCCTGCCGAGCCTTTGGGTCCTGTTGGAGTTCACCCGCGATTGGCTGTTTAGTGGGTTCGGCTGGTTATGCCTGGCTCATTCTCAATATAAAGTGTACCCTTTAATTCAAATAGCGGACATGACAGGAATTTTCGGCATTTCCTTTTTGATCGTTATGGTCAATATTTTGATCAAGGAGATGATATACGTTTGCCTCAAGAGGCAGGCCCCCGCAACAATCTTTGCATCATGTGGGATTGTGGCGTTGATTTTTTCCCTGGTGTTCGTGTATGGCCTGTGGCGCTTATCGCAACCGCGAGGCCATAAGGATGCGCCGATCCTTATCTCGATTGTCCAGCCCAATATCCCTCAAACCCGCAAATGGTTGCCTTCAGAATGGCCGATGATCCTTGAGGAACTTAAAGGGTTGACCTATCAGGCGGCCCAAAACGATCCCGATTTAATTATTTGGCCAGAGACTTCTTTTCCCGGATTTTTGGGGGCCGATCAAGATGTCCTTAAGCAGATCAAGGAAATGGCCCGGGAGCTTAAAACGCCAATTTTGTTCGGGGCTATCAGGCAGGACAGGCAAAAGGATGTACGTTTTTATAATTCCGCGGTCCTGTTGTCCCCCCAAGGGGAGGTCGTGTCACGTTATGATAAAATGCATTTGGTCCCCTTTGGTGAATATATCCCGTTACGTCGCCAATTACCCTTTTTAGGGAAGCTTATCCCGATCCTGGATTTTTCTGCAGGCAAGAGAGTCGTGCTGTTCCCCGGGCGGGTTTATGGGCCCCGGGCTGTTAGTGAACATTATGCCGTGCTTATTTGTTTTGAGGATACCATTGCCCGCGTGACCCGCCGGGCGGTGAGGGCCGGGGCTAGATTGCTTGTGAATATCACCAACGATGCCTGGTTTTTAGATACGAAGGAGCCTTTTTTGCATCTTCAGGCGGCCGTATTTCGCGCCGTAGAGAATCGCTGTCATCTTGTCCGTGTTGCCAATACAGGGATCAGTTGTTTTATTGATCCCCAGGGGAAGATAAAGGAATATTTGCAGGATGGAGGAGGCAAGAGAACATTTGTCACCGGGACGGTTCAGGGGACATCCTATTTTTCCTCACGAAAGACATTCTATACGAAATTCGGGGATGTTTTTGCCGGGTTATGTTTCCTGTGCTTTTTTGCGGGATTTATAAAAACTAAAAATCGTAGTATAAATATTGATTAAACGACGTATATTATATATAGTACATCTAGAGATCACGACATATATCCTAATCAATGGGTCGGTTTAAAAAGGGTTTCCTTTTTAAAGGGGGGATATTTATGCAAAAGAGTCGACAGACGATCAATGTGATGGGATTGAGCCTGGGCGTGCTTTATGCCGTTACTGTCTTGGTTTATCTCGAGTTGCTCAAGATCGAGGCCTTCAGCAAGCATGCGGCAGCCATTATTCTATTCATGGTCGGGCTATTCATCAGTTCTTTGGGTGTGATTAGTTTGAAAGAATGGGCCCGCCGTTCCATGGTCTTGCTCAATGCCGTTCTGTGTTTTTATTTACTTTTTTTAGTGGTGTATTATCCCCGGCAGGTGGAGCCCATTTTTATTTTTATTACTCTGTCGGCCGTGATTTTTTTCAATCAAACGAATGTCAGGCTAAAATTTCAGCCAGGCTTAAAGTTTTCCCGCAAAAGCATTCTTGTCATTGATGACGACGAGGGATTTATCAAGACCGTTAAGAGGATGCTTCTCCCCAAGGGGTATAGTGTCCTATCGGCGACAACCGGGGAAAAGGGGTTGCAGGTGGCGAAACTGCAAAAGCCGGACTTGATCATCTTGGATGTCATCCTGCCCGGGATCAAGGGCCGCGAGGTTTGCATAAAGTTAAAGGAGGATTCCGGCACCCAGCACATTCCGGTCATTTTTGTAACGGCCAAGGATTCCCCTGATGATGTCGCTGCAGAAATGGCGGCGGGGGGCGATTCACATTTAACAAAACCTTTTAATGGCAAGATCTTGTTAAATGCCATAAAAAGCTGTATCGGGACCATGGATTAATGGCCAGAATAATTTTTCAGGTTTTTCTTCAGGGCACCTTATGTTATTAAAAAAGTCTTTAAAAAATTTTGCTTTTATCCAGATAGCTATCTATAGTATGGTCTTGGTCTTGGCTTATTGGCCCGGGCGCACGGTTGATTTTGGTTTTTCGTTGGTTGCCTTTTTGATGATCGGCACATTTGCCTTGCTTTCCAGGAAGGCCTGGGGGCGCAAGATAATCCTGGTCGGCAGCGTTGTCGGCGTGGTCTATGGCGGGTGGCAGTTGTTTTCCCCGTCGAGCATTATGGGTTTCGTCGTCAGGGCGATCTTTGTGATCACATGCCTGGCCGTTCTATTTTATTATAATAAAGAGGACGTGAAGAAATGTTTTTCCGCAACCCCGGGGCATAAATCCTGGACGGTCCTTGTTATTGATGATGACAGGATGTTGTTAAAACTTTTAAAGACTAACTTTGAACGATACAATATCGCCACCTTAACCGCAGAAACCGGAGAACAAGGCCTGGATTTGGCCCAACAGGTCAGGCCGGATTTGATCGTCCTGGATGTTATTTTGCCTAAGATGAAAGGCCGTGAGGTTTGTGTTAAGCTCAAAGAGAATCCCCGCACCAAGGAAATTCCCGTAATTTTTCTGACCGCTAAAAATTCGTTGGATGATGTTCACGCTGAGATGGATGCCGGCGCCCATGCTCATATTACCAAGCCAGTTGATTTTCAGGATTTATTTTTGCAGATCAAAAATATTTTGAATATGTAAAAAACCCCGCCTTTGATAATATGCAAGCGTCTTATGGAACGGCGGGGTTTCATTTCATGGGCATAACAATCAAAAGCATAAGGAGGTCCTGATGGAAATAATACCTGTAGCAATCAAAAAGCCACAAGATGTCAATGTGATCCTGGGGCAGTCCCATTTTATTAAGACCGTTGAGGACCTTTATGAAGTGATCGTCTCCAGTTCGGCCGATATTAAATTTGGCCTGGCCTTCTGTGAGGCGTCGGGTGCCTGTAAAATAAGGGTTGAGGGCAATGATGATGCCTTAAGGAAAATGGCCGCTGACAATGCCCTGGAAATCGGCGCCGGCCACTCGTTTATTATTTTTATGCGTCAGGGTTTTCCCATCAACGTCCTTAACCAGATAAAGAACACTCCCGAGGTGTGTCGTGTTTTCGCGGCCACGGCTAATCCTTTGACCGTTTTGATAGCCGAGCAAGGCCATGGCCGGGGGATCTTGGGGGTCATCGACGGCTCAAAACCCCAAGGTGTTGAACAGGAGGCTGACGTAGCCTGGCGCAAGGAGTTCTTAAGGAAGATCGGCTATAAACGATAATGAATTTCCAGACCCAGTTTAAATATTTTAAGCGCGCTTCGGCACGCTGGGGATTGTTTTCAGCTCAGTGGCTGATCCGTAAAACACCCTATGTTTTCGTGCGTGGCGTCATGCATGTATTCCTTTTTATGTGGTATCGGTTCGCCATAAAATTAAAAAGGATATCCCGTGAAAGTTTGCAGATCGCTTTTGGCGAACAGAAAACGGCAAGTGAGCGGCACAAGATCATCAGGCAGTGTTTTGAGAATGTCGGCATGTCCATGATGGACCTTATTTATTATAGCCAGTTTCCCTCCTTGGTGCATGAAAAATTCACGATTCATGGACGCCATTATTTAGATCAGGCATTGGCGCAGAATAAGGGTGTTATCATCATCACGGCCCATTTCGGCAACTTTTGTTTGATGATGATGGAGTTGGCTCAGCTGGGGTATAAGACGAATTGTATCATTCGCAAACCGCGTGATCCGGCTGTGGCCGAGGCGATCTATGAAAACATGACACGCGTGGGGGTTAAGCCGATCTACAGCATTCCGGCCCCCAGAAGTGTGCAGCAATCCTTGAAAGCCTTGCGCCAGAATGAAATCCTTTTTGTTTTGCTGGACCAGAATTTTGGCAGCAGCGGCGGGGTTTATGTCAACTTTTTTGGGCGCCAGGCGGCCACCGCCACCGGCCCTATCGTTATGGCGAACCGGACGGGGGCCCCGATCCTCATGGTGTTTACGATCAGAGACAAGGACCGCTATCGGATTATCATTGACCCGCCGTTTGACATCGAACGCAAAGACAACGAAGAAGAGATGGTCCATTCTAATGTCCAAAAGATTACGAATATAATTGAGAAATATATTCGTTTGTATCCGACGGAATGGGGGTGGATGCACCGTCGGTGGAAGAGTCAGTCGGTAAAGAAAGGAAAAAGTCATGGCTAAAAAGAAAAATTCTAAAATGGTTTATGTCGTTCTGGGCGGGGGGCTTCTGATCTTAGGGATTTCTTCGGTTTTGGCATGGTGGCCGCAGGTCGTGAATCTTTTTAAGGGAGTGGCGGGGATGATTTTAGCCGTTGCGGGCTTGGTCGTTTTGTATTTGATAAAGGATTGAGAACAATAATATGATAATCTGGGTCCAGTTCATTATATGCGCCGCCATTATCGTGGTGGCCGGAAGCCGGCTGACACGTTATGCCGATCTTTTGAGCGATCGCAAGCAGCTTGGCAAGATGTGGGTCGGGATCATCCTCTTGGGGATCGTCACATCTTTGCCAGAGGCCGTTACCAGCCTGACCGCCGTTATGGCCCTTGGCTCGGGGGATCTGGCCGTCGGCAATATGCTCGGCAGCAATATATTCAACATCTTTTTGATCGTTATTATGGATGTGCTTTTTAGGCAGGCATCCATTACCAATCAAATGCCTTTTAACCGTGAGCGATTATTGCCTGGGCTGTTCACAATTATTTTTACCTTTATAGTTATATTAGAGATGACTTTGAGCCGATTCTTACATTGGCCACAGCTATGGGGTGCCGGGGTTGGGAGCTGGATGATCTTCATTTTATATTTCGTCTCCGTGCGCCTGTGTTTTAGCCGCGATCACCGCGGGATGGATGCCAATAAAGCGATCCCCCCAAGTGTGCAGAATGAGAGCATGGCGAAAATGTATGTTAATTTAGTGGCCAGCGCTACATTGGTCGTTATCGCCTCTGTTTGGTTGGCTAACGTCGCCGACCAGTTGGCTTTGCTTACCGGTTGGGGACGGACCTTTATCGGGACTCTTTTTTTAGCTTGCGCCACATCCCTGCCGGAAATGGTGGTAACCATTTCAGCGCTTAAACTTTCTTCCTTGGACTTGGCCTTGGGTAATATTTTTGGCAGCAATATGATCAATATTTTTATTATAGCATTAAGCGATTTGGCCTACCGACCGCAGGCATTATTGTCCTCGGTTGCAGGCGTGCATAATATAACCGCCATGGCTGGAATTTTAATGACCGTGGTTGCCTTTTGGGGCATCAGGAACAGCCGCAAGTCTACATTTTTTAGACTGGGATGGGATTCGATGGTTCTGTCTGTTTTGTTTGTATTGGCGATGGCCCTGGTATATTGTTTTAGATAATTCATTCTTTCCCCTCGAGGTAGGATGCAAACAAGGAGGACGCAATGTTTACCCGTATACGCCGGTATTTTCTTTCGGGCATGGTCGTTTTTATGCCCTTGGCCCTGACCATATTTTTGTTGGTCTGGGTCTTTAATTTTGGAGATAATTTTCTCGGGAAATATCTGGAACCATATTTTGAAGAAAATTTTGGTTTTTATTTCAGGGGGATTGGCATTATTATGTTCGTCGGGATTCTTATCCTGATCGGGTTTCTGGCCACTAATTATTTTGGCCGCAAGATTCATGCCTTCTTTGAGAAGATCCTTTTGAAACTGCCTTTTTTTAAGCAGGTTTATCCGGCTTTCAAGGAAATGGCCATGTTCCTTTTTTCCAGGCCCCGCATGGCCTTCCAGCAAGTCGTGTTGATAGAATATCCCCGCCAGGGCGTTTATTCCCTGGGTTTCTTGACCAATGAAAGCTCAGAAAGATTCTCCAAGATTTCCCGCCACGAATTATGCAATGTTTTTATTCCCAGTTCACCCGGGCCGCTCACGGGTTTTGTTGTTATGGCGCCTAAAAAAGATATCATTCAAACAGGGCTGTCCGTCGAGGATGCCTTTAAATTTATTGTTTCGGGCGGGGTTGTGAATCCGATTTAGCTGATATTAAGGGAAATAAATTATGCACAATAACGAGATCAAGGTCGTCATATTTGACCTCGATGGAACGCTTATTGACGCCTACCAAGCGGTTGATGACAGTGTCAACCATGTCATGCAGATACTGGGCCTGCCAAGGGTTGGCAAGAAACAAATTGTTCGCTCCGTCGGCTGGGGGGAGAGGCATTTGCTCAGACAATTCATCCCGCCTGATAAGGTCAAGCGGGGCATTTGGCTGTATCGCCGGCATCATCTTAAATCTCTGCAGCGGCATTCCCGGCTTTTACCGGGCGCTAAACGTCTATTGAATTATTTGAAAAAAAGAGATTACCTGCTGGCCGTGGCCAGCAACCGGGCGGACAGATTCTCCCGTATGGTTGCGAAGAATTTAGGGATATTCTCTTTTTTTGATTGTGTTCTATGCCGCGATAAAGTTAAGCGTCCCAAGCCCTATCCGGATATCCTGTTGGGTATTCTTAAAAAATTTAAAATACCGCCAGAAAGTGCTTTATATGTAGGGGATATGACCATTGATATTGAGGCGGGGCATAAGGCCGGGGTCAAAACTATTGTTGTGCCCACAGGTTCCAGTTCAAGGCTGGAGCTTAAGCGCTTAAGGCCTTTTAGGATAGTCAACAGGATCTATGATGTTAAGGCGGTTTTGGAACAAATGCATAAAAAATGATAATTTGCCTCTTGAAATAATTCAATTCTCGCTATACTATACCTAGATATTTTTAATGAATAATTATAATAATTTAAAGGAGTAGTAATGAGTAAAAGGAAAAGAAGGGGAAAGCTTAATTGGCGTTCCAAGAAGGCCAATCATGGTAAAAAGCCTTGCCGTGGGTAAATAATCCAAACAATATGGGAGATTCACCATGCAAAATATTTTTATTTTAGTACCCGTTTGTGCATTGGGCGCGTTGTTTTTTGCGTTTTTGTCGGCTTTAAAGATCCTCAAAAACAGCGAAGGCACGGATAAGATGAAAGAGATCGCCTCCGCTGTCAGGGAAGGGGCCGGGGCTTTCTTAAACCGGCAATATAAGGCGGTCGGTATATTTTTTGTGATCGTTTTTTTTGTTTTGGTCGGCTTGTCCATGACCGGCAGTGTTTCGTTCTTGGAGCCGTTTGCCTTTTTGACCGGCGGATTTTGTTCTGGCTTGGCTGGGTTCATTGGCATGAAGATCGCAACCGCTTCCTCCGCGAGAACCGCCGAGGCCTGCCGTTCTTCACTTAATAAGGGCTTGCGGGTGGCTTTCTCATCGGGTTCGGTCATGGGATTCACCGTCGTCGGCCTAGCGCTTTTTAATTTATCTTTATGGTATTTTGGACTTAAGATGTACTATGGCGAGGATGCGGAGGCTATCACCAGCGTTATGCTGACGGTCGGTCTCGGTGCCAGCTTTTTGGCTTTGTTTGCACGTGTTGGCGGGGGTATTTTTACCAAGGCCGCTGACGTTGGGGCTGACTTAGTCGGTAAGGTAGAAGCCGGGATACCCGAGGATGATCCTCGCAACCCGGCGGTTATTGCAGATAACGTTGGCGACAATGTCGGGGATGTCGCAGGAATGGGGGCGGATCTTTTTGAATCTTATGTGGGTTCCATTGTCGCTACGGCGGCCTTGGGGGTTGCAGCGGGATTCGGGTTTAAGGGCGTTATCCTTCCTATGATTATTGCATCTTTGGGTATTGTGTCTTCTGTGATCGGAACGGCTTTTGTCAGGACCGGGGAGGAAACATCGCAGAAAGTTCTCTTAAAGGCCCTTCATAAGGGGGTATGGATTGCCTCTGGCTTGGTTTTGATCTTATCTTATTTTGCGGTTAAATTGATCCTGCCGAGCACGGCGGGGGGTGTCTTTTGGGCTATCGTGAGCGGCCTGGTGGCAGGGTTGGCGATAGGATTTCTCACGGAATATTACACATCGTCGCATTTTAATCCGACCAAGAAGATCGCGCAGGCGGCCGAGACCGGGCCGGCGACAGTTATTATTGCCGGGTTATCTGTGGGCATGATATCAACGGCCTTACCGATTTTGATCATCTCTGTGGCTATCATTCTAAGTTATAAATTCGCCGGATTATTCGGCATTGGTGTCGCTGCGGTGGGTATGTTATCCACCCTCGGGGTGACCTTGGCAACGGATGCGTATGGCCCGGTTGCCGACAATGCCGGAGGCAATGCCGAAATGGCTGAATTAGGTCCGGAAGTCCGTAAAAAAACAGATGCCCTGGATTCTTTGGGCAACACGACAGCCGCAACCGGTAAAGGATTTGCGATCGGCTCGGCCGCATTGACAGCGTTGGCCTTGATCGCGGCGTTTAAGGAGCAGATCGTCTTAGCCGGCGGCGCTTTAGAGTTAGATCTTATGAATCCACCTGTTTTGGTGGGTATGTTTATCGGGATCACCATGCCCTTTATTTTCTCGGCGTTGACCATGAGTGCGGTCGGCCGGGCCGGAGGGCAGGTTGTCGTCGAGGTCCGTCGTCAATTTAAAGAAATTGAAGGCATTATGGAAGGGACCGGCAAGCCTGATTATGCCCGTTGTGTTGATATTGTTACGACATCTGCGTTAAAAGAGATGATCATCCCCTCCCTGCTGGCGATTGTCACGCCAGTTGCCTTGGGCATTCTTTTAGGTGTCAACAGTTTGGGGGGGCTCCTGATGGGAGCGACCGGGGCCGGTTTTGTTTTGGCCATCATGATGGCCAACGCCGGCGGCGCCTGGGATAATGCTAAAAAATATATTGAAGAAGGCAATTTGGGGGGCAAGGGATCGAATAACCACAAGGCCACGGTTGTCGGCGATACCGTGGGCGATCCGTTTAAAGACACATCGGGCCCCAGCATCAATATCCTTATTAAGTTGATGTCCATGGTTTCGATCGTTTTTGCCGCCTTTATTTTAAGATTCACATTGTTTTAATAAGATCGCCTTGGTTGTGTATCAGATTAGATGTCACTAAAGCAAGATGTTTCCCTTGGGTGAGGCCGTGCCTTAGGAAAGAGGAGAGGCTATGAGTGAAACGATTCCATTAAGCAAACCGCATCAACCCCGTCCGCAGTGGAAAACTAGGATGGGGTTTATTTTTGCAGCTTTGGGCTCGGCCGTGGGGTTGGGCAATATTTGGAGGTTTTCCTACCTTTGTTACAAGAATGGCGGCGGCGCTTTTTTGATCCCTTATATGATCGCGCTTTTTGTCGTAGGCATTCCCCTGATGATCCTTGAAATGGGCTTGGGGCATAAAATGCGCGGTTCAGCCCCGATGAGTTTTGCCAAGGTCAATCGCAGTTGGGAATGGTGCGGCTGGTGGGCCGTGAGCCTGGCCATGTATGGCATCATGCTGTACTATTCAGTGGTGATTGCCTGGTGTCTGAGTTATGTCTTTTTTTCATTGAATTTAGCGTGGGGACAAGACCCTAATAATTTCTTTTTTAATGAATTTTTAAAGGTCAGTAGTGGGCCCGCCGCTATAGGTGATCTAAGGACCCCGATCTTTATGGCCTTGTTCGGGGTCTGGTTTATTTGCTGGTTTATTGTTTTTTTTGGCGTTCAAAAGGGAGTCGAGCGCGCCAATAAATTTTTCATGCCGTTATTGTTCTTACTGACCAGTGTTCTTATTATATGGAGTGTTAATCTCAAAGGCGCCGACCTGGGTTTATCGGTTTATTTAAGGCCAAATTTTGAGCTCTTGCAAAAACCTGAAATCTGGATCGATGCCTTTTCGCAGATATTTTTCACTTTATCCTTGGCCTTCGGTATCATGATCACGTATGCCTCCTATATCCCGCGCAAGGTTGATCTCATTCAGGATGCGCTGATCGTGAGTCTCGGCAACAGCCTTTTTTCTTTCCTGGCAGGGTTTGCGGTCTTCGGTACGTTAGGGTATATGGCGACGACTTTGGGAAAACCGATCTCGGAGGTGGTCAAGGAATCGATCGGCTTGGCTTTTGTGGCCTATCCGCAGGCGATCAGCCTTATGCCGACGGATATGTTGGCCAGCATATTCGGTGTCCTGTTTTTTGCGGCCCTTGTCATTGCCGGATTATCGAGCGGCATATCCTTGGTCGAGGCATTTACGGCCGCGGTCATCGATAAATTTCATTATTCACGCAAAATGGTCGTCACGGCCGTGTGCGTGACCGGTTTTTTTGGCAGTATCATTTTTACGGCCCGCAGCGGTTTGTTCTGGGTGGATATCGTGGACCATTTCGTGACCCATTATGGCCTGGTAGCCATCGGTCTTTTAGAGTGTTTCCTGGTCGGCTGGATCCTGAAGGCCAATAAACTTAGAGAGCATATCAATCATGCGGGTGATCTCAATATGTGGAAGATTTGGGATTTTGTCATCCGTTTTGTTGTGCCGGCGGTTCTGATGGTTCTTTTGGTTCATGATATTATCAGCGAGGTCACCAAGCCCTATGAAGGCTATCCGGGGGGGGCCCTGTTTTTACTGGGCTATAATTGGATTGGATTGGTATTGATCATTTCGTTATTTGTTGCGATGCGGCCGTGGCGCAAAGATTTACATAGTGAGGATTAAATAAAACAGTAACTTATGAAAGGAAGGGAGAGGGCATGTTCTCTAGACTGATCCGCGCTAAAATCTTAAAAAGCACTTTTCTTTTTATTTTAACGCTTTCCTTAAACAGTTGTATTTATTTGGTCGTCGGGGGCGTTGGTGCGGTCGGAGGATATGTCGTCAGCCCGGATACGGTTGAGGGGATTATAACTGGCTATTCTTTTGACGAAGTCTGGCAGGCAGCGGGAGAAGTTGTGTCGATCATGGGTGTGATCAATGAGGAGAGTGAAGGGACGGGTGTTATGCTCACCAAGATCCAGGGGGCCAAAACGACCATCACTGTTTATCGCATGAGTGATACGGCGATGAAGGTCAACGTGAAGGCCAGGAAGTTTATTTTCCCCAGTATTGGTGTGGCTCAGGACGTTTATATAAAAATTACCAAATACTTGGATGATGTGCGCTAATATTCCTTGAGCGTTAGGACTATTGACATTTTAGGCCATCTTGTTTACAATGACATCTTCTTAAGTGCCGATGAGCTTCCCGGCTTAAGTAATTTTTTTAAAGCCGGGATAGAGCGAGCGGCGTAGGGTTGAAACATTTCTTAGTCTATATAAATGTGCCGAGGTAGCTCAGTTGGTAGAGCGAAGGACTGAAAATCCTTGCGTCAGCGGTTCAATTCCGTTCCTCGGCACCACTTACTAGTACCGTATTTCCTGCCAAAAATGATTGCCAATCAAGGGGCTTTTCGATACAATACCATCACTTGAGTTTTAATTTAACTTATTTATTAATATTGATATTAGATATATTAAATGCCGACTTTTGCCTTCTTTCGGCAAGATTTAATAAAGGTGAAACGCGGCAGTGCTTTCGGAATAATAGAGTTTTACCGACCTTTGTTTTCCCTAGATTAAAATTCGAGGGAGGCAAAACTTGGTTGTTTTTTGTCAAAATTACATTTTATTGCCGACACTCCGCCTTTTCTGAGTTGAATTTAAAGGAGGCGGAGCGTCGTCTTGTTTTTCTAGATTTGGATAATGAGGTAACATGCCGACGTAGCTCAGCTGGTAGAGCAACGCATTCGTAATGCGTGGGTCGGGGGTTCGACTCCTCTCGTCGGCTTTCATTTTTTTAAGTCATCTAGGGGGCCAAGCGTATTGTGTGTGTTTTTGCTTTTTGATCTAGGTTGATTCAGTGTAAGCTCTTCAAAATTCAATAACCATGCCATTTCCTTTCAAAAAGACCTCGTTCCAGGTTCTTGCCATCATCATCCTGATTTTTGTCGCCTATTCATTTATGCTTCAAAATAATTTTAAGACCCGGGATGACCTTGTCTCTATTGTGCAAAACGAAAATGTGCATCATTTCAGGCTTAAAGAAGTCTTGGGCGCATCGTTCTTTGACAAGGGGTATTATTATCGCCCGCTCGTATCATTAAGTTATATGATCGAATATTTCTTTTTCAAGACGGATGCTTTTTATTATTATCTGAACAATGTTTTATTGCATATCGCCAGCGCCTTGGTTGTCCTGGTCTTAATGCGGCATTTTCTTAAGGACATACTTTTAAGTTTTGCCGTGGCCCTTTTATTTGCCGTCCATCCGATCCAGTGGGAGGCGGTCGCCAATATTTCAGGGCGGGCCATATTGCTCAATACATTTTTTTTGCTGCTAAGCTTCCTCACGTTTATCTTGGCCCGGGATAAAAAGAAATTTATGCTCGTATCACCAGTATTGTTTTTACTGGCATTATTGTCTAAGGAATCGGCCGGGGTGTTCCCCTTATTGCTTTGTTGTTATCAGTTTGTGTTCCCTGCTACCAATAAGGATTCGTGGCTGGTAAAAATGAAGCCTGTCTTTCCTTTTTTAGGGGTGGCCTGCGTGTATGTCCTTGTACGTCATTCCCTCGGCATAACCAGGGTTTTATTGTGGCCGGACCTGCGCCAGGCCGCCTTAGGTTTCTTGACTTTTTTAAAAGGGGTTATGATCTATGGGCGCCTTATTATCTTTCCCGCAGGTCTGCATTTTGACCGTTCCTTAAAAATTGTCCCATCCTTTTTTAGCGCGGAGGCCCAGGTCTATTTATTAATTATAATAGTGTTCCTTTTAATCCGATTCCGGAGAAGACTTCCGACGGAAATAAAATTTTTTGTCCTATGGATTTTGATCGAGTTAATCCCTGTATGCCAGATCCCTTTTGCCCTTGGCGCACAAAAAGGCTACATCTCCATGGCCGAGCATTTTTTATATGCGCCTTCCGTGCCGCTTTTTGCCTTGGTCGCCATGGGGGGACGTTATGTATATGCCGTTAATCGAGAACACCGGGTCGTTTCTAAATTTATTTTAAATGCGATAATGGCAGGTTTTTTGATCTTTTTTTATTTGTCGACCATACAGCATAATATTTATGCCAAGAATGAAAGGGCCATGTTTGAAAGGACGTTGACATTTAATCCGCAGAATATCCGGATAAGGAATTCCCTGGCCGGGCTCCAGGCTCAAGCCGGCCGGATTCAGGCAGCCCAAGAAAATTATACACAGGTCTTAACCCAGGACCCTTTTAATGTGCAGGCAAGAATAGGTTTGGCCAGGACATTATGTGCCCAGGGCCGTCTGTGGGATTGTCTTGCGGAATATGAGAAGGTCCGTGATCCCGGCGTATATGAAAATTTATTGGAAAAAAATATAGAATTGACCTATCAGGCCTTGGAGCAGAAATATAAGCGGGCTGTTAAGCTTGAGCCACAAGCCGCAGAAAATTATTTTAGTCTTGGATTGCTTAGCCAAAAAAAGCAGGATGACAGTAAGGCCGTTTCTTATTTTCTCAAGGCGGGTGCTTTAAATCCGAACTTTAAGGAAAATTTTTTTCATTTAGGTTTATCCTATGAAAATATGGGGCAATTTGATGAGGCCCTTGAGGCCTACAGCGTTGTCATTGCTCAAAAGGACTATTCAGAATTTATTGACCGCCAAACCTGCCTTCGGGCATATGAGATTTTCCAAAACCTGGGTGAGCCTCAAGAATATGAGAAGTTTATAAAGGAAATACTTCAGGAGATGGGGGACGATTAATATGGATCTAATCGCACGGGTTCGGGCCCATACCATGGCGGCAGGTATTGTTTTTTTGATTGTCACGACGATACTTCTTTATGCCCCGATGTTTGATGCGGCCTTTAAAAGCATGGATGACATGTTTTTGATCGTTCATAATCAGGATATCCGTGAGATATCGCAGGTCCCGGATCTGCTGCGGCAGCCTTTATTTAAAGAAAAGGTTTACTACCGCCCGCTGGTCTCCTTATCATACATGCTGGAGTATCAGGTTTTTGGCTTAAATCCTTTGCCTTTCCATTTAAGTAATATCTTTATTCATGTGGCAACGGCGCTGCTTGTATGGCGGATCGTCTTTATGATCCTGGCTGATTTGAAATTAAGTTATGCGGTATCGCTGCTGTTTGCCATCCATCCCATTCAATGGGAGGCGGTATCCAATATCTCCGGACGGGCGATCCTTTTATGTGCCTTTTTTGTCCTGCTGTCTTTCTGTTTTTATATTCGGTCTCCCAGGAATAAGTGGTCTTACTTTTTTTCTCTCATTAGTTTTGGGTTGGCCTTGATGGCCAAGGAAAGTGCTGTTGTCTTGCCGCTGGTCTTGGCGGGATATCAATTTTTGATAAAAGAAACAAAACCATCGGCCTTCAGATCATGGTTACCTGTTGTGCCGTATTTTATTGTTCTTGGGATGTATATGATCCTGCGGGTCTATATGGGGATCGTTGAGGTCTTTTATTGGGAAAGTGTGCGCGAGGCTGTTTTGGCCTTTGTGACATTTTTAAGGAGCGTCATCACTTATGGACGCCTTTTTGTGTTTCCGGTGGGGCTGGTTTATGACCGTTCGATGCCGATATTGTCCGGCGGGATGGATGGGCAGCTGTGGGCCACGTTTCTTTTTTATGGGATAAGCGCCGGGTTGCTGTTTCGTTGCAGGAAAAAAATCCCCAAGGTGATCATGTTTTCCGTATGTTGGGTTTGGCTTTTCTTGATCCCTGTCGCCCAGGTGTTCTTTTCACTTATAGTGCGGCCGGGATACATTTTAATGGCCGAACATTTTGTTTATTTATCCTCTGTAGGGGTTTTTATCCTCATGGCTTTGGGGGTCCAGAGACTTGATATTTTTTGTCAGAGAAAAGGCCTTATTTCTCAAAAAGGTTTTTGGATATTCATCGTCGGTATGTTTGTTTTTTTTGGGCTGATGACCTTGCAGCAAAATTTATATTCAAGCAATGAAGTGGCCTTGTATGAGGCCAGTTTAAAGCGTAATCCATGGAATCAGCGCTTGCGTCATGTATTGACTTCCGTGTATTATAAGGCCGCTAAATTTTCATTATCCGAAGGGCATTTGAGGCAACTCCTTATTCATGATCCACAAGATAAAAGGGCCAGGATCAATCTGGGCCGGGTCCTTTGTGAGCAGGGCCGATATCAAGAGGGTATTGAAGAATATAAAAAGATAACCGCCCCGGGATATTTTGGCCGGGTGCTTAACTGGCATATCGCGGCCGCTTACGAGGGTTGTGGGCAGTGGGGGCCGGCGGCCAAGTATTATGAAAAGATGCTGATCCCGGCACTCGTCGATGATGAGAACATGATCGCGGCCCGGCGGCTGGCCGAAATTTATGACAGGTTAGGCGAGAAGGAGAAGGCGGCAAGGTATAGGTGGCTGTTTGAATCCAATATTAGATAAAGGGTTCTAGGAAAAGAATCAGGCGATGCTAAAATTCTTTTTTGATTTCAAGAACAGGTTTTTTATGCGGTTATGGTGGTCCCAGCTTATATCCCAGTTTGGTGACCGCATTAATCAGATGGCCCTGGTGGGGCTTATTGCCGAGCGGGCCCCGGGCTCAGCCTTTGATTTGGCTAAACTGCTTTCCTTCACCATCATTCCTGTTTTTATCGTAGGCCCTGTGGCCGGGGCTTTTATTGACCGCTGGGACAGGCGCAAGACCTTGTTCGTATGTGATATTCTAAGGGGGTTGCTGGTGTTGACCATTCCCTTTATTTTTATTTATCAAAAATCAATGGTCCCCATCTATATTGTGGTTTTTTTGATATTCTGCTGCAGCCGTTTTTATATCCTGGCCAAAATGTCGATCATTCCCGATCTAGTCCCGGCCGAGAACCTCTTGATGGCGAATTCGCTCATTACCACGACAGGCATGATCGCGTTTGTGCTTGGGGTGGCCCTGGGCGGGGTGCTCGTCGAGCAACTTGGCTCAAGGGGCGGGTTTATCGCTGATGGGGTCACGTTCTTTATATCGGGGCTCCTTATTATATCGATCGCTAAGGATTTTTGTTTAAGACTCAACAGCGCTCATTTCATCAAAAAGGGGCGGGAGATTATAAATTTGGAAAAATCCGTTATTGCCGAGATGAAGGAGGGCTTGAGTTATCTCTTTAGGCAACAGGACATTCGTTTTGTCATGGGGATGTTCTTTACGCTTTTGGCCGCTGCGGGGGCGATTTATGTTGTGATCATTGTCTTTATCCAGCAGACGTTTGCCAGCATCACCAGGGATTTGAGCATCTTGGCTGTTTCCTTAGGGGTCGGCTTGTTCTTGGGGGCCCTGGCGTATGGGAAATGGGGAAGGAAGTTTGCCTGGTATAGGACGATCTTTGTTTGCCTGGTCGGCGGTGGTTTAATGATGACGACCTTTGCGGTCATTGTTTATTATCATACCAATATATTTATAGCCTCAGCCTTATCCATGGGTTTGGGCCTGATCATTGGGCCGATCTTTATCGCTTCCAATACGATCGTTCATTTGGTGAGTGACGCTGATATGCGAGGGAAGGTCTTCAGTGCCTTGGAGATCGTCATGCATTTTGCCTTTTTGGTGGCCATGTTGGTCAGCGCCCTTTTGGCCGAGCATATTGACCGGATATGGATCTTGGTTGGGGTGGGGGCCATATTTTCAACCATTGGCATTTTGGGCCTATGTAAATATTCCAACGGCCGGGGTCTTGCCATTGATAGGCAGAACATGGCATAATATACATATGTTATGTGTGTTATTAAGATTATTTATACAATTTAAAAGGAGTGTTTCATGCGTTTTGCTGTCTTGATATCCGGTCATGGGTCTAATCTGCAGTCCATAATCGATGCCTGCAAAAGAGGCACTATTAAATCAGAATTGGCATTGGTTATTTCGGACAAGCCCAAGGCCTTTGGTCTTGAAAGGGCCCAGCGGGCTCGTATCCCAACTAAAGTCTTTAATCCCAAGGATTATACCAACCGACAGAGCGTTGATCGGGATATGATCATTCATCTGACCAAGGAAAAGATCGATTTTGTGGTTTTGGCCGGCTATATGCGTCTTTTGACCCCGTATTTTATTAAGAAATACCATCGCAAGATCCTCAACGTCCATCCCAGCCTGCTGCCTTCCTTTAGGGGGGTGCAGGGCATAAAAGACACTTTTACCTACGGCAGCAAGGTGACCGGCGTGACCATCCACTTTGTGGATGAAAAAATGGACCATGGGCCGATTATTGCCCAGGATTCCTTTAAGATCTATGAACGCGACACATTAGAATCTTTGGAGAGGAGGATCCATAAGCTCGAGCATAAGATCTACTCACAGGCGATCGCCGCCTTCGAGCAGGGCCGCCTTAAGATCAAGGGGCGCAAGGTGCATGTGGTGGACAAGCCATCTAAGATGCCCTCCTCCAGATAAATTTTATCCATGAAATTTGTTTGGCCCGTTCCGGATAGCTCGACGAGAAAGCATAAAGTTCGAAAACGTTTTCAGCAACGCCGCCTATACCCCTACCCTCAATAGGTTTTGTGTTTTATACTATTAATGTTAATAGCGGCGAAAATTAAACGAAACCAATAAATTATCATAGCGCCGCCTCAACCTGACCTTAAGGGTTGCTTGATACCCAAGGTTACGGTTCAACAATAAATACATAATCTTCTGGAAAACTGACGAGTAGATTGTCTTTGTTACACAGCAGATGAATCTTTCTGTCAATTATTTGCTATGAGACAAAGATCAATTTACTGGCATAGGTGGTCTATGCAGAGGCATCGTTTTAATAAAGACATAAGAAATAGAGTCCCATATTTCAGTTATCCAATCAAGAATAAGGCCGCCAAGGTCGGTCAGGAGTTTTGTATTGAGTTGCGGGCCTGTCACCCCCAAGACGGGCCCGTTTATTTCTCGGTACAAAATATGCCTTTGAGTGCCCAGTTTGTGGATCACGGGGACGCCACGGCCTCTTTTAGATGGGCGCCAGAAAAGAAGGGCATGTATTTGGTGATATTTACGGTTGATGATGGTGAGAATATTTATAACGAGTTGATCCATCATCAATATGTATTTATCGATGTCAGGAAATAAGCGCTTGCCCTTTAGCACCCATAACTCCTGAGATAACGGGATTATTCCTTGAATGTCTCTAATTGCCTTTTATTGAAAAGGTAGGTTTTTCCCTCGGCCAGGTTATTCAATTCAATCGTATCAAAATCTTTATAGGTGTAAGCCTTAAAGGCCTCATAGGCCATCCCCAAGATCGCATTTTCCGGATCATCTTTGGGCGGGAAATCACTGCGTTGGTATTGAAATTTGACGCGGTGGACGATCTGGCGGGTTAGGAATTCACGCCAGGTGATCTCATGATATTTGAGATGGCGGCCGGTTGTGTCATCCACAGCCTGGACATTGCCTGTTACTTCGAAAAGCTGGCGGCGGATATATTCTTCCGCAGGCAGGGCCCCCGTAAGCGAATATCGATAATCCCTGAAATAAAATGTTTTTGTGGCGACCATGCCGTTGTTGATATCTGCGATCACGAGAACGACAAAATCAAGAGTATCCTTTTGCGCTAAAGGTTTATCGTACTGGCTGGATTCCAGGGCGTCAATGGAAACGGCGTCAAGGTCGCCATAGGCCCTTAAAAGCGCCTGCAACAGGAAGGAATCTTTTTGTCGGTAAGCATCGCTGTACACATATGTATAGCCCAATTCATTGGGATAGAACTTTTGCTCGGCCACATCATAGGTAAAGCTGAACTGGTTTTTGTCATGCCGGCCGTCAATAAATAGAAGTTTTTGGGCGCTCTTGGCCATGGGGGATTGAAACGCCTCTTTGCCGTTGGGTTTGGTCACCATGATTTCGTGCTCCACAGGCAGGTAGATATAAAGCGTCTTTCCTTGGGGCTTAATAAGAGGCTTGAGGTGGCGCTCCTCATCGCAGATCGTTAGGAATTTTTTATGAGCCTCGGACAGGGTCGTGACCTTGGCCGGCGGTTGGGCGCAACCGGGGGCCATACATAATAGGATCACGGGGACGGCCGCTCTTGTGACAATGGGCCCAAAAACATGCTTAAGGCGCCTGGTGTATGTTTGGTATTTCATAGAGAAGGAGTGCACAATGATATTATTTAAGCTGTCGATGGCCGTGGCGGTTTCAGCTTAAATTTTTCGAATATTTTAAGGATCTCGTCATACTCGAGTTCCTCTTTTGTCTCCAGTTCTTTGGCGAAATAATCCAGCAGGTCCTTATGTTCGTTCAAGAATTCTTTGACTTCTGTCAGGCATGACTGGAGGATTTGCTGGACGTCCTGTTCTAATTTTTCCTTAACGCTGTCTGAAAGCATGCCCATCTTGTTGTCATAATAGGCGTAGGACTCGAAATCACCGACTAGGCCGGATGGCCCCATGCCGTAGCTCCAAACCATGCGCCGGGCTAAATTAAGCGCATGATTAAAGTCGGAGTTCGGCCCTCCGCCGACCCCGGTGGTTGTCATGCCAAAGGTTATCTCTTCGGCGGCATAGCTGGCGAGGGATATTTTTATCTCGGCCAGGAGTTTTTCCTTATTATGGGAGTAGTACTCCTCTTTGGGCTGGTGGGACACAAATCCCAAAAAGCCTTTGCGCGGGATGATGGTGGCCTTGACCACGTCATCCTTGGGATGCAGGCAGGCCATGATGGCATGCCCGGCTTCATGGACCGCGGTCCAATGTTTGTCTTCCGTAGTCATATTAATATTGGATTTATTGCCGTAGACAATGCGGTCATAGGCCTCGGAAAGGTCTTTCATGTTGAGTTGAAGCCGTTGCTCCCTCAGCGCGATCACGCCGGCCTCCCGGATCATGCCGTCAATATCAGCCGCGGAATACCAAACAGCTCGACGGGCTAGGACGTCAATATTGACAGAAGGGTCATATTGAACCTTATTAAGGTAAAATTCAAAGAGCTGGCGGCGTTCCTCTAGGTTAGGGCGGGTTACATAGATCTTGCGGTCAAAACGGCCACTGCGAATAATGGCCGGGTCCAGGTCATGCTCCCCGCAGTTCGTGGCCGCGATCACTACAATATTATTCTCATTTTTGCGCAGTCCATCCATTTCCGTCAAAAACGTGTTAATGGTGGCATTGTGGCTTATGCCCCCGCCAAAACCGGTATCGGCCATGCGTGGGCGGGCAAAAGAATCGATCTCATCAATAAAGACAAGAGAACCGCCGTGAATGGCGGCTTGACTGCGGGCTTGTTTGAAGATGGCCTTCATTTGGGCGGCGCCTTGTCCGACGAAAATACCAACAAAGTCACTTCCGGAAACCGAGAGCATGGGCAGCCCGCATTCTGTAGCGATGGCCTTGGCCAAATACGTTTTGCCGCATCCCGGAGGCCCCAGCATCAGCGTCCCCTTGACAATCTTGCCGCCGATGGCTTTAACGAGGGAGCGGTCCTTAAGAAGTTTGACCAATTCCCAGGCCTCTTTTTTGGCGCTTTCCATGCCTATAACATCGTCCCATTGGACGTTGGCCTCGGCTAAATTGGCTTTTTCCCGGCCGATACGGCTGAATAAACCGCCGCTCATCATGAAATAATTGGCCCCCTGCAGGAAGGCCACGAACACAAAGGCCTGGACAATCCCCATGACCAAATAAATGGCCATCATGCCCATCATTTGTTTGCGGCTGAAAGATTCCAGGCTGAAGAAATTGGCAAAACCAATAAACAATAAAGATACGATAAGCGAGATAAAGCAGGCGGCCAAAAAAATGAGAAGGATCTTAAGCCAATGGATCCTAAGATATATTAGAAATTTTCGCATGGAAGGGACCTTTCTTATTCAATTTAATATACATACCAATTATAATATAAAAGGGTGAGCGTTTGCCATAAATTAAAGAAAAAATAGAGGGTGATGGCCTTTTTATTGTGAATGAACACCTTGTTGGGTAAGTATAAGGGCTTGACTTTGAATACAAACTATGTTAATTTACTTCATTCATAAGATTGAAATACAAAAATAATTTATAAAAAAGGAATAATCATGTCTGCCATCAAACAAGTTAAAGGCCGTCAAATATTGGATTCGCGCGGGAATCCCACGGTTGAGGTTGATGTCCTTTTAGATTCGGGCGCTTTTGGCCGGGCCGCTGTCCCCTCGGGGGCCTCTACGGGGGAGCACGAGGCCATAGAGTTGCGGGATGGGGATAAATCCAGATTTATGGGCAAAGGTGTCAGCAAGGCGGTCGAGAATGTCAATGTCCCTATCGCCGGCGAGGTGATCGGCAAAGAAGCGGATTATCAAGAGATCGACCAGATCTTGATCAAGATGGACGGCACAGAGAATAAGAGTAAGCTTGGCGCGAATGCTATCTTAGGTGTTTCGATGGCCGTTGCCAAGGCCGCGGCCGCTGAGGCCGGGCAGCCCTTATACCGTTTTTTAGGCGGGGATGATGCCAAGATATTGCCTGTTCCGCTTATGAATATTCTCAACGGCGGGATGCATGCTGATAATAACCTTGATATTCAGGAATTCATGATCGCTCCTTTAGGCGCCTCGACCTTTTCCGACGCCTTGCGGATGGCGGTCGAGGTTTTTCATAATTTAAAGGCGCTTTTAAAGGCCAAAGGACTTTCGATTTCCGTCGGCGATGAAGGCGGATTTGCGCCGAATTTGGTCCGTAATGAAGAAGCGCTGCTCTTGATCATTGAGGCGATCGAGAAGGCCGGGTATAAACCGGATAAGGATGTGTTTTTGGCCCTAGACTGCGCGGCTTCATCTTTTTATAAGGATGGGCAATACAGTTATGACGGCAACCAGGTCTCTTCTGATGAACTGGCCGGGTTCTATTCCGACATGATGAAGAAGTATCCTTTGATCTCGATCGAAGACGGCTTGGACGAGAATGATTGGGCCGGCTGGAAGACCATGACCGAGAAGATCGGCCAGGGTATTCAGTTGGTCGGGGATGACATTTTTGTGACCAACATCAAGAAGCTGAAGGAAGGTATTAAAAAGGGTGTTGCCAATTCAATCTTGATCAAGGTGAACCAGATCGGTAGTTTGTCGGAGACCTTAGACACGGTTAACCTGGCCAAGGAAAGTAAATACACATCGATCATATCTCACCGTTCCGGCGAGACTGAAGACACGATCATCGCGCATTTAGCGGTCGCAACTGGTGTCGGCCAGATCAAGACAGGTTCGCTGTCCAGGACGGACCGCACCTGCAAGTACAATGAACTTTTACGTATCGAAGAGGAGTTGGGCGACAATGCGGTCTATGCCGGCGGGTTATGGGGGAAGATTTATTAAATGAGCACGTCGCTTATGGAGTGAGCCTAGGCGAACGAACATAAGGGACATGTGCGAATTTACTTCGAAGGAACCGCTTGCTTGCGCAAGCAAGAGGTTTCTTTGAAGAGAAGGAATGGCGGAAACCCAAGCGTAGAGAGGATATGTTGCGATGCTTAAAAACGCCATTTGGCTTTTTATAATATCAGTTTTGGTCTTGTTTGTTTTTTTGCCGTCTTACACGCAGTTGCAGGACTTGAAGAAGAGAACCCTTGAATATGAGCGTGAGATCGAACGCCTTCAATTGGAACAGGCCGAATTGATCGAAGAGCGGCGTTTATTGGAAGATGATCCGGTTTATTTGGAAAAAGTCGCACGGCAAAAAATGGGACTGATCCGCGAAGGCGAGGTTGTTTATAAGATCATGCCCATGAACAAAGAGGAATAATCGTTCTTAATATATTGCGGGGAAGCGAAAGATGTTCTGCCTGGCCGTCAGCGAAGACGGCGGGGTGGAGCAGCCTGGTAGCTCGTTAGGCTCATAACCTAAAGGTCACTGGTTCAAATCCAGTCCCCGCAACCAATATAAACCGGTCCATACCGGACACATGGGTAACAGTTCGTACCGGAGAGATGGGTGATACTTTTTGTCACACCACTTCCGGTGCGAACGGGTACCCTAAAGGTTCAAGTTTTTGAGTCTCCAAGTCAAAAAACCCTAAATCATAATCCATAAAAGTAACCAGCCAAACGCCATCCCCGACTTCTTTTACCCCGACATCCTGACCGCCTAAAGCCTTACTTAAATTAATTTTCTTTTTCTTAAAACAAATCCTTCCGCAATTGGTCACCGTGACAGTGCGATCATGAAAAGGATATCTTACTTTTTGTAATCCTTTTTAGGAGCGGTTCATGTTTGGCACACAAGTATTATAAATTTTGTCTTTACAGCTCCATAAATATATGTAAAATGGAATTATGTATTCCAGAATGATCAAGCCCCCAAAGGCGAAAAGTTTCTTTTTGTTCGGACCGCGGGGCACGGGTAAAACTACGTGGGTAAAATCTACCTTCCCTAACGCTCTCTATTTTGATTTACTCGAATCAGAATTGTTTAACGATTTGCTGGCCAATCCACAAAGGTTAGAAACCTTTATCCCCCATAAATTTAGCGACTGGATTATTATAGATGAAGTCCAAAGAGTTCCTGGGATATTAAATGAAGTTCATCGATTAATAGAAAAAGATAAGAGGAGGTTTGTCTTAACAGGTTCCAGCCCCAGAAAATTGCGTAAAAAAGGGGAAAACTTATTAGCCGGCCGTGCTCTGTCATATTCCATGCATCCACTAATGACACATGAGTTAGGTAAGGATTTTCGATTAGAGCACTCATTGAAGTATGGGCATCTCCCGAGTGTGTATATTGAGTCCAAACCTAAACAGTATTTGGAAAGCTATGTGCGGACCTATCTGGAACAAGAGGTTCAGCAGGAGGGCTTAACCCGGAACCTGTCCGCTTTCTCCAGATTTTTAGAGGCGGCAAGTTTTTCTCAGGGATGTGTTTTAAATATCACTGAGGTTGCACGGGAGTGCTCAATAGAAAGAAAGGTTGTTGAAAGTTATTTTCATATCCTTGAGGATTTATTGATAGGGTACCGTATCCCTGTCTTTACAAAGAAATCGAAACGCCGACTTGTTTCGCATCCAAAATTTTATTTCTTTGATGTCGGAGTGTATAGGACCTTAAGGCCGATGGGGCCTTTGGATATGCCGGAAGAGGCGGAGGGGGCGGCATACGAAACATTACTATTTCAAGAATTGCTGGCATTGATAAGAACGCTGGAAACCGATTATAAAATTTATTATTGGAGGACATCAAATCAGCTTGAGGTGGATTTTATCTTATATGGACCCAAGGGTATTCTTGCTTTTGAAGTAAAAAGGGCGGGAAGGGTCAAAAGATCTCTATTGGGTGGCTTGAATGCTTTTTTAAAAGATTATCCTATGGCAAAGACATTTTTTGTGTATGGGGGTAAACGTCGCATGCAAGAGGGAAAAATTAGTATTGTTCCTTTCAAGGAAATGCTAAATGAACTCCCCTCCCTCATAACCTAAAGGTCGTTCCGACTTGTCGGGACCCCCGCACAACCAAATTTAGAAACGGCTAGTTTCTCTAGCACAACAAATCTTGAGAGATTAGCTGTTTGCTTTTAATCAGTGTGTCTTGTCGTTGCTGGAAAATAAAATGGATTTTGAAAATTATGTGGAGTTCTAGCCCCTTGACGGCGAGGCCTACAAGACCTGGAAAAAAATAATGAACAAAATTTTTAGTTTATGTTTATGTATGAGTTTAATAACTGGCGTTGGTGAGGCTGCATCTAAATGGCAAGGCGATCAAAGGGCGGGTGCCAACACATCTCTTAAATGGTCGAATCAAAACGACAAAGAGGAATTTGCCGATGTGAATACTTATGAGCCATTTTTCTTTGATTCTTCCACTTGCGTTACCTACCAGTCTCCGGAGCACAGCCGTGTTAAGGAAATTTTACGCGGTATGTCCATTGGATTTGAAACCTATGCCACGGCTAATTATGGTGCTTATCCTGAATCTGAGGCTGAATTGGTGAATGCCGTTCCGCCTTTTGTAAAGGAAAGCTATTGTGGCAAGACGATTGAAGGCTATTTTTTTGCATGCGAATTTTCAAAATCAGGGTACGAAGTTAAAGCGATTCCCCGTGGCTCCCAAGAAGGTGTCGTTATTTACAAAATTAAGACGGGAGATTGCTTAAGAAAAGAGAGCGTGACGGCTGGTAGCAACAGTAGCGATAAATGAAGGGTGCTAGCCGCTTTCCTCATCAACCTCCACACAACCATATTTATTTTTCCACTTGTCGTACGTCGTATTACTGATATCATACTTGCGGCAAATATCTGCAGCCTTCATCCCTCGCCAGCCTTTAAAATTTTTTTTATTTTAAAGGAATATTTTAGAATGCTTTGAATATTAAAGGAGATCACACATGTTGAGACACAAGAGATTTTTAAAAACAGCGGTATTGATTGTCACAATAAGTTTTGTATTTTCAGCTGTGGGCTTTGCGCAGCTGGAGAACTGGGAATTTGTCAAGCCGCTTGAAGAGCAGAACAATAGAATACAGGCAATGGCAGAGGAGATGAAGACCCTGCAGCCCGGCGCCCCCCAAGACCGCATCATCGCGGCCGGGGAAAATTTTATCCAAGAGGCGGAGTCATTTCAGAAACTCCTCAGGTCATTTCTTGATCACAAGACGCGAAAAGGCCTTGATATTGAATTTGATTACATCAAACAGTCATCCGGCGCGCTTTTTGCCGCCTTGCTCGCGTTTCAGGAATTCGGCCCTCAAAAACCTCCCAAGCCTACGGCCGAGCAAAAACAGCGCGTCCAAAGTAAGATCGAGAAATTCACCCGTTCCCAGGCAAAGTTCGCTGTTGAGCTTGGCCTTTTAAGCGAGGGGGCCTACGAAATGCTCCAGAGCGAAAGTTTTAATGAGGCCCTTGAAAATGTTGCCAATCAGACAGCAGATAAAGCCATGCAGAAAGTCCAGAACGAGATCGATCAGCTGGTTTCAAGATTCGGAGAGGATATTTTTTATGCGGATTCTGTTTTAAGCGGTACATTCCTTAGGGAAAGGGCCTATGAGGCCTGCTGGAATCAAGTGGCCAAAATGGTCGTTAAGCTCACAAGCAACCAGTTCGTTGTTGAGCTGGCAACGGGCATTGTCTGGCAATGGCTTGAAGGGGATCTCTGGCCGAGACTTAAGGAGGCCTTCCGTCATAAAGGGCACCTTGAAAGGCGTGTGGGCATTTCAACCGCCTCCATGATGCGCGCGCGCGACAGATTGCAGGAATTGACGGCCGATGAGGAAATAACAAAGGTCCGGGTGGCCGTTGCCCAAGCCCGGGGCGCTTTGCATGCGACGCGCTACCTCGCCAAAGACCTTGCGCGCAGCCAAAATCAGCAGATCAAAAAGGATTTTGAGGACGGAAAAAAGATTTTATCCCGCGCGATCTCACTGACCGAGAAGCGCTTTTTGATCAATAAGATCGAGCAATTTGACAAGGCCCAAAAAAGCCTCAAGCTTACCCGCGAGATCATCAGCTCTGCCCAAAAGATCCTTGCCGCGCTTAAAGCGCAACAACAAGAGTCTGCTGAGACGGCCGCGATCAAAGATGTCGGCGGCCGGCATTATTATTTCCAGAACGCGGCGCAGCTGCAGTCAGAGCTTCCTGTTAAATTAAACTTTCCTCAGCATGAGATCAGCGGCATGAAGGCAGAGATTTTCCCAGAACTCCGCTACATTGATCTGAAGAAATACAAGGCGCGCAAGGCCAAGGAAGGCCAGGGAAAGTATAAGGTCGGCAGCACGAAATACGAAAAGTTCAAAAAGATCTATCGTCAGAGCCCGCATGTCGTGCGTTACACCGCTAACGGGATCACGCGCTATACGTACTGGTCCAAGACCCACGCGCATTCCGGGGCTGATTACTGTTATGGCCTTCGAGAGGGCCTCAACACCGTTCAGGCCACCATGACAAGCGAAGATGGGTTTACTTTTTCACAGTCGTATACCGTCGTTGTGAAGAAAGGGCAGCTGGATCCGGATTTTGTCGCGCGTAGCCAGGAGCATCTTGAGAAAAAACGCAGCGAATATCAGGCCCTGCCCCCTGCGAAAAAGGATGAGAAGCTCTACGGCCTGGTCGGTTCCTTTGTCACGCACGCGGAGAATATGCTTAAAAAAGGCGCCGCGCGGCCGGATGACGTCATTCCTCTCTTGGAGGAGGCCGGCAGGTACGCCGCGGATCTCTTAAAAAGAAGCGCTCCTGTTGAAAAGAACCAGCGCATGTACGCCGAGCGCGTCCGATTGATCATCGACCGCTGTTTTCAGTTGTGCACGCCCGCTTCGTACGCACTGGCGCAAAATATTTTTTCTCAGGCCGAAAAGAACATCCGCACTCCCGAAGCCACCCTAAAGATGCTGGACGCCTATAAATATATGGCACATCTGGCCCTCGGCGCGGATAATGATGTCGGCGCCGCGCGCCGTTATATCACAAAATATCTTTCTCTGATCGATTATGGCAGTGATCCAGCGAAGGCCGAGCGGAAAAAGAAAAGCGAATGGAATCGTTGGCCAGAAAAGAAAATATCGTTTTCTGCAAATTAGTTAAGTTTACTTAACATATCAAGGTATCACAGGTTAGTGGCGAGAGACTCATAACCTAAAGGTCGTTCCGACTTATCGGGCTTGCCGCAACCAATATAAATCCCTGTTTCTCGTGGAGAAATGGGGGTTTTGCTTTAATGGACTGGAGACTAGCCATAATTGGTGTTTTTCATGTTTTAAGGTGCTTTTGAAAGTCACAAGTGCCACAAATTTGCCACAAAGAATTAATTTCACATATCTTCCTGCTTTTATTTTAATGAGTTGTATAATAAAAATTATCGGGCCGTAAGTCTGAGTGTCGGGAATCAGTATAGTATAACCATATAGGTTTGATGTTTTTATAAGGTCATCATCTTTATCCTTTGGACCCTGGAAGAGATTTATTGTGAACAGATTCAAAGGGCTTACTCGATCGAGTTTTACTTTGGTTGAACTCGTCATGGTTATGGTGATCATGGGGATGTTAGGCATGATCATGCTGCCGAAGTTTACCGAGATTCATGAGGATGCCAAGGTGGGGACAGCCATTGCGGACATCAAGACTCTGGCAACAGCCTCAAATCTCATGTATGCGGATACTGGCCATTGGCCCACTGAAAGCGTGATATCCTTTATGTTTCTTAATAAAGGTTCCATTATGTATACAAATAACACGGGTTGGGATGGTTGGAACGGCCCTTATTTGAATAGTCTCAAGACCTATCATCCCTGGGGAGGGTATTACATCTGCGGCAGGGGTCAAATTGGGGGTTCCGCATTGTTTGAAACTTACGTTTATTTAGATAATACTGGCGGCAATGGTATTCCGGAAGGGGCCGCGCAAAAATTGGATGATGCGATAGACGATGGGAACTTGTCTACGGGAGACGTGAGATATGGTATTGGAGGTAGTGCAGACTACCTCGGGTATGTTATTAAATGGGACGCGCATGGGCCATAGCAGGCTTAGTTCTCTCCAACAATAAGGCACGCATTGGACAATCTGAGTAACGAAATCTTATTAGCAACTAAATTTTTATTGTAAAATTTATTATTGCGCAAATCATTATTTGAGAGTAAGATACAATACATCAAAATTGATCTCATATAATATTTTTATACTTGTTCTCTTATATCATTTTATTTCAATATAAATCCAATAACATTTCTGCTAGTTATTTTCTTTCATGGAAATAATTACTGCCCAAACCAAAACCCACCACAGTCTTCTGACAGACTTTGATATCTCATTATTCAAGACAGGCCAGCATTACCAGATTTATGAAAAATTAGGGTCTCATCTCACTAAGGAGAATGATGTTGATGGCGCTTATTTTTCCATGTGGGCACCTAATGCCAGTATTGTTTCCGTTATTGGTGATTTTAATGGGTGGAACTCCCAGACGAATCCCCTTGAAATGAAAGAAGATAACTCTGGCATTTGGGAAGGGTTCATTCCAGGCGTCGCCAAGGGGGCCATGTATAAATATTTCATTGCCTCTAAGTACAATGGCTATAAAGTCGAGAAGAGGGATCCTTTTTCATTTTATTGTGAGGTCCCGCCTGATCGGGCTTCCATTGTTTGGGATCTCAATTATCAATGGAATGATGCCGCCTGGATGTCACAGCGCCATCATCGCAATGGTCTTAAGGCACCTATCTCTATTTATGAGATACACTTTGGTTCCTGGCACAGATTTTATCAGGATCACAATCGTCCCCCTAATTACAATGAAATGGCCGAAGGTCTCATTCGTTATGTCAAAGATATGGGGTTCACTCACATTGAGTTTTTGCCTTTGACCGCTCATCCTCTGTATGAATCCTGGGGCTATCAAACAGACGGCTATTTTGCCCCGACATCACGTTATGGGACACCTCAGGAACTTATGTTTCTCATCGATCGCCTGCACCAGCATGGGATCGGCGTTATTTTAGACTGGGTCCCATCTCATTTTCCGTGTGATCGCCACGGCTTATCCTATTTTGACGGCACGCATCTTTATGAAGATGCAGATCCGCGCCGCGGTTTTCATCCGGAATGGAAAAGCAGCATTTTTAATTACGGCCGTTATGAAGTCAATGGTTTTCTTATCAGCAGCGCTCATTTTTGGCTGGATAAATATCATGTCGATGGCATCAGGGTGGACGGCGGATCCTCCATGCTTTATTTGGACTATGCCCGTAAAGGAGGGCAGTGGGTGCCGAATAAATTCGGCGGGCGTGAAAATTTGGACGCGGTAGAATTTTTAAAGAAACTTAATGATAGCATTAAAGAAAGGTTCTCGGATGTGCAGGTTATTCTGGAGGAGGCAACTCCTTGGCCAAATGTCTCGCGAGCGACTTCCGAAGGCGGCCTCGGCTTTACGATGAAATGGAACATGGGCTGGATGCATGATACCTTGCGTTATTTTTCCAGAAATCCTTATGACCGCAAACATTATCATAATAAGCTGACCTTTAGCTTGTGGTATGCCTTTTCGGAGAATTTTTTATTGGCGCTTTCGCATGATGAAGTCGTGCATGGCAAGGGTTCTCTGATCAGGAAGATGCCCGGAGATGATTGGCAAAAGTTTGCTAACTTAAGATTGCTCTATGGTTATATGTATGGACATCCCGGGAAGAAGCTGCTTTTTATGGGTAGCGAATTCGGCCAGTGGGCGGAATGGAACCAGCATAAAGGGTTGGATTGGAATTTATTAGCTTATCCAACGCATAAAGGTCTTCAATCATGGCTTAAGGAGGTTAATGAGGTTTATAAGAATCATCCTGCTTTATATGAAATTGATTTTAAACCTGAAGGATTTGAATGGATCGATTGCGGTGATTGGCAGCAAAGTGTTATTAGCTTTTTGCGTAAGGGCCGCAAGAAAGATGATAAGGTCTTGGTTGTGTGCAATTTTACGCCCACCCCGCGTTATAATTATTGCATCGGCGTTCCTCAAAAGGGTTTCTGGAAAGAGATCCTTAATAGCGATGCCCAAGAATTTGGAGGCTCTGGTTTAGGTAACTTTGGCGGGGTGTATGCGGATCCGGTTCCCTCTCATGGCAGAGACTTTTCTCTGTCGCTTATTTTGCCGCCTTTGGCCGTACTTTTCTTTAAACCTACCCGCGAGAAGATGAATACCGGAGATTAAAGATTGCCGGAACCAATATAAATAAAATCGAGGCAATGACTTAGGTCATTGCATTTGTTCGTTATTCTCCCCTTGTTCTTCGTTGACAATAAAAAATTGATCTATACGGTTCCACTAACCCTATTCAAGATGCCTCTAGCCCTATTTGGGTTTATTAATATTGGCGAATAAATATTCCCCCAAATAAACGAAGAAATGCATTTCATTTTTGGGATTGAGAAGTTTAAGGTCAACAGTATTTAATACTAAACGATCAATGCCGGGACAATCGCTTTGGAAATAGGCGAGATTTTTGCTTGTTGTAAAAGAGTTCAATTCTTTAGAGTTTTGAACCAAGTGAGTGGCGCCTACAATGAATAAAAGGATAATACCAGAATAAATCGCTAGCCGAAATTGTTTCTCTTGTAAAAAGGGATTTAGATAATTTTCCCATATGATCCACATTGGGATAACAATCAACGCCGCAGCAAAAATGTAATTGACGCTTGCAAGCCTGTCGGGGATCTCTTTGATGGCAAGGGGTGTAATGATTTGTGCAAGAAAATCCTTGACCATGCTCAATTGACTTAAGTACCCAACGGTTTTGGATGATATTAGAAAAATAATAGTTAAAAGCAGTAGGCGAGCAGTTAAATAATTTTTAGATTTAAATTTTGTTTGATGCACGAGATGGCAGAATAAAAGGTAAATAAGAATAGTGATAGAAAAAACGGGTAAAACCATGGCCGCAAATCCGACATGCCATAGAAAAAATAAGAACATACTAAAAGTAGCCCACCTGTATTCTTTAGAAGACATACATAATAAGATGGCAACAGCAAATAAAGTTGCGGAACTACGTGGGGCATGTTGAATAATTGGATGAAAAACAGGGCGTGGCATGTCAGCGAGAAACGGAATGTCGAATGCCTTGAAAGAGACTAGATTTAAGATGATCAATATGGGCCAGATGCTAAAGGTGGTTTTGTTGCCAATAAAAAGTAGGTACATTAAAGAAAATAGGAGCAGGGTCAACGAGCTTCGCTTAAAATAGGTGCCGTATTCGACTGTCTTGCTTTGTTTATTGGGATTCGATATATAACGGTGAACCCCGATCAACGTGCTCATGGCAGGATAAGTATACCAGCCTTGAATCCGCCCTGTGAGGCGATTTTTCTTAAAAGATTTTTCAAGTTGGCCTGTCCAGGCCCCGAGGTTGTCCTGGATAATTTTGCGGTTAGCTTTAGATGAAAAAGTCATGGCCGAGCAAAAATAATGAACGGCTTTATCATCACAATCCTTGTAGATGTATCCTTGAAAGTATATAAGGATAGGTATGGAGGCGAGAAATATAAAAAGCGTGAGTTTTATTAAACAGCAGGCTAGCGTTTTTATGGGGTCAACTTCCATGCACATAATATTATATTCAAATAGTTCATTTGTAAAAAATATATTTAAATTATTGAGAAAAAAGGAGTGGTCCTGCAATTCAACAAATATGGACTCCTTTAAATTGATCTTTTCTTTAACTTTTAAAAGAAAGTTTTTTAATATACAATAAATTTTAATGGGATTTGTTACTTTCATAAAAGGGAGGTCAATATGTTAGCAAAAGATATTATGACGAAGAATGTTGTTAGTATAAGATCGGACACGCCGATCTTAAAGGCAATAGACCTTTTATTGGAAAAAAAGATCAGTGGGTTGCCGGTTGTGGATGAGCAGATGTCTTTAGTGGGGGTGCTTTCGGGCAAGGATTTGCTCAATATTTTATTCATAAAGGATATTGATATAAACACACCGATTGAGCGTTTTATGACCCAAGAGGTTATTAAATTTGACGTCAACGATAGTGTCATTGATATTGCTGATTTGTTCCTTAAAAAATTCATTCGGCGGGTTCCGATTGTGGAGAACGACAAATTGGTCGGTATTATAAGCCGCGGGGATATGTTGAAGGTTGTCGTGGCGACCATATTAGACATGAAGGACAAGAATAAGGGATCTTAGTATGCGAATACCTTTTTTGTTCATTGTATTTTTATTGACACCATTGCTTGTTTTGGCCCAAGATCCAGAACCTTTATTATGCGGCAGAGAGTTATCTATTGAGAAGAAAATACTAATCCAAGAAAGCAAAGCACTTCTAGGACACGTACATCGTTTGTCCCCAGAGGCGACAGTCGAGGACATTCAGCAAAAAGACTGTCCATCCGTTCAGGCCTTTATGCTTTCTGCCATGGCCAGGACGTATGCCGACTTAATTCGGGAATATGAGCTTGAGGATAACGAGGCGCAAGAGAGGCTGTATCATAAGATACAGATGAACTTGGCCTATTTGCAGTTTACGGCTGGCAGGGCGCGGGGCGATGCCTCATCGTTAAACCGGCTTATCCGTCAAAAGCTCATTTTTTATTTACCTGAAGGTATCCTGGAACACCCTGGTTTTCATGTTTCTGTAGAAGGCCTGTAAGGTATGGGGGAATTTAACGACAAAAAGATGAAGTTAATTATATTTTTGAAAAATATGTAAAAGGGGAGGTTTGAGATGGCTAGAAATGATATCAGATGGATGATAAGGCCATGTGCCCATTGTTCTGAGGGATGTTCTATTAAGTCCTGAGCAGGACGTTAAACTGTTCGATTAAAAAAGGGGACAGCTGTTTATCAGCTGTCCCCTTGGCATGAGGGCTGGTTAAAAATCTTTTGGTTTAAAGATCTTTTCGTCAAGATCGATGCCGATCGTCTTGAATTCCTCAAAACATTTTGGAATATAGCCGGTGGCAACGTAGTCGCCCAGAATAGTTTTATCTTTATCTGTCCCCCTTTGTTCATATCGGAAAATATCCCGCAGGTCGAGGTAATGGTCTTCATTAAGCCCCACAACCTCCGTGATCTGGACAATTTTACGGGAGCCATCGGCAAAGCGGTTGACATGCACAACAATATCGAGTGCGGTTGAGATCATCTCATGGATCGCGCGCATCGGGAGGTCCACCCCGGCCAATAGGATCATGGAACTCATGCGGACCAAGACGTCTTTGGTGGAGTTGGCGTGCAGGGTGGTCATGGAGCCATCATGCCCGGTGTTCATGGCTTGAAGCATATCCAGGATCTCGGGGCCGCGACACTCACCGACGATGATGCGATCAGGACGCATGTGGAGGCTGTTCATAAATAAGGTCCTGATGGGGATGCGACCCTTGCCTTCAATGTTGGCCGGCCGGGATTCCAATCGGATCCAGTGTTTTTTATTGATCCTTAATTCAGCGGCGTCCTCAATGGTTATGATACGCTCTCCTTCGGGGATAAATGTCGAGATGATATTTAAGAGGGTTGTTTTCCCTGATCCGGTACCTCCTGAGACGATGATGTTCTTTCGGGCTTTAACGGCAGCCGATAAAAATTCGCGCATATCGATATTAAGACTTTTAAATTTATTTAATAAATCATCAACGGTGGGGCGCTCCCTCCCGAACTTTCTGATTGTCAGCACAGGTCCTGTCAAGGATAGGGGAGGGATGATAGCATTGAAACGGGAGCCGTCCGGCAGGCGGGCGTCAACCATGGGGTAGGATTCATCAATGCGCCGGCCTAAAGGGGCAATAATGCGGTCAATGATCGCGCGCATTTGCCCGTCAGAAACGAATTTGGCGGGAGTGCGGACGAGTTTCCCCTTTCTCTCAATAAAGACTTGACGCCGGCTGTTGACCATAATATCCGAGATCTCATCATCTTCCAGGTATTCTTCAAGGGCTCCCAAACCGAAGGCCTCACTGACAATCTCCTCGGTCATTCTTTTGCGTTCCAATTCATTATTGATATATTCTTTGTCTTCCTGTCTTAAAAGCCTATCGATAATTTGACTGGCCTGTTTTCTTAACTCGAGAGTTTTTTCTTTGTCCCCTAAGGTCTCAGGGGTCAGTTCACCCAGGTTCATCTTTTTAACGAGTTTGTTATGAATTCTTTTTTTCATGCTGATCTCACGGTCATATTGATCGAATTCGATGGAATCGATCGACCCCGGTCGGGAAAGGCCTATATTAACCGAGAATTTTGCAGGGCTCTTCATTTGGCCGGCTATTTGGGCCCTGTCCGCTTCCGATAGGTTTATATACAGTTCCTCTTTTTCAAGTTCACCCGCCAGGGCCAAGAGGGCTTGGCTGACATTGGCCTGGGAATTATCAATGATACAGGCTACGCCTTTGTTCAGGGCCAGCCCCACTGTACGGCCGTCTGAAGGAATTTTCCCGATAATATCGATGCCCAGCTCTTGTCGCGCCTTTTGTTCTTCCATGGCACCCTGGCTGGGGAAACGATTCAAGACAGCCTTCATCATATTGCGCGGGATGCCCATGCCTTCCATCATGGGAATACACCATTTGAGTTTTTGAATGGAAAGGTCATCAGGGGTAGCTATGAGCGTGATTAGATTGGCATTTTGAAAGAGAGCTACCAGCGCCTCCCCAAATGATTTTTGTGCATCGACAATAATAAAGTCATATAAATCATTAGTTTTTTCAAAAAAGGTGTTAATTTTCGACGGGGCAATAGGGGATATCTGGGATGATTCTAGTATCGTTGGGATAAAATCGAGGCCGCTGGGCAGGTTTGTTACGATCTTTTTGATATATTCGGGATTATCAACCTTTTCAATCTGGGCCAACAAACTAACGAGGCCATAACGGCAGGTCACATTAAGCATTTTGTCTATATCGTGGCCGGTTTGGAGATTTAATTCAATTAAAAGGACCCGATGCTTGGCACGGGCCAATGCGGTGGCCACATTGACGGAAATAAACGTTTTGCCGACGCCGCCTTTATTACTATAAAATACGATTGTTTTGGCTGCCATAGATCCTCTTATATCAATATTATGCCGGGACAGGGTCTGTGTTAAAAAGCCCTTTGTCTAAAGGGATCCCTTTGGTGATCAGAATGTCCGCGCATTTAGGAACATATTTATCGGTTTCATAAAAGCCGAGAACCTTTCCGGATGAGTCCCGGCCGGTTTGCCTGAAATGAAAAATGTCTTTTAAGATCAATTCATGCTCCTGCGAAATGCCCGTGATCTCTGTGATGCCCGTGATTTTTCGTGATCCGTCTGTGAAGCGGGACATATGAACGATAACATTGATCGCTGATGAGATCATTTCATTGATGGCCCGGATCGGCAATTCTATGCCGCTTAATAAGATCATGGAACTCATGCGAATGAGAACATCCCGCGTAGAGTTGGCGTGCAGGGTGGTCATGGAGCCGTCATGTCCCGTGTTCATGGCCTGTAACATGTCAAGGACCTCGGGGCCACGGCATTCACCAATGATGATGCGATCCGGCCGCATTCTCAAGGAATTAATGAAAAGATCCCGCAGGGTAACGGCCCCTTTGCCCTCCACGTTGGCCGGTCGTGATTCCAGCCGGCACCAATGTTCCTTTTTTAACTGCAGTTCAGCGGCTTCCTCGATCGTAATGATGCGTTCCTCATCAGGCACAAATTCGGACAATACGTTTAATAGGGTGGATTTACCCGAGCCAGTTCCGCCGGAAATAATGATATTCATGCGACCTAAAACACAGGCCTGCAAGAAGTCCTTGATGGGTTCGGACAGGCTGCGGAATTTATATAAAATTTCGTTAATGGTCAATTTTTCATGTCCAAATTTTCTAATAGTGACGGAGGGCCCGGTTAAGCACAAGGGGGGGATGATCGCGTTAAAGCGTGAACCATCCTGTAATCGGGCATCCACGAGCGGAACCGATTCGTCAATGCGCCGGCCAAGGGGGGCTATGATACGATCCACGATGGCCCGCAGTTGTTGGTCGGATACAAATTTATAGTTCGTTAGAAGGAGTTGGCCTTCTTTTTCAATATAAATTTCCTGGCTGCTGTTGATCATAATATCAGAGACATCCGGGTCCTTCATGATTTCTTCCAGAACACCTAACCCGAAGGTTTCAGCAACAATTTCACTGGCGATCCTTGATCTTTCTTCGTGAGAGGAGATCATGGCTCCTTTTTCTTCCAAGAGAAGGCCGCTGACGGTTTTCTTGGCTGATTCCCGCAGCTCCATCATTTTTTGGGGATCGGTGATGTGTTCAGCTGTCAGGGATTCAAGATCCAATCGTTCTACGAGCTTTTTTTGCAGTTTTATTTTCAGGGCGATAATTTCTTTATGTTGTTCAGTGTATTCTTCGGGGGATGGTTGATCCCACATGCCGCCTGTCCCCTCAAATTTATTGGCATCTATATGGCGTTTATCAAATTCTGTTGTTTGCAGGTATAGATCCTCTTTTTTTAAATCTGTGATCATTTTTCGAAAGGCCGTGGATATGGCTGAACGCGGATTATCGATAACGATAGGAGCGCCGTGTTCCAAGGATTTGGCCACACCTTTACCGTCGGAGGGGATACGGCCAATGATATCGATCTTAAGGGCATTGCGCACCTCTTGCCAGGCGACCCCGCCCTGGCTTTCGGCGCGGTTGAGGACAATTTTGACCATTTGCAAGGGGAAATGCATATTCTGCAGAATTTGCAGGCACCAGCGCAGTTGATAGACCGCCAAGATGTCGGGCGTGGCAATGAGCAGGATAAGGTTAGAAAGGTCGAGGGCCGTTAGGGTGATCTCGCTAAAGGTTTGGCCCAGATCCAGAATGGTATAATCGTAATTTTGAGTGATCATTTTCAGGAAAGGCTTGACATCTTTGGATGTCAAGGAGCCCATCTCTTGGGACTGCATGATGGCCGGGAGGAAATCCAGCCCGGAGGAATGCGAGACCACATATTTATTAATGAGGTCCATATCCGGCTTTTCAGTCTTACGGATTTCCATCAATAATTGGGCGAGGGATTGTTCGGGCTTCAGATCCAGCATGCGCGCCATGTCGTGCCCGGCCTGGATATCAAAATCCAAAAGCAGGACGCGCTGATCTGCCAAGGCGAGGCTGGAGGCTAGATTAACGGCGCATAAAGTTTTCCCAACGCCGCCTTTATTGCTGAAAATTGCGATTGTTTTTGAGTCCATAATACTTAAGGAATGGTGTTATTACGTATTGGGAACGGCTAAAGTAATGTAATTATATCTATTTTTCTCTTATTATCCCAGTCTTTTTTTTTGAGTCAAAGGAATAATTGGGGAATATAAAGGTGGTGAGAAAAAATTTTTTGCCAGATACTTGAAAATTCAATAGTTGAATGGTAAACTTTCAATAGGCAAGGAGGCTCATCCATGGGTTATCTGAAAGATTATGGCATTGAAGGGGGTAGTGGGCGCTACTATGAAGAGGCGATCTACGGCATTGCATTGCTTTACAATATTATTGCTGCCAAGCTTTCCACCTATTTACGGGATTTTGATTTAACACTGGGCAAGTTTAATATCCTGATGGCCATCAAGCATCAAGGCGGCTCGCGCGGCATCAGTCAGGTTGATGTTAGCAAACATTTGATCGTCACGCCATCTAATATGAGTAAGTTGATCGATAAATTGGAAAAAAGCGGCCTGGTCAATCGCACCCCGCTAGAAGGGGACAGGAGGGTGCATTTATTAAAGATAACAAGCCAGGGGTCAAAATTGCTGGATGATATCTGGCCAGGGTATGTTGAGCAGTTAAAAGAATTATATTCAGTCTTGAAAAAGAATAAACAAAAAGATTTAGCCCGGATGTTGCAGGAATGGCTGAGCCTTATAAATAGGCACTAAACGTAATGATGCCAATTTTTCCACAAAACATTTCTCTCAAGACAAGGCTTTTAATTGGCTTGTTTGTTATTGGCATTATCGGCATTATCATTCAAGCTCCTCACTCCTACGCGCTTTCCCTGTTAAAATCCAAATTTATTGATTACACAAAAGGTATCGACATCAAAGAAGGCGATTTTATCTTTCAGCATTTACCGGGGCCGTTGACGGAGATGATCGCGGATGTAACCCAAAGTCCGTATTCGCATTGCGGGATTATTGTAAAAGGGAAAAAGAGGTTTTTTGTGCTCGAGGCGATCGGTCCGGTAAGGTTGACCCCGCTTCATGAATGGATAAGCCGCGGGGTGGGGCAGTTATTCACGATTGTCAGATTAAAAAGCCCTTATCAACGGTATATCCCCGAGATGATCCTTTCGGCCAAGATGTATTTAGGCAAGCCGTATGATGTCCAGTATGAATGGGACGATCAAAAGATATATTGCTCTGAGCTGATCCAGAAGGCGGTGTTGCAGGCGGCCGGGATCCGATTGGCGGATTTTGTGCAACTTAAAGATCTGCATTGGCAGGATTATGAAGAGGAGATCCGCAATATCGCCGGGGGAGCCCTGCCGCTTGAGAGAGAAATGATCATTCCTGAGGATATTGTCCGCTCAACGTATGTGTTTAAGGTGTATACCTCGTTTCGGGTCCGTTCTTTTAGGGGAGGAAGATCATCATGAACGCGTCCGGACTAAAGAAATTTATTATTTTTTTCTTGGGTGCGGTTTTAGTTCTTTTTATTTTCACTAGTTTGCTTTCCTTCCCGAATGAGGCCTTTTATATGAGCCTGCCTGTGTGCTGGTTGATATTCCAGGTGATTTATCACCCCCGATTTTTAAGACGATGGTTTACGTTACGCACGGTCGTAAAAGGTGTCGCGGGGTATCTTTGTGTCTTGGCTTATTTTGGTTATATCAGCGCCGTGATGGGGTGGCGGATAATATTTAGGGAAGTCTTTTTATCGGCGTATTTCCTTCTATCGGTCGGCATCGTCATCCACTGGGTGCGTCTTGTGGTGCGCCTGATCGCCCAAAGAGCAAGGGGGATGGTTAAGACCAGAAAGTGGAAAATGGTTGCCTATGGGGCAACATTTTTGATCCTTTGGGGATTGACGATCCTTCCCTTTATTGTTGCGACGTTTACGATCCACCGTCCCAAGATCGGCAATCAGATCGATCCGTTAAGCGGATATGGCCTTCCGTACCAGGACGTCGCCTTGCGCGCAAAAGACGGGGTGATCGTCCATGCCTGGTTCGTGCCGATGCAGGGCAGCGATAAGGGTGTTGTGATCGGCCACGGTCTGGGCGCGAATAAATCCAACTTCCTGCCGCTGGTCAAGCTTTGGCATGATCTGGATTATAATGTGCTGATTTTTGATTTTCGCGGGCATGGTCAAAGTCAGGGACATACCCTGACCTTTGGTTTGCGGGAGAAGTATGATATTATCGCGGCGGTGGATTATTTATCAGGCCTTTCGGAAATTGATCCGCAAAAAATCGTCGGATACGGCGTTTCTTTTGGGGCGGCCGCCGTCATTCACGCCGCCGCTGAGGACACCAGGATCAGGGCGGTCGTGGTCGATTCGTCTTTTGCGGACGTGGATGTCATGGCCCGCAAGGTTGTCGATTCCCTGTTCTTTGTGCCGCCGTTCTTAAGAGGCCTGATCGCGGATGTGTCCCTGGGGTTTGTTAACCTTGAGATCGGTTGTGACATTCGCGCGGCTTCACCGATGGGGGTTATCCGTCGTATTGAGAATCGTCCTGTTTATATCATCCACGGTGTTCAGGATAAGCTCGTTCCCTTTGAGGAGGCCTTGACATTATATGCTCTTGCCAACGCCCCTAAGCAACATTATTGGATCGATACGCCCGGTCATTATGCGACCCTGGCCGACTCTTTTTATGCCCAAAGGATAAACAATTTTCTTAACGATCACGGAGTATAATGATCGCCACGCCTATTTGAGACAATAGGCCCATGAGAGGAGGTTGAGATGTTAGCGAAAAAATTTGCCTTAGGATTCGGGATCGCGATTATTTTTCCCATGATGATCCATTACGGTGTCAGTACGTTCACGCCCCAGCCCAAGTGGGGGGATTACCAGGTCAGAAATTATTATGAGCGGCACAGGGACGCATCACCTCAGGAAAAGAGGGCGCTTGAGGTCGAACGGAACCGGCTGGAGGATAAGCGCAAGAAAGCCCAGAAACGGTTTCAGACGCATTTATTCTATGTCGCCGTACCCATGGGGATTGCGGCCATCGTAACCGGCGCGTTTCTTTCCATCCAGGCCATCGGGACAGGGCTCATGTTCGGAGGTATATTCAGTATTATCGATGGGTATATAATTTATTGGTCGGAATTGAGCGATGCCTTGAGGTTCATTTCATTATTGGTGGCGTTTATTGTGCTCATCGTTATTGGATACAAAAAAATCGGGAACAAGACATCCTAACTAAAAATTACTTTTAAGGATAGGCATGCATAAATTTTTTGAATATATTCATCAGCAATTTAATAGGTCTGTCCCTCAAGGGGCCTTTGCCTTTGATGTTGAGACGGAAGACAAGGTAAGGATATCAGCCCTGCACTATAAAAAGGGCCACGATAAGGTCATTGTCCTGGCGCACGGTTTTTACAACAACAAGGAGGTCTACCTCTTTAGGGAAATGGCACAGCGTCTGAGCCATGATTATGATGTGGTCTCCTTTGACTTTCGCGGTCACGGTAAAAGCTCGGGGCTGTTCAGTTGGACAACCCATGAGAATAAGGATTTAAAGGCTGTCATTGACTATCTCAAGGATGAGGGATATGCGTCGCTGGGGATTATGGGGTTTTCCCTGGGAGCGGCGGTCTCATTGATCGAGGCCAGCAGGAACCGGCATATCAAAACCGTGATCGCGGTCAGTGGGCCAAGCGATTTCTGGAAGATCGATTACCGTTTCTGGGAACCGGAAATGCTGGAGGATCTAAAGCTTAATTTGGGCCCTAAGGGGATCGGCAAGGGGATCCGCCCCGGAAACCCCTTTGGGCCCAAGCTAGCCCCGATGAATATCGTGGATAGAATTGCGCCGACACCGGTGTTCTTTATCCACGGGAAGGACGATTGGCTTATTAAGCCTTGGCATAGTGAACGGTTATATGCCCAGGCCCAAGAACCCAAGCGGTTGTTGATCATGGAAAATGTTGGGCATGCTGAGATCATTTTTGATAAAGAACCGGATGTCTTTATGCAGGCATGCCTGGACTGGTTTTTCCAAAATCTATAATGAATTAGAGAAAGGATGATGATGTGTTTGCGGTCGTAAAGAATTTTGCCAAGCCTAAAAAGACAAGGAGGTCTATTAAGGTATTGTTGAGTTTTCTCATTCCCGGCCTGTTTTTCTTTTTGATGTTGCAATTCAGCCATTTTGATCAGGTCTTTGAGTATGACCCTGACGAGGGGATGTGTTTGATGCGGGCCTATATGCATGCCCAAGGGTATGCCTTTTATAAAGATATATGGATGGATGTCCCGCCATTTGTTAATCTTTTGGTGTCAGGCATCATTCAAGTTTTTGGGCCCTCGATATTTCATGCGCGTTCACTTATCTTGTTTTTTTCCACGTTGTTGCTTTGGGCTTTATTTAGGATCGTTAGAAAGACTCAAAATTTTCTGTCCGCTGCTTGTGCTGTCATGTTGCTTGTTCTTAGCTCATATTATGCCAAACTCAGTGTTTCGGTCATGATAGGGCTTCCGGCCGTAACGTTTGCGATCTTGTCGGTTGGCTCAATTTTATTATATCGTAATTCTCATAAGCGATTTTATTTGTACCTCTGCGGGGCGTTGTTCGCCTTGGGGTTGCAGTCGAAAATTTTTGTCATTGTATATTTACCCGCGCTCATAATAGCGATCTTAATGACTGAGAAAGAACGCCTGGGCGCCAAGGGTTCTTGGGGGCAATCAATGAAGGCGTTGCTGCACTGGATGATGGCGGCATCGGGTGTTTATTTTTTTCTTGCTTTTGTGACCAGTCAAATTAATTTTTCGCAGTTGACGCGATCTTATATGATCGGGAACCGTTTTTATAATTTTACGCCGGGGTATATATTTGTGAAGGACTGGATCCTTGAAGATTATGATGTTTTTCTTTTAGCCCTTACGGCGTTAATATGTGCCTGGAAGGAGTTAAAGAAAATATTTTTCTTGCCGGTTACAATGCTGGCCGTCACATTGATAAGCTATTCCCTGCACAAACCGGTTTGGTACCATCACAGGCTTTTGGTCCAAGTCCCCTTATGCTGGCTGGCATCTTATAGCTTTGCTATTTTATGTCATAAGGCTTTTTGGGAAGGATGTTCCTTTACGAAGGCAGGCGTTAAGGTCCGGCAAGTCTTGACAGGGCTTGTGATCATTTTTTTATGTGTTTTGGTTGTGATTCGTATTCCCTTAAAATTTGAGCGCTTAAAGAAACAGGTAAGCTTTTCTGCTTCTGTTGATGAATATCGATTCCTTAGTCTAATTCGGCAATATCGCCAACATGCTGATTTGATGGTGACCGATCGTCCCATTTTTGCCTTTTATGCGGATTTGCCTCAACCTCCATTTGTGGCTTCCTTTTCATGGAAACGGGTATACTCAGGATTGATTAAGGCCGATGACTTCATGCGTATTATCAAGGAGAAAAGGCCGGATTTTATACTTTTTGCCCGGTTCGTACCATTGCAAGATAAATTTATTACTCAATATTATCAGTTGACCTATACAGGCAAGAATGGTTCAAAATTATATATTGCTAATCAGATAATGTTTGGCAAACGTCGCTAAGGGAAACATGTCGTGTATGAATGGGCATGGATGAAAGATGATATTATCTCTCTAATTAAAAGTAAATCGCAAAGCCCTTGAGGGAACGGAGGTGGGTGATGATACTCTTTTGGTTTATATGTATAATTGCCACGCTGGTCATAGCGGATCAGAAAAAATTGTCTTTAGGCACCTATTTGATCTTGGCCCTGTTGCTTGGCCCGCTGGCCCTTCTGATCGTCTTGATGGTTTCCGGTAAAAGTGTTTCGCAAGGCAGGAGTGTTGAGGATATGCGGGGCCAATTAAATCAACTTAAGGGTTCTGTCTTGACCCTGCAACAGAAAATAAATAGTTTGGAAAGATCCTTGGGCGCTGTGAGCGTTGAGCCCGGACAGATAGAGGGCGAGTTGCAGCCTCAAGACGAAAAGACTGAAGCTCCCCAGGTGGCGGCGGAACCTGTGCCTAAAGATAAGAAAAGGATAGATCTGCCCAAAATCGATATGGAGATCAATTTCGGGCGTAATTGGCTCAATAAGATCGGGATCGTGATCTTCACGTTGGGGATGGGTTTTCTCATCAGCTATACCTTCAAATACTTCGGGCCGTTTATGAAGATCTTATTCGGTTACTGTGTCGGCGCCGTGCTGTTCTACTGGGGGACCAAATTAAGAAATCAGGAGAAATTGATCAGTTTCGGCCGGGTGGTCTTAGGCGGGGCCTGGGCCGTCGTTTATTTCACTACCTATGCCATGCATCATTTTGAAGCTTCGCGGATCATTCACAATCAAATGGTTGATCTGTTCTTATTGGGATTGGTTGTTGTCGGCATGATTTTGCATGTCTTGAAATATAAATCAGAGGGCATGATGTCCCTGGCTATTTTTGTCGCTTATGTAACCGCGACTTTGGGACAGATAACCAGCTTTACGTTTATTAGCTGCCTGCTTTTGGCATTGGTTGTGTTGTTTTTAATGTATAAATTCCAGTGGATAAAGACTTTTATTATGGGTGTTATTTTAACATACGGCATCCATCACATATGGGTCATGCCCAGGATCGTGTCATCCCCGGGGCATGCGGCCTTCCTGGGTATTACGACAACCCAATATCATGTATTGGTAAATTTTGTCTTTCTGACAGCTTATTGGCTGGTTTTTTTAGCGGGGGCCCATCTGTCCCGGGCCTTTAAGGAGCCCAAACTTGTGGACACCCTGGCTGCGATCAATTTCGGCAATATCGCCTTTTACAGCGCGCTGGCCTATCCGATGGTCTTGAGATTGTTCTACGCCCAGCGGTTCATCTTGGTTTTGGCCACGGGGATCCTTTATTTGTTCCTGGCTGTAGCCATGAAAAAGATACATCGCGAAAAGCTATATCTAAGCGATATGGTGGCCGCGATATTTGTGATCACATTCGCCCTGCCGCTTAAATTTGCAACGAGTACAACAATGCTTGCCTGGCTGATCGAGGTTCCATTTTTAGTGCTTATCAGTTTTTACTTTAAAGAAAAGATATATCGCGTGCTGGGCTATTTACTCAGCGTCTTTGTGACTTTCCGTCTGATTTTTTTAGCAGGCTTGGACCGCATGGCGGATGTCCATTTTTTGGGCCTGGTCTGGTCGTGGAGCGAGTTCATGTCCCTGTGGGCCTGCATCACGATGGGCGCAAGCTTTACTATTACGAGGTGTTTTGATAAAGCAAAAGAGTATGGTGACGGCGATGAGGTGTTTGGCCATATTTTTTCGATCAGCTCATGCGTGTATCTGACATTCTTGATCGCCTCTATGGTCGAGCAGCCGTACCTGGCATTTGCTTTATCTATCGAAGGGGTGGTTTTGTTGGCGTTAAGCCTGCTTTTGTCTATACATCGATACAGAAATTATGCTTATTTGATTTTGGGCTCAGCGGCATGCATTTTTACAACAGAGAAGATATTCGCGTCAACCCAAATTTTGCAATGGCTTATTGTGGGTTCGGATGTGATGATCTTCTTTGCGGTCTATTTCACCATGAAAGGTTTGTTGCAGTCTAAAAAGATTAAGCGCCTGTTTGTCCGTGAGGAAGCTGTGGGATTCTGGATCGGGCTGTTTTTGCTGGTCGTGGCGATATTCCGCTATGCGAGCCCGCAATGGATTTCCTTAAGCTTGGGATTGGCTGGCGTGCTTATTGTGCTTATCGGGATCGTGAATGAAGATAAGACCGAGCGTCTGGGAGGGCTCATGGTCTTGGGCCTGACGTTGGCACGGATATTTTTGGTTGATCTTTCAGGACTGGACATAATCTTTAAGATAATTACGTTTATGGTCTTGGGTGTTTTATGCGTCGGTGTCTCGTTTATTTATAATCGATTTAACATCGGGCAGAAAGAATGAATGTTCTTGTTCACCGCCAATATTTCTTTACAAGAGCAAAGAATGAGATAATATAAAGAGTCAAAAAGAACCTGATTTACGAGGAAAGGGAGGGTCTGCATGCAAGGGTATATCGATTATAAACGCCGGGAATTTTGCAAGGATGTAAAATGTGCTGTGCAAATGGATTTAGAGAAGTATGCAGAAGGCTCAGATGGATACGACAAGATAAGGGATATCTGCAAGAATGAGTGCAGGTATACGACATATCAATTTCATCACTGGTTGATGGACAAGGGTTATTTGATCGTCCGGCCTGCGAAACAATAATTTAAGACTTTTAATAGAGGAGGCAGCCATATGGATTGGGGGATGGAAAATCGTTTAAGCCAACTTATGCCTGGGGGCAAATGTTTTTTTATGCCAATCGATCACGGATATTTTCAGGGGCCGACAACAGGCTTGGAGCAGCCCGGTAAAACAATAGCGCCTCTTTTGCCTTACGTGGATGCGCTTTTTTGCACGCGGGGAACGTTGCGTGCAGCGATCGATCCGGTCAAAAGTAAGCCGATTGTCTTAAGAGTGTCAGGCTGTACCAGCATGGTCGGCTCTGACTTGGCGGACGAAGAACTGACGACGTCCATAGAAGAAGTTGTCCGCCTTAATGCGGCCGCGGTGGGGGTATCGGTCTTTATCGGTAGCGAGTATGAGAAACAGACCTTGAAAAATTTAGCGACCATGGTCAATGTCTGCGAGCAATACGGCATCCCTGTTATGGCTGTCACGGCCGTTGGTAAGGAAATGGCCAAGCGCGAAGCGCGTTACCTGGCCTTATGCTGCCGGATTGCGGCTGAGCTGGGGGCGCGGGTGGTCAAGACCTATTGGTGTGATAAAGATTTTGATAAAGTTATCAAAGGCTGCCTGGTTCCCGTTATTGTGGCCGGCGGGCCTAAATGCGAAACGGAAAAGGAAGTGTTTGAATTTGTGCATGACGGGATGCAGCGGGGGGCGGTCGGCATTAATTTAGGCCGCAATGTTTGGCAGGCCCCGCATCCTGTGGCAACAGCTAAGGCCTTAAGGGCGATCGTCCATGAAGGTGCTAGTGTCAAAAAGGCTCAGGAAATATTCAAGCAGGCAAAGGCGAAGAAGAAGTAAATCCCATGCGCGTTGCCAAATATTACAACAACCATGATATCCGCATAGAAGATATCCCTGTTCCGACCATCGGGGAGGGGGAGATCCTTGTCAAGGTTCATGCCAGCGGTATCTGCGGCACGGATGTGATGGAGTGGTACCGTATTAAGAAGGCCCCCCGTATCCTCGGCCATGAAATAGCCGGAGAAATAATCGAGACAAAATCGGATAAGTATAAAAAGGGACAACGCGTTTTTGTCAGTCATCATGTCCCTTGTTTTAATTGCAAATATTGCCGCGCGGACAACCATACGGCCTGCGATACCCTGCACAAAGGCAATTATGATCCTGGCGGATACAGCGAATTTATCCGGGTTCCTAAGATCAATGTTGATTACGGCGTCTACATTCTCCCTGACAATGTCACTTATGAAGAGGGGACGATGATCGAGCCTTTGGCTTGCGCGGTCAGGGCTATAAGATTGATGAAAATAACGAAAGATCAAACGGTTCTGATTTTAGGCAGCGGCATCTCCGGCATTCTCAACATTCAACTAGCCAAGGCTAAGGGGGCCAAGGTTATCGCCACCGACATCAATGAGTATAGATTGAACAAGGCCAAGGAATTCGGAGCAGATGAAGTTTTCAATGCTGCTGAACCGTTGGATATTAAGGCCGATCGGGTTATCCTCTGCACCGGCGCTTATAAAGCTGTAGAGCAGGCCTTCCAATGCCTTGATAAAAAGGGGATGATCCTTTTGTTTGCCATTCCCAATAAGGATATTCCTATCCCCATCCCCGACTTTTGGCGTAATGAGCAGACCGTTTTTTCATCTTATGGTGCCGCTCCGGTTGATTTAGAGGAGGCGCTTAAGCTTATTTCGGCCAATAAGATCAATGTCAAGGACACCATCACCCACAAGCTCCCCCTCGATAAAATCCAGGAAGGCTTTAATATAATTCTCCAAGCTAAGGAATCCTTAAAAGTTATCCTAATTTAGAGATACCTTTTCACAGAAATGCTAGGACGTCCCTCGTTGCGCTCTCTGCGAAAAATTTCTTGCTATAAATAGTTATTACTATTATTATAAGTAGCTTTTTCACTTAAAATTATACGTCGCATACTTATGATAAGCATATTCTTCCCCCAAAAAAGATTTTATACCAAGTCTAAATTCCTCACTTTTTTTAAGTCATCTTCTCTATTATTCCTTATCTTAAGTTTGTTTGCCAGCTTCGTATTTGCGGCTGAGCTTTCCATGGAGGATTTTAAGGCCCTCCATGTATACCGGGAGCGTCTGGTTAAAGACAATGCAGATGCCATTGAAACCAGGGTAAAGATCGCCAAGAATTTTCTTGAAGTCCGCAATAAGAATATGGATGTGGATACCTTTTATAAAGAATTGGCTAAAATGGAAATGCCGGCTGGCCGGGAACCAAGGCATGCGCTTATGCTGGTAAAAAGGGATATCATTGATTTTTTTGGGACAGATAGGGGATCTTATGGGCAGAAATATTTCTTTGGAGAGATTCTGCAGACCAAAAAGGGTGGTAAAACAGTCGGCGGCGGGACTGAGGTTGAACGTTTTATTCTGCAGAATCGGCGCCAGATCGTTTTTGATGCGGTGGAGAAGGTCTTAGCTGATTTTGCCGGACGCAACGTTGTCGATAATGTTAAATATTCGATATACTTAGCCGAGATAGGCGGCTGGGCCAAGGAATTACCCGAAGAGATGAAGTTGGCCGGGGATATTGATTTTAGTTTTTTTTGCGGCAATGTTGAGTTAGCCATGGCCTTAAAGGTAGCCTACGATCAATACATTTTTTCCAAATACGGCATGACCCCTGAGGAGATGGATATCCCCTGCACGGCCCACGGCCGGGCGGATTATGAGGTTTATGTCGAGAAGCACGGCCAGGCCTTTGCCGAGAAATATATGAAAAAACTCAGGCCTGTTAATCTGGATCCCGGAGCGCCGGGTTCCAGGATCGGGGAAGGTGTTGACGGCAAGCATGCCTTGACCGATGTTCTCTTGGAACAGGCCAAGCTGTCCAAAACGCCTCTGGCCAACCTGCAGAAATTGAAATGGCCGACCGAACCGGGCATCAGCCTGGAGATGATCCGCCATTTTGAGCATGATATTGTGGCTAAGGATGTTTATTCTGACCTTGAATCGTTTGTTAAGGCCGCCAAGTACACGGAACGCAGCATGCAGGCGGTGATTGAGGCCGGAGGCAAGGTCGTTGATGAGGATCTATCCAAATTTTGCACACTGCTTGTGGAGAATAAGACCGCTCCACCGGATACCTTAGCCAATATTATCCGTGGTTTCTTCAAGAAAAAAGGCATTCCCCTTCCTTATGAAGTTGATCTCGCCCCCAGTAAGTCCGGACACGCTCCGGCTGTTTTAAAAGCTAATAAAGGTGCCGTAACAAAATTTTGGGATACCTGCCGCAAGGCCATGTGGGAGAATGTGGAGACCGGGTTCGGCCCCAAGGTCGATGAGCTTCACGCCCGGGTAGCCACGATGGACCCCGCTTCGCTTACGCCGGATCACCCTCTGGCCATTGAAATGAAACAGTTGTGGGAGATGATGGAGGTTCAGAGCCGCATCATGCATCATGAAGGGGTCGGAGTCAAGGAGGTCCCCAAATCTTTCGATACCCTTATGAGCAAATTCCGCCTAATTCACAATGATTTTCTTATGAAAGCCAAAGGCCGCGCGCACGGTGCGGATGCTGAGGTGGTTTATAAGGCTGCTGAAGAACTTCTCAATGCGTCTAAGACTGGCGGAAGCAAGGCTGAGAAATTAGGTATTGCCGTGGCCGCGATCATCGGCGCTATTGATAAGGCCAATCAGACGGTCGATTTTATTGATAATACCCTGCTCGATGGGATCAAGACCGGAACTTATGACACGCATTGGTATCAGACTTTGAAGGAAACGCATCAGCTTTCCTGGAGCAAGAAGGTTAATGATTTTATCGGCGATGACACGTATTTCAGCAAGTATAAGCTGGATAAAGAGTGGCAGCAAAGCGTTGACGGCCTGCATGAAGAGGTCAAGAAGTTCGAGGTCAAGCTGAACGCCAAGCTCTTGGATAATTGTGTGGCGCGCGGGGTCAGGGGCATCAATCAGTCCTTTAACCGTTCGCTTCAGGCGAGCACAAGCGGCCAGTATATGATGAAAGGTTTGATGCTCATCAATCTTAAGAGCGAGATCACGACGTATACGAACCTTATTGCCCAGGGGAAATGGCAGGATCTGGGGACGGAGGTTTTTAAAAAGCGTGTTCCCGGAGGGACGGCGGTAGAGAATATTATTTTGGGCAAGTATTTAGCCGCGTCTTGGGATATCGTTAAGACGCTTTTGCCGGTGGCTTCTTTGTTCGACACCGCAGCCAAACTCGGCATGGATTTGGGAAAAAAGTATTGGGAGATCACCTGGGACGAAGAGCTTGAAAAATTTATTGATGCTTTATATGAGGATGCTGAGTTTAAGCTGATGGGGGTGGACCATATTGGGGAGGATATTGTCTTGTCGCGTTGGTTGCTGATATCAGTCACTTATCGCGGGGAGAAAGTTGATATTGAGAATTTCTTTGCCAAGAAGGAGCGGCAAATACAGGAAATGTATAAGTACCTTCAGGGGGATAAGGCCGCACGCGCGGCAGAACCTTTCCCAATCGAGTACACCTTGGACGGCATCACAGGCTGGGTTAAGGAAGACTGGGCCCTGCGTGAGAACATCGGACAGCATGACCCATTCTTGACGTTTTATAAGGCGATTACCGATAAAAAGGAGAACAAGGTCGCAGGTCCGCGTTTGAGGGAGTATTTCAAGGAACTATGGTATACCCGCTGGGAAAAGGTCAAGCTGGAGTTCCTTAGGGAAACGAAGAAACGTCTTGAGAAACGCAGGAGCGCCGAGCAGGCCCACGTGAGCGGGCAGGTGCCGAAGATGCTTGAGGAGCTCATGAAGATCGCCAAGGATTTAAGGATCAAGGATGAGGTTGAGGAATCCCTGGAGAAAGAAGTGGGCGGTGATTTTATCAAATTTGTTTACTGGTTGGGTGACCTGATCAAGGGGGTCAAGCGGGATTATATGGGCGAGGCTGACGTTTGGGACGTTTATGAAGAGAACGCGCGCGTTATTGAGGAATATTTAAGGGTCTATAAGCTGATCCATAAGAACAGAGAAGAGGCTGAGAAACATTTGGAGGGTGGTCCGTCAGTGTTCGACGCGGGTTTACGTCTTTTGACCGGTAAATACTTTTTAACGGGCAAGGCCAGCAAGGACGAGGCTGAGGCTCCGCGCTGGGCCAGGTTGCCGGTCGAAGCCGAGGTCTTGATGGAAGAGAAGATCCGTGAGATCAAATCTTACTGCAACGCGGATAATCCGGAGTTGGAGAGAGATGAGATGTGTTTTGACCAGATAATCTTGCGCGAGATGGTCTATCATCATGTGTTCAAGGAATGTTGGAAGCATGTTTGGGATCATCCCGAAGCCAGGGGGGAGGAGTCGTGGTTCACGACGATCGCCCGCGGATATGTGGATTTTGCAACTCCAAATGATGAGGTTGCCGAGGAGACGTCTGACTTTTTGTTCGGCGATGACGAAAACACCAAAACGGATCAGGACCTTGCCAAGGAGCAGCATGAATATCATGCCAAGGCGATCAAGGATTTGATCGCTAAGATAGAGGGCGAGTATTGCACGGAGCGTCAGACAAGGATCGAGGAACTTTTAAAAATGACGCGTTATGTCGAAAAGCTTTCTGAAGAAGTCCTGTCTCTTTGTCAAACAGCTACCTCGATGATCAATACGATCAAGGCAAAACTGGATGGTATTAAAAAACCGATCTCTGAGCTGGAGATCAAGATCAAGAATTTGACCAGCCTTATCGCGCAGACCCAGCAGATAAAATCCAATATAAACTTTGACCATGGGAAGGTCGAGAACTTTACAACCAAGCTGGGAGAGATCGCCAATCAGCTAGACGAGATAGCCAACTATGTCTGCGAAAAGGTCAAAGAAATGCAGGATGTCGATACCAACAGCCAGCGCGATACCATATATCGGGACATTAATAGACGCCGCTTAAGTGTGCGTGAAAATTACAATTTATCCAAGAGTTATTACCGTCAGATCAAGGATATACGTGTGCGCACAAAGAAGGAGGTTACTAAGCTTGAGGAAGCCAAGAAATCTGTGGATGGGATAAAGAACTTAGAGGAGATATTAAAGACCCTGCAAGAATGTGATACGGAGATGGATGTTGTCCTGGATAAGATCGCGGCGGCCCGGCAAAAAGTCGAAGAGATTCCTCCTGTGATCAAGGATGCCAAGGATTTGGCAAAGGTCTTGCGTAAGTTGGTCAAGCCGATGCTGAAGACCGAGAGCGGCAAGGAAGCCTGGGAAAAGATCAGTGAATGTCTCAAGCGGATCGATAAGGCCTATGAGGCTTGTAAGAATGAGCCGGCCAAGCCGGATGTGGCGGCCGGCAAACTTAAGCCGACGCTGAAGAATTTGGATAACCGAGCCAATCAACTTAAAAAAGATCTGGACAGGCTCAGGGATGTGTTCGGTCATCCGGAAGAAGAAAGCCAGCTTATTAAGGATGCCAAGGAGAAGCTGGGATTGATCGAATATTTAGAGCAGATGGCGATCCGTTATGTCGAGCGCATTGCCATGTCTTCGGCGGACGCGGATTATTGTTTCAGTATTGCGGACGGGCTGAAGGATAAACCGATCAGTTATGTCCTGCCGAATTTTTCCGGCCAAGGCGTGAATCAGGCCATGGGGGTCTTGCAGCGGGTGGGCTTAGGTGTGAACCCGGTTGAGCAGAGGGCGGCTGATCATCCTGATAAAGAGTATGCTGTCTTTTCTCAAATGCCGCAGCCCGGGGTGGAGGTCAAGATCGCCACCACAACAGTGACGTTGAACCATTATGGCGCTTTAGATGTGAACGCGTATCTGCGTAATGTGGATTGCAGCCGTATGCGAGGCAGTACGCCTCAGTATGATCCTTCCCGGCGCAAGGCTGTTTGTGTCTGCCAGGGAGGTTTGGTGGCGAATACGAATAATACGGAATGTATCAACTGCCAATACTTTCAGCAGAATTTCATGGCTGCGCTTAATGCCGGCAATGTCCCTTCAGCGCAAACCTGGCTGGCCCCGGCTTCTAATTGTCCTTTTTACGCTAACGGCCGCTCCATGTTGAATGAAATGATCCGTCAGAAAGAATGCCGCGATCTGGAGGGCAGGATCATCGCCGCGGCACGCAACCGTCAGGTGACATTGATGAACTCCCTTATGGCCCGGGCGCAGGCGCTGACATGTCCGTTCTCCCCGGACACCTTTAATCTGGTCAGTCAGACCAATGCCGATGAGAACCGCCGGCGTCAGGAGGAAATGCAGCAGCAGACCCAGAATATGATCAATATGTGGAACAATATCCTGAACCCCAACGGCGGTGGTGGGTATTATCCGCCGATACCGGGCGGCGGCGGTGGCGGGTATAATCCTCCTCCTGGGCCGGGGGTGCAGTTGACCTCCAGGACGATCGTGGGCCGCTGGAGCACCACAGGGAGGCATAATCAGGGTCATACCCATACAGGATCTATAGAATTCTTTGCCGATGGCAATTGCCGCTATGATTTCCATGATAGATTTAAGAATGGGAAGAGATCGGATGTTCAAGGAACGGGCAGGTGGACCTTAAACCAGACTTCTTTTGAGGTAAAGTATGATCAGGGCGGCGTGTATAGCGGGACTGTGCGGGGGGATTCCATGGCCTTTACCCTGAGTAAAAGTAATAATGGATGGACAATGAGCTTTAGAAGGATGTAACAGAAGAGTTGAACAATATAATCTGAGGGAGTGGGGTCATGAAAAAGTATTTAATATTGTCTTTCGCAATTGTTTGTTTATTTTGCGCTTCTTCGGCTTATGCCCAATATATTAATGGTAAGGTCGTGGATATTTTTGATGATAAAGTGACCGTCCTGCTTGAAGGCGGCAATCCCTTCAAGCCCGGGGATAAATTCGACATGATATATATCGCGGGTTTTCTCGAGATGATGATAGGGCAGTACAAGGTCGAGACCATTAAGGATTTGGTCGTTATCGCCAAGACGGTATCGCAGAATATGCCGCCGAGCAAGGGCATGAAGGTCAAGGTCCATCCGGGGGAGTTGGCCCCTGTTGTTGTTCCTGGCGGGGAAAACTCGCCGAAGGTGGAGCATGGAGAAGAGGCTGGCGGTGAATCGGGATGGTTTGGTTTAGGTGATGAAGTGGATGAAAATGCGGAAATTTCCGGTGAGGTCATTGAGGTTATGGGAAACGACGTGCGTATTAAATTAACCTCCAGCGGCACACCGCGCGTCGGATGGAATGCTGAATTATTGTTCGTGACCAGCCAGGGTAATGAAATTCCGGCCGGGACATGGATTGTTACAAGCATATCTGGGAGGGAGGTCATCGCCGAAGATAAAGACGGCAATGCCCCGCCAAGAGTGGGCTTAAAGGCCAAGATCAGAAAAGGTTCCTCAAAGAAGCCGATGAAATATGTTAAGCAGGATGTCTCCCCAGGTCCCGGAGGCGCGGGCAAGGTAGAGGATCTGTTCGCGGGAGATGGAGGTGACGGGATTTTTAAAGGCGTTCCGGATGAGGAAATTCCTTTCCCTGAAGGGGGCGATATATTTGGTGATTTTTTCCCGGATACAGCCAATCAAATCCCTCCTGAATTTAAAGATTCAAAGCCAGGGCCGCCACCCGGCAAGGATGATTTTCTCGATAATTTCTTTAAGAGGCCTGCCGGCCCTGGGGAGAAAGGGGGCGGTCTTTTCCCGCCGCTGCCCGAAGGCTTTGTTGAGTTGACCTGGGAGGATTATATTGAGGATCTAAAAAGAAAATATCCCCCGAAAGACAGTGCTCAGGTTTTGAATGAAGTGTTGGGGGGAAAGGCCCGTGCTGGTCTGCCTGTCCGTTGGTGGCTGGGCGTTGAAATAGAGAAGAATCGCAGCCCCATGGGGTCACGCTATGCCGCTTTAGTAGGCGTAAGAATATGTTCTGTTATGAAAGGTTCCCCGGCAAAAAAAGGCGGTCTTCAGGCGGGAGATCTTGTCTATAAGGTCGATGGCGTTGAGGTCAATACTGCCGGAGAGTTCGTTACTTTGATCCAGCGCAATGGAAGGGGCCGGCCGACTTTTGAGCTTGACCGCAACTATAAGCTTAAAACCATCACGGTTCAAATGCATAAGATCGGAAAGTAACCTTCAAATTTTCTCGTATGGATATAAAACGTATCCTTAAATATTCCCGGATCAGTTTCGGATTTGTTTATTTCTTGTGCAATGCCATGATCTTTGCGGTATTTGTCGTTATGGCTGTTTATACGGCGATCACATCACATCATAATCCCGGATGGGTCATGATGATATTTCCTATTATCGGTATGATATCCGGACATTGGATCCGTCGCGGGATATTCTCCTGGTGGCGGATATTAATTATTATCATAAGTTTTTTGATCACGTCAGCTGCCCTTGTTATTCATTTTTATCTGGGCCCTCTCATGAAAAAGGCGGATCAGCCTCACGTCCAGCAACATGTTTCCTCCCCTCAGGATTTGATTCTCATTCAGGCCGTCGAGAAAAAAGATTTGGCCCTGGTTAAGGATGCGATTGCAAGCGGAGCTGACCTCAATGCCAAAAATAAAATGGGCCGCTCGGCTTTGCAT
>Ga0272441_10000674_pt1 | contig 76222 bp, 55 predicted proteins | sample SSMProp6N_FD_193582 | JGI IMG/M metagenome (GOLD analysis project Ga0272441, IMG submission 193582) | Marine sediment archaeal communities from Little Sippewissett salt marsh, Falmouth, MA, United States - SSM-Prop-6N | ecosystem: Environmental > Aquatic > Marine > Wetlands > Sediment ...
AAGACGGGTTCAGGATCGAACGGCGCCAGGGCGTTGCGGGCGCATGGGTCCAGGTCGCCGAGCTCGGAGCCGACATCACAACCCACGCCGACTCCGGACTGACACCGGACACCACATTCCAGTACAGAGTCCGGGCGTTCAACGCGAACGGTGAATCCGGCGAATCCGCCATTGCCGAGGCAACCACTCTCCCGCTGCCGCCGCCGGCCGCGCCGACACAACTGGAGGCGATCGGCCTGACCGGCGGCTATATCGCACTGCGCTGGAAGGACAACAGCGACAACGAAACCGGCTTCCGGATCGAACGACAACGAGGCAGCACCAATCCGTGGTCGGAGATTGACCAAGTCCCCGCCGACACGATTCAGTACCGCGACGGCCCATTCGGCAACAGGGCCACCTACGCGTACCGGATCCGCGCGTATAACAACTACGGCACCTCGCCCTACAGCAACATCGCCACGGCCAAGCCGGATAAGGCCGCAACAGTAGCGGAACCGGGCACGGCTGCGGCCGAAGATTCGGATTTGGACGGGATCTCGGACCAGGACGAATTCGTCACGGGTACCGACCCGAACGACCCGTTCGAGTGTTTCGCGGTCCAGATCTCCTGCGCCGGCGGAATCGCGACTGTCTCGTTCCAGACCGTCGAAACAGCAGGCACGGAGTTCGAGGGGTATGAGCGGTACTACAGCCTTGAACAACGCGCGTCCGGACAGACCGCGTGGACACCCGTGCCCGGCCATGAGAATATTCCCGGCACGAACCAGACGGTCCGCTATCAACCGCCCGCCGACGCGGAGCCCGGCACGCACTACCGCGGCACGGTCTGGCTGCAGACCACGACGCCGTAGCCTGCGTAGCGAACGGGGGGAGACATTAAATTAGCAATTAACGATGGGGGAAAGAGAAGAGGGGGCAAGCTCAGCTTGGGGAACCGCGGAGCGGGGAGCACGGATGGCGTGGGGACCAGAGAGGCGGAGCAAACGATGAGAGAAGGGTATGGTCCTTAACTGCTATTCTAATGTCAGACCCCGATTGCCTGGAGGACATGCGTGCGGTCGAACAACCCGGTGGAACGCTACCTCGTGATCCGCGGACGGATCACTCGGAGGTTCACCGGGAGGCGTTCGCTTCAGAAAGGGTGTTGACATTGATGCACAGATAGTGCATAGTTATATGCATGAGAACGACACTCAACATCGATGAAGCGTTAGTGAACAAAGCATCGCGCCTGACGGGCGTGAAGGGCAAGACCGCACTGGTCAGGATGGGACTGGAGTCTCTTGTTGCACGAGCCAGCAGCAGACGGCTGGCCGAACTCGGAGGGACAGAACGGTCGCTGAAGTCGGTACGAAGGCGACGTTCGTAGCCATGGTCCTGGTCGACACATCAGTGTGGGTGTCCCATCTGCGCGTCGGCGACCCGAGGTTGGCGGCCCTGCTTCAGGAAGCGGAGGTCGCCTGCCATCCCTTTGTAATCGGCGAGTTGGCTTGCGGAAACATCAAGAACAGGAAGAGAATCTTGTCTTTGTTGGAGGCACTGCCAGCCACCCCTGTGATCATGCAGGAGGAGTTCCTGCATTTCGTGGCGGCCCACGGGCTCGCGGGCAAGGGACTGGGGTTTGTAGATGTCCACCTTCTTGCCTCCGCACGTCTGGTCCGAATGCCCATGTGGACGGACGACAAGAGGCTCAGGGCCACAGCCCGGGAATTGAACCTCTCTTTCGAGTAAGACCGGGAGCGAACAAGAGCGTTCAAGCGATCCCGATACCCGCCGCTTGGCGGCGTGCTCGGGACGCCTGACGCATTTCGTTCGCCAAGACAGGACGGACTGGATAGCAAGATGAAAGTACTCACCTGCAACGTGCGATATTTCGGAGCTGACGACGGCGCCAATAACTGGGAGCACCGAAAAGACGTCTGTATCCAGGTCATCGAATCACGGGCACCGGATATCATCTGTTTCCAAGAGATGTGGGCAGAACAATACGCCGATATGTCATCTGCTTTCCCTGGATACGCGGCCTATGGCATCATGGACGAGCCCGTTGGTCGCCGTCCTACGAACTGCATCTTCTATCGCTCAGGAATCTACACAGTGATATCAGCAGGCGGCTATTGGCTCTCGGAGAACCCGCACGTTGCGGGAAGCAAATCCTGGAAAAGCGCGTGTGTGCGTTTGGCAAACTGGATCCGATTGAAAGACCGGTCAACAGAAACTGACTTCAGGGTGGTCAATACGCATCTCGATCACGTCAGCCAAGTAGCGCGAGAGAACCAGGCAAGACTCGTCGTCGAAGACTCATCCGCATACCCGCAGGAGTACCCGCAGATCCTCACGGGGGATATGAACTGTGATTTCGGAAACGCCGCCATTGATACTCTCAAGGCCGGCGGCTGGATCGATACCTACGGCCGTGTTCACGGCACGGAAGATCCGGGGCACACCTTCCATGAATTCAGCGGATCCAGATATGACTCCGCCATCGGAAAGAGGGACTGGGTCTTCATGCGGGGACGATTGCGGGCGATCGCGGCTGAAATAGTCACGGATTCCGTGGAAAGGAGATTCCCCAGCGATCATTATTTCGTAAGCGCTACAGTCGTCGCAGAAGAGCTCGACAACAATGGCGAACAGATGCATACAGAAGCGCCTTCGAAATCCGCGCCGAACGCGGCTTCCGAAGCGCCTGATGCATAGCGTTGGACGTTGAGGTGAGAATGAAAAGATGGGGCAAAATCGGAATCGCGAACCTGACTCTTCTTCTTCTTCTTGCCGCTCCATTCATGATCCAGTGGTCCCCGTTTGACGCCTTGCCGTATGATGTGCAAATCGGGTGCGGTGAACGGACAATCTTGGTGCAGCTGGTGTGCCCTGGAGCGATCGCCCAGAATCGAGGCGAGCAAACGTAACGCAGGCCGAGCAAAGATTGCAGAAGGACTTTACCTTTGTTCCACGCCATACTGCAACTGCGCAGACTACCTGAATCTCGCGGTAGTCCTCCGGCCAACGATTGAGCGCAAGACAGTCGATGTGGACGCTCTTCGCTCACTCGGCGCAGGCGCGTGCGGGAATCGCCGCGGCGTTGGGCACATAGGCCCCCATGGCTGCAAGTTTAGCCTGGAGTCGAGGCACATCGACTCGGCGGCTGTCTGTCCGGTTCTGAACCATGAGCGCGGCGGCCATGCCGGCGGCTTGCCCTGTAATGAAACATGCAGGCATCACCCGGATCGAGCCGTTCATGTCCCGGTCCGTGCTCACGCAGCGCCCGGCAACGAGCATATTGTCGAGTCCGTGCGGGGTGAGCACGCGGTAGGGAATCCCGTAGCTCTCTCCTTCGCCGTAGCGAAGCTTCTTGAATTTGTGCTCGAAGTGTTCCTGTTCTTGTGCGTTGGGCTTGGCCGCATGCACGTCGACGGGATAGCAATAGCGCCCGATCTCGTCATCGAACGCAGCCCGTTTCTTGAAGTCTTCGATGCCGAGCACATAGTCGCCCATGATCCGGCGCGTCTCGCGTACACCCAGCGCGGCCGCGGTGGACACCAGTTCCATCCGTTCGTACCCTTTAAGATATTCTTTGTAGAACCTCTCGTACTCGAGCAAGAGCTTGCGCCCCCAGATCAAGCCCTGTGTGACCGACCGTTCATCGGTGGCGTCCACACCGTAGGTGTGTCCGATGTTGCCGACTCCGGTGCGCGGCCCGACCGGCAGCATGCCGGGCAAATGCGGGTCGGGGATGGAGAAGACGCCATCGGCAAGCGCCTGTGACAGGTGTCGTTGCTGTTTGAACATGCCGTGCCCGGCCGCGTTCGCGGCCGCCCAGTCGATATCCGCCCATACGCTGCAGAGCGTGCCCGCCTGTAATCCGCCGTCCCTGTCGCCCTTCTCGAACGGGGCGCCGGCCCACGCACACAGATCGCCGTCGCCGGTGCAGTCGACGTAGGCGTGCGCTTTCACGGCATACAGCCCGCTTTTGCCGTAGCATACGACGGCCTCAACGGTGCCGCCGTCGGCTTCCACACCCACACACTGCGTGCACAACGTGGCCACGGCACCGCTGTCGCCGATGAGTTCGTCGTATACGCGCTTGAGCACCTCGATCTTGTAGACGACCCCGCGTTGCTGCTCGCGCGCCATTGTGGGGCCCATGCCGTCCGCGGCCCATAGCCGGTCCAGGATCTCGCGTCCCACACCGCCGGCTACAAAGTTGACGCCATCGGAGAAATGGCAGAAGAAGGGCAGACCGCCCGACGTACCCATCCCGCCGAAACAGCTCTGGCCCTCGACCAGTACGACCCGGCACCCCTGACGAGCCGCGGTCACAGCCGCAGCGATGCCGGCCGGCCCGCCGCCGGCCACAAATACGTCCGCCTCGTGGCGAATCTTCAACGTCCGATGCAACGTTATCGTCCCGTGATCCGTCACGATCTTGCCCTCCTGCTATGAGAAACCGCCCCTCACATCCCAAAGGCTAACGGCCCAACCCGCACGTTCAAAGGGACAAAGACGTCAAAGAACTGGATTGTTACGCTGCTTGCGACGGGATAGGGCATTTCTTGCGGAATACGGAGGGGCAGAACTCCCGATGGGATCGGATGAGGCATTCGAATCGGATTCCAGCCGGCGGGCGTGCTTGACGAACGCGACTTTGTGGGCAAATCTTGGAGGGAGGTAGAAGGCAATGAAGATCCATCTGATTCCGAACGCACACATCGACCCCGTATGGCTCTGGGACAAGTATGAGGGGATCGACGAAGTATTGAACACGTTTCGATCTGTCTGCAACCGGCTGGACGACTACCCGGATCTGACATTTTGCGCGAGCTCCGCTCAATTCTACGAATGGGTGTTTGCGTATGATCGGGCACTGTTCGAGCGCATTCGCGACAAGGTTGCGCAAGGGCGGTGGGAAGTGGTGGGCGGATGGTGGATCGAGCCCGACTCGAATTTGCCCGGGGAGTCAAGCTTCCGCAAGCAAGCGGAACTTGCGTGCGCCTTCAATCGCGAGCATTTTGGGAAGAATACGGAAGTGGCTTACCTCCCGGACACATTTGGACACCCGGCAACGCTGCCAAAGATCCTGGCTCAGGCGGGATTCAAGTATTTTCTTTTCTGCAGGCCCAACGCAAGGGAGAAGCCCGAGCTGCAGGAGAACCTGTTCTATTGGGAGTATGGCGGCCACCGGGTTCTGTGCTTCCGGCCCAGACACTACGGCGGCGGGCCGGTGACGAAGCGGTCCATCGGCCAACTGGGCGCAGCATTGGGCGACCCCTTCATTCGCCGGCACGCGGCCAACGCCTTGCTGTTCGGGGTCGGCAACCACGGCGGCGGGCCGAGCGTTGCGCAGATCGAATGTGTGAAGCAGTACATGCGGGAGCATCCGTCCGAGGATATGGGCTACTCGTCGTGCCTGCGGTTTTTCGAAGAGGCGGCGCAGAGCCCCGACATCCCGACCTACGTCGACGAGAACCTGCATCAACATGCGGTCGGGTGCTACTCGGTGCTGCGTCCGATCAAGGCGCTTGTGCGCGAGTCGGAGCGCGCGTTGCTGCGGGCTGAACGCGCACTGGCTCTCAACGGCACGGACGCGGCGCGGCTCGCGCCGCTGTGGAAGACGACGCTTCTGAACCAGTTCCACGATATCCTGCCGGGCACCTGTTCGCCGGCCGCGTCCGATCAAGCGCGGCGGGAACTGGGCGGCGTTGCGGCGCAGAGCCGCGACATTGTCTATGCCGCGCTGAAGCCCATGACCATGGCCGCCCCGGTCAGCACGCGGGAAGGCGAATTCCGCATTTTCAACACGCTGCCCTTTGCCGTGACGGTGCCGCTGAGCATTGAATCCATGCCGTATTTCAAGGAGAATGCCGTATTCCGGGACGGGCAGGGCAACGCGATTGCGATTCAGCAGACGCTTGGTTCCGTGCGATCCAGGTGCAGTCACAGGTGGGAGTTTGTCGATAGGCTGCCCGCGCGCGGTTTCAAGTCCTACGCGTTTGAGGGCGGTGCGCTGCCGGATCCGCGTGAACATGCGACCGTTCACTTCGTTCCGGGCACAGGCGTCGAGATGGACGAGCTGACGGTGCGGTCCGGAGAGAGCATCACACACCAAGGCGTCCCGCTTTTCAGCCGGCCGATCACCTATTGTGTCCTGGCCGACGATTCCGACACGTGGGGACACGGGGTCCAGCGCTACGAGAAGGTGACCGGAGCGTTCGAGTTGGAATCCTCATCCGTGCAGTGCGGCCCCGTAACGTGCAAGCTTCACGAACGCTGGCGGTACGGGGCATCCGGCTTGGACGCCGTCTACGCATTGTACGAAGGAATGCCCGGGGTCTATCTGGACCTGACGGTCAACTGGGCCGAACACCGCGGGATCCTGAAGATGGAAGTTCCCTGCGCTACGGACACGCCCGACACATTCACGATGCGGCTGGCGGCCGGCACGACAAGCCAGGCCGCCGACGGCAAGGAGCTGCCCCTGCACGAATGGCTGCACCTTCCCGGCGTTGCCGCCGGCACGGCGCTCCTGCAAGACGGCGCCTTTGCCTGCGACAACGACCATGGGCGGCTCCGCATCACGCTCGTCCGATCCAGCGTTTACGGTTTTCACGACCCCGCGAAGCTGGACCCGCACGATCCGCAACAAGACACCGACCAGGGAGTGCACCGCTATTCGTTCTGTATCCTGCCGCACCAGCCGCCGGACGAGCCGGAACTCGATCGGCTTGCCGCCGCGTTCCTGGAACCTGTTCTGGTCTTTCGAGAAGGCGTACACGAATGAGCGTCGAAATCGGCCCACCCAATGTACTCTTGCTGCTCAACGACCATCAGGCCTACTACCGGCACGGCTGGGACGGCGGTGTGCGTCCGCAGATTCCTGCGTTTGAACGCGTGGCACGCAGCGGCATGCGGTTCGACACGGCCTACACACCGACCGCCCTGTGCGTTCCCGCACGGCGCAGCCTGTGGACCGGGCTCTACCCACACAACCACGGACTCATGACCAACAACGACAACGCACCGGAAAAGGATGGCCGATGCCTGTTCCATCCACTTTCGCGCCACGGCTACCGCCAGTACTACTACGGAAAATGGCACAACGGACACACGCACCAGTTTGACCATGGATGCGAAGGGTTCAGCATGGCCGGGTACGGACATGCTTACCGGGCCGAGGCCTATCGCGCCTACTGTGAAGAACATCGTATTCCGCCGGCCAGAGCCTTCCTCGAGACCACGCTCGAGGAGAACGAGCCTATCGAAACGGAGCTTGGTCTGGATGAGCTGGGCATGGCCAGCAAGTCGGTGGGAAGACTCACCACGCCGACGGAAAGCCATGAAGCGTTCTTTCTGAGCCGGCTCGCCTGCGACAGGCTCAAGCAGCTCAAGACGGCGCCTACGCCATGGTTTATGGTCGTCAGTTTCTGGGGGCCGCACCGGCCGTTTCTGCCCAGCAGCGAATTCGCGAGCCAGTACAAACCCCAGGATATCGGGCGCTACCGGAGTTTGGATATCGACTTGGCTTCGAGGCCGGAGTCCTACCGGTTCGAGCATAACCACGGGCTCTGCGACGAGGCGCACCGCCTGCGCCAACCGAATCCCTTCCCCTGGTCCCGTTGGCAACACGACCTCGCGCGATCCTATGCCCACGTCACCATGGTCGACCAAGCGGCGGCGCGCATTCTCGACGCTCTCGAGTCATGCGGCCTGGCGAGAAACACCGTCGTGATCGCATCGGCGGACCATGGCGATGCCATCGCCAGTCACGGCGGACATGCGACCAAAGGCCCGTACATGGTCGAGGAGACGTACAGAATTCCGCTTGCCATTCGCTGGCCCGGCCGGGTCCCGCCACGTGCCCGGAACACTTCTCTCGTCAGCCTGCTCGACCTCGCGCCCACGATTCTGGAGATGGCCGGGACCGGCTTCGATCACGCGGTCGACGGGCGCAGCCTCGTGCCGCTCCTGCTGGGAAAGACCGACCGCGTTCGCTCGGCGCTCCTGTGCGAGTTCAATGGGCTGAACGACAGACCCGGTTTCCGGGACTACCCTGCACGGATGGTCGTGAAAGAGGGGCTCAAGTACGTGGCCACCCAAGACAGCGACATCGACGAACTCTACGATCTGAGACGCGATCCCTATGCGCTGCACAACCTGGCCGGCGATCCGGCGCACCGGGCAACGCAACTTGACATGATCGAGGAACTGCAGCGACAGGATTCGCGATAGCGTTAAAGTGATAAGAAATCGCTTTCAGGGCCGTATGGGTACAGCCCGTTGAGAGCCGCACGCAAAGAGCGGATCATGGGGATGCCAGACGTGCGGGTGCTGGCCCCGAAGAGCCTGCGTGACCGGATCGCGGAGAAGCTGCGGGATGGACTCCGCGCACAGTAAGACATAATGGCCCAACAACACGCTGCTCACCTGCACCTTGCCCGCGGACGGTCAAGGTGAGGGAGCGCGTGCCGTTGGCTTCAGAGAAATAAAGCCTTGCCATACACATCGGAATGCCTTATGATGTGTATCGCGATAGGAGGTGGTCTATATGGGCAGGACTAACGTAGTGCTGGACGACAAACTGGTTGAAGAATGTCAGAAGCTGACGGGGATAGGAACACGCCGTGCATTAATCGACTATGCCTTGCACCAAGTGCGTCGCCGTGGTCGACAGAAGCGTCTCCTCGAGCTCAAGGGCACGGTTCGATGGGAAGGTGATCTGTCTGCGTGGCGCAAGGCACGCGCGTGATGGTCCTTGTCGACACAACGGTCTGGATTGACTTCTTTGCGGACAGTCAGACCCCAGAGGTCGCCAAGCTTCAGGAGTTGATCGAAAACGACGAGGATCTGTGCCTGTGCGGAGTCATACTTGCGGAAACACTCCAGGGCATCCGGTCTGACGCCGACTACCGTAAAACCACAAATCATCTCGACTCTCTCCTATTCTTTCCAATGCATCGCTCGACCTTCTTGCAGGCGGCCACCCTCTATCGATCCCTCCGCAAGAAAGGAATCACCATCCGGAAACCGGTTGATTGCATGATTGCCTCAGTTGCCCTGCAGCACAACCTGACATTGCTGCACAACGACCGCGATTTTGACCAGATCGCGAAGCATTCCAAGCTGAAGGTCCTGAAGACCGAAAAGCCAACAAAAGGTTGAACTCGACAACTCATAGCGCGCACCGCGCGCTATGAGTTGCGAGTTAACCTCGCCGTTCTGCCCAAGAACTGAGCATCATGATGCGCAAACATCTTGACATCACTCTTGTTCGCTGGTAACGTGGCAATATGAGAACGACTCTGACTATCGATGACGATCTCTTGGCTGCGGCCAGGAGCCTCGCCCGGGCGAAATCGGAATCTGTTGGCAAGGCGATATCCGAGCTTGCTCGGCGGGGCCTGAACGCCACGCCGCGGGTACGCCGGGGCACGCGGAGTTCCGGGTTCCCTGTCTTCTCCGTTCCGAAAGGAGCACACCCCATCACCTTGGAGGATGTGCGCAGGGCGGAGGACGAAGCGTGATGGTGGGGCTCCTCGATGTGAACATGCTGATCGCCCTGGCGTGGCCGTCTCATGTTCACCACGGCAAGGCGCAGGCATGGTTCTCCGAGAACTCGGCCTTGGGATGGGCAACGTGCGCTTTGACCCAGTGCGCATTCGTTCGGATCTCATCCAATCCCAAGATCATTCCGGAGGCCGTGACGCCGAAGGAGGCGTTAGCCCTGCTTGCTGAGGTTGTGAAGCACGCGACCCATACGTTCTGGGCGGATGACATCGGCATTCTTGACGATCAGGTTCCCTCGGACCTTCTTGTCGGGCACAGGCAAATCACGGACGCCTATCTGCTTGGCTTGGCCATCGGTCACGGCGGACGCCTCGTGACCTTAGACACGGCAGTCTCGGCACTGCTCCCCACGCGCAGCCCGCATCGAACTGCGCTCCACACCGTTCGGGTCTGAAGAGGCAGACAGGCGCAGAACCAGCCCCTTCACGGTACCGCTGACAGCCGCTGAGAAGCGTCTGTCATCGTCCCGTCCGGGACGCCGTTGGTCGCGATTGGAAGAATTCGGGTGTTCCACGACGTCGAAGAGGACGAGGTGCTGATCCATGGGATCGTGGACAAGGCCCATGTGGCGGCATGGCTTGCCAAGAGGGGAGAACCGAGATGAAAGAAGTCGCATTTGCCTCCAACAAGAACATCAACGGCGCAGGATAGGCCGCGGACGGCCATCCTGCGCGGCTCATGCTCGGACGTGTGGCTCGGACAGATGAAGCAAGCAACGGACCGGATGCGGGCGGTCAGGTGGGCTGTACCCCACATGCCCCTTTTGCGCTTTCCATCCCCGCACGCATTTGCCATGCTCGCGACGTTATGGAATTCGCGAACCAGACAGAACACCGCGCGTGGCTCGACACGCAGGCGGCGCTGCCGGCCGGGTTCCGGGTCGGCACGACACGGTTCGATTTTGCCCCCGTCGAAGTGCCGAAGCCCGCACGGATGACGATCACCTTGATCGCACTCGACGAACCGACCCCGGATTTTGCGGGCGTGTTCACCCGTAACGCATTTCCCGGCGCGCCCGTGCTGATCGGGCGCGAACGGCTCCGCGCGCCGTGGCTCGGCGCGCTTGTCGTAAACAACAAGGTCTCCAATGTCTGCGCGCCGGACGGAGTGGAAACGGCCGAGCGCGTCTGCGCAGAGGCTGCGCGTTTGCTGAACATCGACGCGAACGCCGTGTTGCCCGGCTCCACCGGCGTGATCGGGTGGCGGCTGCCGGCCGACGCGATGTGTGCTGCCTTGCCCGAGGCGGTCGCCGCGCTGCAGGCCCGGACCGTGCTGCCCGCTGCCGAAGGAATCATGACCACGGACTTGTACCCCAAGGTGCGACGCGCCGAGTCGGGGGGCGGCAGCATCGTCGGGATCGCGAAGGGCGCGGGCATGATCGAGCCGAACCTCGCCACCATGCTCGTCTATCTCTTGACCGACTTCGCCGTGCCACGCGAACACCTGCGCGCGGCATTGGCCCGAGCCGTGGCACTCTCGTTCAATGCGATCAGTATCGATTCCGATCAAAGCACGTCCGACATGGTCGTCCTGCTCGCGTCCGGCCGTGTCGAATGCCCCGAGCTGCAGGCGTTCGACGAGGCGTTGCAGCACGTGTGCGCCGCACTCGCAGAGGATGTCGTGCGCAACGGCGAAGGCGTCAAACACGTCGTCCGATGCAGCGTGCGCAACGCGCCCGACGTACGGATTGCGAAGGCGATCGGCAAGGCCGTCATCAATTCGCCGCTTATGCAGTGCGCCGTGTGCGGCAACGATCCGAACGTCGGCCGCCTCGTCATGGCCGTCGGCAAGTGTGTCGGCAACGAGTTCCCCGAACTCGACCTGAGCGCATGCACCATGAAGATCGGGCCACACAGCGTGTTCAACGACGGCGCGTTCCGGATCGATCCCGCCGTCGAGGAACGGCTCGCCGCCTATTTGAAGAACGCCGAACTCTATGCGTCGGCGCCGCCCGACCAGAACGGCGTGTTCCGGCCGCCCGTCGACTGGCCCCGCCACGAGCGGACCGTCGAGATCGTCGTGGACCTGGGCCGCGGAGCCAAACAATTCTCCGTGCTCGGTTGCGACCGAACACACGAGTACATCAGCGAGAACGCCGACTACCGAAGCTGATCGTCAGGGCCGCCCTCGGCCGCGCCGTGCGTGGCGCGGGCCTCGTCGCTCATCGCCCTCCCGATACGGATCGCTTCGCGCATTTCCTCGTCCGTTACGCCGAGCGACAGGCATTGGTTCCTGTAGTTGTCGATGCAATAGGGGCAATGTCGCACCGTGGCCACGGTCAACGCGATCAATGCGCCTTCGCGCGCGGTCAGTTTGCCTTGGGACATGCCATCCTCCCGCATACGCCGCCGGATGGGCTCGGCGGCTTGATCACGACATCATAGCATCGTGTCCGCCAGCCGACAAAACCGTTCTTCACTCGGTCGCCGCCGCCGGGACCACGCGCAGCCGCACGATCTCGCCCGGCCTCCCCCGCAAGCCGGGGAAATGGCCGAGCCCGACCGTGATGTACAGCAGCAAGCCGCGGTAACGAAACAGACCGCGGCGCAGGAACCGGCCGGACCGGACCGGAACCAGGAGCGGGCCGATCAGCGGTATCGGAATCCCGCCGCCGTGCGTGTGGCCGGCAACCGCGACCGCAACACCGGCACGCGCGAGCGAAAAGACCATGTCCGGGCTGTGGGTCAGACCGATCGTGAAACCCGTCGCCGTCAGATCGCCCGGAGGCGGCTCCTTTCGCCACGGGCCCTCCACGCCCAGAACGCAAACGTCAAGCTCCGGCAGAACCCGGCGGGCGTTGGACAGTAACGTGATGCCGCGCGCGGCGGCCAGATCCGGAATCAACGCATCCCGACCGTCCTCCAGTTCGTGGTTGCCGCGCACCAGAAATGTCCCGTGCCGGCTCCGCAAACCCGCGATCAGGTCCAGCACCGGCTCAAGATGCTCGTTCTTCTCGGTCAGGTCGCCCAGCACCAGGACGCCGTCCGGCAACGGATCCTCCGCCATCGCGCCCAACGCGTCGCGCAAGAGCGTCAACTTGTCCGGCCTGTTACAGTGCAGGTCGGAGAGCACAAGAAACGTCAACGGTGCTTCCCGCGAAAGCGACGGCACCGCAATCGTGGTCTCGCGGAGGATCACCTTCGCGCACAGAGGCCGGACCCGATCGCCGGTATCGTGCGCGCCAACACGACGCAAGCCCCAGCGATAGGGCATGAGAAAGTGCAGAAAGACACCGTATCCGGCCACCGCGGCGACGCGCAGTGCCAACTCGGCCGCCCGCCCGGGGAACCAGATCGTGGCAAGCAAGGGCAGCACCGGCATCGCCGAACAGAGCGTGATGAACAGCACCCGCAACAGACTGCCCGCCGGCGTGCGCGGATAGTACTGGCCGAACAAACGGCTGCATAGATCCACGAACAACCCGAACGTGCCGAGCATGACGCCCGCGTAGATGAGTACCGTGACAATCCTGACCTGGAAATCCGGCGACATCCGTCTCCCCTGGAAAATAGAGATTTGAACCACGAATATACACGAATTCACACGAATGAGAGATCCGATTCGTGTTCATTCGTGGTTCCTTCCTCTTCTCGTGGTTGCCGGTGCGCCCAGGCTCGTGAGGGCCTCCCTTCGACACCCCAAGACACACCGCCGACCCCGCAGAAGTTGCACCAGCACCCCTGCCGATTGCAAGAATAGAGATGGTTGATGGCTTGCCCTCCGCAGCCCGAAGGGCGAAGGAGGGTTGATGGAGGAATGCGATCTGTGCTATGCGTGGACGATGCGGTCAACGGAGACCCGCAAGAGACCGATTCAGCCAGAGGAGACCCGGCATGCGTATGGAGAGCTTTCGCCTTGACGGCAAATCGGCGCTTGTGACCGGCGGCAATTCCGGGATCGGGCTGGGGATCGCCAAGGCACTGGCGGAGGCCGGTGCGCGAGTCGCGATTGCCGGGCGCGACCGTGCCAAGAACGAGCGGGCGCTGGCCGAGCTCAAGCACATCCGCAAGGACTGCATCGAGACGGCCTTCGATGTGGCCGAGCTCGAAGCGCTCGACGCAACCTATCAACGCATCTCGGACAGGATGCAGGGCATTGATATCCTGGTCAACAATGCCGGCGTCAACTGCCGTGGCCCCGCCGAGCAGATCCCGATCGCCGAGTTCGAACGCGTGCTGCGCGTCAACCTGTCGGCCCCGTTCGTGCTCGCGCAATGTTTCGCGCGGGAGCGGATCGCAAAGAAACAGAGCGGCGCGCTCCTGATGATCGGCTCGCTTATGTGCGAGGCCGCACGGCCCACCGTGGCCGCCTACACGGCCAGCAAGGGCGGCATCCGCCAACTCGTCCGGCAGCTCGCGGTCGATTGGGCGCCGCACAACATTCGCGTCAACGGGCTGGGCCCCGGCTACATCAGCACCGCCATGACCGAGCCGCTGCGCAAGGACAAGAAACTCGATGCGTGGGTGCTCCGCCGTACGCCGCTCGGGCGTTGGGGCACCCCCGAAGATCTGCAGGGCGCCGCCGTCTTCCTTGTGTCCGAGGCCGCCGCGTTCATTACCGGTCAGCTCCTCTACGTCGACGGCGGGTGGCTTGCCACGTTCTGAACCGCTACTTCCGCAACGACGCCTTCGAGAAAATGTGCGCCGGGATCGCCTGGTCGAACGCGATCGTTTCGATCACAAACTCGGTGCCCTTGCCCCGTTTCAGGACGTCTTTGAACAGGATCCGTTTCGGATACCAGCGCCCCTGGATCTCCTCGAAATCGCTGAGCTCCGTGCGTTTCAGCAACCGGCCGCTCTTGGCAAACAGCTCCTCGCGCAACGGGACAAGCCGCTCCCTGTCCACCCACACCTTGCGGGAGTGATAGGCAAGATCGTCAGTCTTCGCCGTGAGTGTCAGGACCCAGCACGCCCGCTCGTCGACCGACTCCGTTCCCTCGATTCGCGCAGCGTAGTGCTCTGCCAGCGTCGCGTCCTCCATCATGTCCTCGTAGCTCAGGTCCGAACCCATCACCGACTGGCGCAGCATGTGGCCCGCGATTCGGATCGTGCGGTCCGTTGCCGGCGAATAGACCCACAGCTTGTCCTCGAGCTTCAGCATCTTCGTGCCCTTTTCCCGTGGCGGCGCGAGGTACTCCGTGAACGCCTTGCTTGCGCCCGCGCCCCAGGATCGCGATGCCACCGTGCGGCTGCCGCGCCGGCCGTGAATGATCATACGCGAAGTGAATACCCGGTTGCTCGAGGACAGGTTCGCGTCGACCAGCGCAAGGATCCGCTCCGCCGTCGGCTCCCCGGCCACGGCGCCAAGCGACAAGAACGCACACAGAACCGGAACAAACAGCCGGGCCGCGCTGCCGCCGCCGGGAATAGCTGCGGCGCAGCGAGCCACGTCCGCCGCCAAACCACACGGCCTACGATTCGTCCTCATGCCTCCAACTCCTTGAACAACTGCGCCGTCTGGCGCCTGTAAATTCCGATCCCCGCCAGCAGCGTGCCGAGCACCGTGGAAAACACGCCCGGCACGAACCCGATAAAATAGGCGACCGGCGTGATGCGCGCGCGGAAAACGGTCGGCGCCATCATGGTGACGTTCTTCAGCAACCCGCTCGTGTCGAAACCTTTGACCTGCAGCCACCAGGCAAAGCCAAGCCCGATCAGTGCGCCCACTACGGAGCCGACCAGCCCGACCAGCACGGATTCCCACAGCATCGTTCGGTACACGCGACCCTTGCTTTCGCCGATCGCGAGCCGCAGCCCGATCTCGCCGTAGCGCCGAATTCCGCCGATCAGACCCGAATTCCATAGCACGATCGACATGGCAAGCACGAACACCGCGATCATGAAACCTGCCATCTGATCGACATATTCGAGCATCCCGCCCAGCTCGTTCTGGTCCTCCAGGCGCAGCATGACCGGCGCGAACTCGTCGGTCTCCTGCGCACGCACCGCGTTGAACTGTTCGGCAACCCGAGCGGCATGGCGCGGGTCGTAAAAACGGCGGGGTGCGTAGCCGAGCAGCTCGCCCGCCGCATCCCGCATGTCGAACGCCGCCTGCGCGTCGGCCACGTCCATAATCATCGCGCCACGATCCATAGCCGCAACGCCAAATGCGACCGTGCCGGCGACCGTGAAGTTCTGCATGGCCATGCTGCCGTACATCGTCGAGCTCAGCAACGTCACGCCGTCGCCCGGACCGACCCCGAGCTTCCCGGCAAGCTCGGCACTGAGCAGAACTTGACCCCGCTTCGACGGTAGTTGGCCGCGACGCAGCGCCTGGTCGATGTTCAGCCGTGCCGGCTCCGTGCTGCCCGGGCTGCGCAGATCCACGGCCAGCCCGGCCACGGGAGCCTGTGCCTTCGTCTCTCCCGCCGCATCCGGCACGTCCAGCAACCCGCCGAAATGGATACGCGCCACCCAGTCCATGTCGGGATGGTCGTGCCGAAGCCGTGCGACGAGCTCACTCAGATCCGTGAGCGCCAGATCGTTCGGTTTCTGGTCGATCGCCTCTGCATAGGCCCGCGTGACGACCTTCACGTGACCCGTCGCAAAACGGGCGTTCGTGTCGATCATGTCGCCCAGGACCCCGATCAGCCAACAGTGCAGCAGCACCGTCAGAAACACGCCGGTCGCAACGACCAGTACCGGAAACAGGCTCCGATGCCGGTCGCGCAGCAGGCCTTTGACCAGAAAACGGATCATTGGATCTTGCCCCGTATCGCGTCGGTCGGCCGCATCCGCGCGATGCGGCGGGCCGGCATGAAACTCACAATCGTCGTGGCTAGCAGAACCAGTACCACCGTCGTCAGCACCCAACCCAGCGTATAGGCCGGAAACACCGTGTCGGCCACGGCAAACCCGTAGTCGTCCGTGGCCGCCGGGAAATCAAAGCCTTGCGTCGCCTGCAGCCATAGCAGCGGGCCGCCCCACACGAACGCGAGCAGTACACCGAGTACCGCATGCAGCGTGCCCTCCAGCGTGAACAGACGTATGACTTGCCCGCGCGTCATGCCGAGCGCGATATGCGTGCCGATCTCCCGCTGCCGCCGGAACACGGACAGGACCTGCGTGTCGAACAGCGCCAGCAACGCCAGGAACAGCAGAAGCCCGTAAAGGACAAAGCCGCCCACCGACTTCTGGCGCATCATGCGGTCGAAATCCCCGAGCAGCTCGGCATGGCCCTGCCAGCGCCAGCCCTCGGTCGCCGCAACCGGTGCCGCCGCGGGCGCGGCGACCAGCAGCGTCGACTCGCCCGGCATCCGCAGCATCGCGCGCAGCCGGGAGAGCGGGACCCAGACCGTTCCGTCGTCTACGGTCGGGACATTCGTCTTGAAGATGCCCACCACGCGAGCGTCAGCGGCGTCAAACGTGCCGCCCGCATCACGCCAACGGGCCGCCACCACGTCGCCGACCCGCAAATGGTTCGCGCGCGCCATGCGCGTGCCGAGCAGGATCGGGATCTCCTCCGTGTCCACCGCCAGCTCCGCCGAGGGTAGCCGAAGGACGCGCTGGGCCGGGTCAATGCCCTTGAGCAGAACGCTGCGCATGCGGCCTTCGGGATAGATTGTCGCTTGGCCGATCAGAATCGGGGCCAGCCCGCCGGCCGCCTGCTGCGCCCGTAACGCGGCTGGCAGCGGCCCGTGGCTGTCCGCGAGCGTGAACGGGTCGTAGGGGTCGTACGATGCGTGCCAGTACTGACCGCCGCCGATCTCCCAGTCGATCGTGTCGCGCCGCGCTTGCCGGTTCCAGCCTTCCAGCAAGCCCTTGTGCCAGACGATGACCACAAACGATATCGACAATACCGCTGCGTTCAGCCAGGTCCGCAGGCCCGCACCCGCCAAATTCCGATAGGCCAGTCTGAACGCGATCATCGGTGCGACCCCCAAGCAGCAACTCGGTGCGTACGGTGCGAGATGCTTGCAGAATGATCCAGGGAGAAGACACTCGTTCGGAATCTGCCCCGAACGAAGACAGGCCTGACTGTTCTGCCCTCAATCATTCTGCCGTTGCTCTTCCCTCAGAAGGGTCATCCCGCGCCTCGTCCGCCGTTACACGCCCGTCCTCGAGCGTGATCTTCCTGCGCAGGTAGCGGATCACCTTCTCGTCGTGCGTCGCGAACACGAACGTCGTGCCAAGCTCCGCGTTCAGCTTCCGCATCATCCGCAGAATGTTGTGCGAGTTCTCGGCGTCCAGGTTCGCCGTCGGTTCGTCCGCCAGTACCAGGTCCGGCCGCTTCACCATCGCGCGCGCAATCGACACACGCTGGCATTCGCCGCCCGAAAGCTGCGCGGGCCGCGAGTGGACCTTCTCCGAGAGGCCCACCCAATCGAGCGCCGCCAGCACGGCCTTCCGTCGCGCGTCCGTGCTCATGCGCAGGAGCAGCAACGGGTACTCCACGTTCTCGTATACCGTGTAAACCGAAAGCAGGTTGTAGGTCTGAAAAATGAAGCCCAGATGCCGGCTCCGCAACTGCGCCGCCGCTCGGTGCGAGAGCGCGCCCACCGAATGGCCCAGCACCCGTGCCGCGCCCTCAGACGGCGCGTCGAGCAACCCGATGATATTCAGAAACGTCGTCTTGCCCGAACCGCTCGGCCCCACAATCCCGGCAAATTCGCCGCGCCCGAACGACAAGTCTACCTCGCGCAGCGCCGTGAACTTGCCGCGACCTGCCGGAAAATGTTTCGTCAACCGCTCCGTCGCGATGATCGCTGCCTCATCATTCATCGTCGCTCCCTTGCACAAAGCGCCCTGCGATCGCTTTCAATATACAAACGGAACACTAATGGTTCAGCACAACAAGCACCTGCACACCCCGGCCGGCCAGCGCGCCCGTGCCGGAGGCCTGGTCGAGCGGGCCGGACTCCGGATTCACGAACGCCATGAAATGCAGCCGCCACTGGTCGTACGTGCGTTGCCAGTCCACGAACTGGTACCACTCGTCCGCTTCCCAGTCATAGTACACCATGCCCGTCAGCCTGTCCAACAGCCCGAACGGGTAGTCCAGCGAGCCCGCCGAGAACGACGTGCCCTCTCCGCTTCCCAACGCATGCTCCGCACGGTCCGCGACCGCGTGCTCGCACAACGCGTGCAACCCGTTGCCCACGCCGAACGTGTAATCCGCGCCCAGCGCTACCATGCGCCGGTAGCGCAACGGAAAGTCTTCGAACTGCTGCTCGACCAGCATGCCTTCGAACCACACCGCCGCGCCCAAGTCCCACTTGCCGTCCGCACCGTAGCGGTGTTCGTCCGTCGCGCCCTCCGCTGCCAGCCCGGAATCGGTCGACTGCGTGGGATCCGCCCGACGATGATGGTACGTCAGAGCGAACTCGCCCGGGCCCACAGGTACCTGCACGCGGCCGCCCGCCTCAAGCGTGCCTGCTGCTGTCGGTAGCGATTCCCAGCCCTTCGCCTCATCGTTCCCGTACAGAGCCCACACCCACAGATTCGCGTTGCTCAAAAAGTATCGCCTGCCCAGCAGCCCGTACACGCCGTCGGTCACGGCCAGTGGATCGCGTGGGTCGATCCGGTCGAACCACATCAGTGGCCGGATCAAGGCTGCGGTACCAAAATTGATTTTTTGCAGGCCGCCGCGCAGTTCCCACTGCGCACCCGCAACCCGGACCCAGGCGCGGTACGCGTCCAGATCCGCCGTGCCCGCCGCATCTTCGAACGTACCGCCCGAGCCCTGCCAGTACGCGTTCAGCGCGAGCCGCACGTCAAGGCCGATGCCGCCCGACAAGGCCTGTGAACCCGAGCATTCCGGTATGTAGCGCAAACCCAACCGCGTTTCCGGCTCGGCCCCGTCAGCGATGCCGAACCAGCTCGACAGCTCGCCCCGCAGCTCCGAGTCGGCACCCGCTGCCATCGAGACCGCAAGCCCGACCGCCAACGCCGCCAGGCAAGAGCGAAGCCGAAGTCTGTGCGACGCGATGTTCATGCAGCATGCAGGCTACCTGTTCCAGACCCGCTTGCCAAGGCGTCGATGCACGCCTACTATCGGCGTCAACGAGTTTCCGAGTCACCGGGTCACGGGGTCATGGAGAGATCGAGTCATGAAGGAAACCATGAAGCTTGCAGAATGGGAACGAGGCCTCAGGGTGGAGTCTCGTGCGAGACCGGACCTGTTTGCGTTCCTCTGGTTCTACGAGTGGCACTTGTTTGATGCCGTGCTCAAGGGCGAACACACAGGGGGCACGTGCAATTGGCCATGGCATGTGGCCGAGGATAGCACGGCGGCCCATATGGATGCCGGCTGGCTGAAACTGCGCGCCGGGGCCGTGGCAAACGGGGCGCGCTTGGCTCTGGAAATCACGAACGACACGGCGCACGACTGGCCGGCTATCGCCGCGATCATTCCGTGTTTCAATCCGGGCGATCCAAAACAGCCGTCTGTCAGGAACCCCCTCTTCCTGGACGAGGCACACACGCATACCTACTTCCGGGCAGAGAACGGACTGGAATTGATCAAGGGCGCGAAGTTCCCGCGCGAACTGCACTTCAACCACGAATACCGAACTGCGGCTATGGCGTGGGACAAGGAACGTGCAGACGGCAGGTTCGTGTTCGACGAAAAATGGCCGACCTCCGAACGCGACGCGTATGCCGGTATCATGATCAGGGAAAGTCGGGACAACCGCTACGTGATGGGAATCGCCTGGAATGCTTTCCTGTCGGTGCAGGGGCATAATCCGTGGAACTGTATGCACCTGTCCGTCCGGGTCGGACCCCTGGCGAAAGGGGAGACGAACAGGATCCGCGGCAAGCTCTATCTGTTGGAGGGCTCCAAGGAGGATTGTCTCGCTGCGTTTGAGAGCGATTTTCGCTGATCACTGATCGGTGGGAACCGCTGCCTGGCCGTCCGGAGCGGGCGCGCTCAGCGACACGGCATGCAGTAACTGCCAATCGACACTGATGCGCAGGTCGCGCTTGCTCTCCTGGTAGAACGCGTCCAGGCGCGCCTTCCGTTTCTCGGCACGGAGTCGTTCGCGTATGTTGGCTTCCACCGTGCTCAGCGGGACAATCCCCGCGGCGTGCCGCTCGATCAGCCGAAAGATGTAGAACCCCTCCTTTGCCTCCATCACGGGACTGACCTCGCCCGGCGTGGCCAGAGCGAAGATCGAGGGGATGATGCTCTGGTCCCAACGGTAATGACGCTCGCCTTTGGACAGCCAGCCCGCTTCGCCGCCGTCGTAACGCGTCGGAACGTCGTCCGAATACTCCGCCGCCAAGTGACCGAAATCGCGAACCGTCGCCGGCAGCGCTTCCGCTTTGTCTCGCGCTTCCTCCGCCCGGGACGCCAGCTCCGCCCGCTGTTCCTCGTCCGCGCCGTCAGGAACGCGCACGTAGATCAGCGCGACTCGCAGCTTCTCCGGGGTCCCGTACTCGTCGCCGTGACGCCAATAGTAGGTCTCGATCTCCTCCGGCCCGATCGTCAGTGTCTTGTCGAAATCCTGCAGAATGTCCTGTTCCATGCGCGCCACAATCATACGCTTGATCCGGCTAATCGTTGCCGGATCGTCGAAGTAACCGCGCTGCCGCGCCTTCGTCGCCAGCACCTCGAGCCGAAGGAGGTCCTCCAGCAGCGCCTCCCGGCTCTCCGCCGAGGCCGCGCCCTCGCGCAGCGTGCCCGCGCGCTGACGCAGCGCCGCCCGGAACTGACCGACCGTGATCGACTTCTCGTCGATCGAGGCGATTACGTCCTGATCCGTTGGCCCCCGCGCCGCCGCCTCTTCCGGCTCCGGCGGCGCGGGCGGTGGCCCGCAGCCCGGCAGCAGCGCAAGAACCAACAACGCAAGCCCGATCCGCCGTGCGACGCCGGATCTGGTGGCAGCCAACACCATATGATGGGAGCAGCCCTGCATGGAATCCTCACCTTAGCACAAGCCCCCCTATGCCCGCAAGCGGCGAGCCCGCTTTATTCGTGAGCCTCGCCCGCCCAGTGCAACGAGCCGGCCGCCCTATACGGGCAGGTCGCCGTCCGCTGCGGCCACGCCATGTCGGCGGGCTCTGCGGCAAGTGGGCTCGCTCGCTTGCCAAGCGACTCGCGAAGCACTACACTCCCACGCATGAAACCGGAACTTATCGTCGCGCTCGATCTGCCCAACGCCGACCAGATCCCCGCTGTGCTCGAGAAGATCCCGCCCGAAGTGCGCTTCTTCAAAGTCGGCCTGGAACTCTTCACCGCCGCCGGACGAGACGCGCTCCGGATGCTCGCCGAACGGGAAAAGAACGTCTTTCTCGACCTCAAGTTCCACGATATCCCCAGAACCGTCGCCCGTGCCGTGCGCGCGGCATCCGATATGGGCGCCTGCTTGCTGACCGTGCACGCCTGCGGGGGTAAGCACATGCTCGAAGCCGCAGCGGAGGCCGCGCGCGCGTGCGGCGCCAAACGCCCGCAACTCGTGGCCGTGACAACCCTCACAAGCCTCGGCCAGGAAGATCTTCGGGATCTCGGCGTCCAGCGCTCCGTCGCCGATCAGGCGCTGGCGCTCGGCGAAATGGCGCTCAATGCAGGAATCGACGGACTCGTCACCGCCGTGCACGAAACGGCCGCGCTCCGAAGCAGGTTCGGAAACGAGCCGGTCCTCGTCACACCCGGGATCCGGCTGCCCGGCGACGATAAGGGCGACCAGAAACGGGTCGCCACCCCTTCGCTCGCCGTGCAGGCCGGCGCAAGCTTCCTCGTCGTCGGACGCACCATCCTGAATGCCCCGAACCCCAACGCCGCCGCACAGGCCGTGCTCGACGATATGGGACGCGCCTGACCCAGAGCGGCACTCAAGATAAGCGCGGTTTGGGAGCCCGCTCAGTACCGCAGGCTTTGCCTTGGACCGCCGTTCCCTGCTCCAGCGCTTCAGCGACGGTCAATGCCGCCACGCGAAGGCGGATGCCCCCGGCTACGCCGCGATCTGAACCCCTGTGCCTAAAGCCGCCCCGGGATCGTCCCCACCGCACGGAACCGCGTCGGCGTCATGCGCAGCACCCGCTTGAACGTCCGCGTGAAATGTGCCGGAAGCCCGTAGCCAAGCTCCGCCGAAATCTGTTTCGTGCTCTTCGTTGTCCCCTTCAGCAGATGGCACGCCGACAACATCTTCTGCCGCACAATGTAGGCGTGCGGCGTCTCGCCCGTCTCCATCTTGAATACACGCGTCAGATGCTCCCGCGAGACGCCCAGCTCACTCGCCAAATCCGTCACGTTCAGATTCTCCCGCAGACGCCGCGCCACTGTCTCTCGGGCCCGGCGTACCAGCAAATGACGCAAATCGCCCGCTCCCCGGTTCTCCTTGCTCGCCGCCAACGCGAGCAGCAGCGACATCACCAGACGCGCGCTCTCCGCCGGCGCCACCGATCGCTGACCCGACCCACGCGCCCCGTGACGCAGCAACTCCGGCACGATCCCTTCATCCGCCGGTAGATCATAGATCGCCCCGTAGCGAGCCACCAAGTCTTGCACCATCGCGCGCGCCGCGCCCCCGCGAAACGTCAGAAAAACAAACGTCCAAGGCTTCCTCCCTTCCGCAGGGTAGTAGTAGCCCGTCGACGGATCACGAATCTCGCACAGAAACCCTTGCCCCGGACCCACACGATGTTCGCCACTGCCGTCCGCAAATCGACCCTCCCCCTCCAACGTGTACTTGTAGATGCACTGACGCTCCGCCTGACGAAACCGCCCAAAATGACGGTAGCTCGGCCGGCGCTGCGTCTCGCTGCATAAATCCAGCGCCCGCGGTAACGCCGGCAACGGCGACGAAGTCTGAAATCGTATTCCCCATAAATACATGAGATCACAAAATGGTAAGAAATATCAACAAAACGTAGGTTGTCATAGGGATACTGAACAAACTAATGTAGCACGCTGAGGGTGGTGTCAAGCACATTATGTATAGTTGCCCGGGTCGGGCTGGAGGAGAGGGGCATGCCGAAAATCACGTTGTTGGGCGCAGGCAGCGGTTTCACCCAGAAGTTGTTCACGGACATGCTGAACATCGAAGGGCTGAATCGCGGCGTCATGGGGATGGTCGACGTCGACGCGAAACGGCTGGACACCAGTGTTCGCGTGATGGAGCGGGTTCTTGAGACGATGGGCAAAGGGGGCTGGCGGATCCAGGCGTCGACAGACCGCCGGGACGTTCTGAAGGGCACGGATTATCTGATCAGCACCATTGAAGTGTCCGGCACGAAATGCGTGCGACACGACAACGACATTCCGCTGAAGTACGGGATCGACCAGTGCATTGGCGACACGATCGGGCCGGGCGGCATCATGAAAGCACTTCGCACGTTGCCCCCGTTTCTCGAGATACTGGCGGATGCGAAGCGGCTCTGTCCCAAGGCCCTGATCATGAACTACACGAACCCGATGTCGATCATGACACTGGGCGCCACGCGCGTGACGGACCAGCCATTCGTGGGGCTGTGCCACTCCGTGCAGGCCAATTCCAAGGGGCTGGCCAAGCTGTTGGACATCCCGTATCCGGATCTGACGTGGAAGTGCGGCGGCATCAACCACATGGCGTGGTTCACGGAATTGAAGCATCGCGGCAAAGACGTCTATCCTGCGTTGCGCGTTCTCGCCGAGACGCGGACCAAGCAGCCTTCTTCGCGCTTCGAGATGGTCCGGAACTTCGGTTACTACCCGACGGAGTCGGACGGCCATTTCTCCGAATACGTGCCCTACTTCCGCAAACGCAAGGATTTGCTGAAGAAACACTGTCGCGCAGGCTACGGCGGCGGCACGAGTTTTTACGCCGACAACTGGCCGAAGTGGCGCAAGGGCACCGACAAGAAGCGCGGCGCAATGGCCGCCGGGCGCATGGAGATTCCGATCGGCCGGAGCCACGAATACGCCTCGGACATCGTGGAAGCACACCTGTTCAACCGGCCACGCACGATCTATGCGTCGGTCCCGAACACGGGCTTGATTCCGAACCTGCCGCAGACGGGCGTCGTGGAAGTGAGTGTGCTGGTCGACAAGCGCGGGTTCTCGCCGATGTACTTCGGCCCCCTGCCCGAACAGCTCGCCGCCCTGTGCCGGAGTAACATGGCCGTGTTCGAGCTCTGCGCGCAGGGAATTCTCGAGCAGGACCGGGAGGCCGTCATCCATGCGATGATGCTGGATCCGCTCTCTGCCGCCGTCTGCTCACCCACCGAAATTCGGGACATGAGCGAAGCCCTGTTTCGCGCGGAACGTCGATACGTCCCGCGCTGGGTCACCAAGGGGCTCTAGCCCGGACTAGCTCTGTTCTCCCGTCGCCGGCGCCGGTGAGACCGGCGCCTCTGCGTCCGCCCGGCTGGCGGCACGGACCGCCCTGAGCGTGACCAGCGGCCCAAGCAACAGGTAGGAAAGCCCCAGAACAAGGATGGCAACGGCGGCCGGCACGCTCAGCCCGAGCAGTCCCACCGAAAAGAACAGAACGAGCACAACACAAGGGATGAAAATCCAGAAATTCTTCGTCGGTTTAGGATACCGTACGTTGGAAACCTGCAGAATCGTCATTGCGACCGTGCCTGCCACGAACAACACGCCGCCCGGCCCCATGCTGATCGAAAACGGACCGAACCGTTCCGTATGACAGAGAAATACGCAGACCGCGATCCAGCCTGCATTCACCGTGATCGGCAGCCCGCAGTAGCCGTGCTGACCGTGGGATACGTTCTTGACCTTGAACCGCGATAGGCGCAACACGCCCGAAAGTACGATCGCGATGGCCACGAAACCCCGCCAGAAGTCTTCGCACGGCAGTGCCGTCTCGTGAAACAGGATCGCCGGCGCCAGCCCGAACGCCGTCAGGTCGACAAAGGTGTCCATCTCGCTGCCGAAATCGCTCGCGGTGCGCAGCAACCGGGCCAGGTTCCCGTCGATCCCGTCCAGAATCATCGCGGCCATGATGAGTTGTGCCGCGAGCGCGAACCGGCCGTCGAGCGTCACAATGATGGCGAGCACGCCGGCGATCAACGAGAGCGTCGTGCAGAAGTTCGGGATCAGCTGGCGAAGCTTCAATGGATGCTCTCCTCCTTCACGACGGCCAGTACCGTTTCGCCCGCTCGCACGCGCTGGCCCTCCGCCACCCGCACCTCCACGTCCTCGGCCGGCAGATAGGTGTCCAGCCGCGAACCGAATTTCATCATCCCGATCTTGTCCCCGGCGCTCACCGATTGGCCTTCTTCCAGCCAGTACACGACCTCACGCGTGACGGGGCCCGCGATCTGTTTGACCAGGCATCGCGTCGCGTCGCCGTCGATCAAGATCGCGTTGTGCGTGTTGTGCCACGACGAGGCCTCCTGAAACGTGAAGTAGCGGCTGCCCGGGAACCGACCCAGAAAGTCGATTTCCCCGGCCAGTGGTGCCCGGTTCACATGCACGTCGGTGAGCCGCAGAAAGATGCTCACCCTGACCGCATCGCACTTCAGGTACGTATTCGCGCTCACGTTTGTGACGGCGACCACCGTCCCGTCCGCCCCGGCCAGCACGAACGCGGGATCCTGAGGCGGCGTGCGGACCGGATCGCGGAAGAAATACAGAAGGTACCCGATCCAGACGAGCCCCAACACGACCAGTCCCGTCGCGGTCTTGCGTTTCTTCAGAAACAGAGCCAACGCCGTCGCGAGGCCGAAAACGACAATCGCGACACCAATGAAGGGCAAGACCTCGATTCTGATGCTCATATTTACACAGGACGCAGGCACGAGCGCGTTTACTATCGCTGATCCGAAGGTGGCGTGTCAAGCGGCGATCCGCCCGCCCCAGTCCGCGAGGCAGCCCAGTGGATTCTTAGCCGCCGGTCCGGGCGCCCGCATCCGCGCGCAGTGCGCGCAGCAGCTCGGCCATATCCGCCGGGATCTGTGCTTTGAACCCGACACGCTCGCCGGTTGCCGGATGTTCGAAACGCAAGTGCCGCGCGTGCAACATCTGTCGAGAAACAGGCAGAGACGTTGCCCGGCTCCGCTTCGTGCCGTATTGCCTGTCGCCCACGACAGGATGGCCCATGTGCGCCATGTGCACCCGGATCTGATGGGTGCGCCCGGTCCGGATCCAAACCGTCGCAAGCGTCATGTCCCGGAACGTGGCCGCCAGGCGGTAGCGAGTGACCGCCGTGCGTCCCGCACTCGGCCGGGCCGACATCTTCTTGCGGTCGCTTCTGCTGCGACCGATCAATGTCTGGATCCGGCCCGAAACGCGGCCGGGTCGGCCCCAGACCACGGCCAGGTAGTGCTTGAGAATACGACCGCGCTTGAACTGATCGGCCAGCCCGGCCATTGCGCGATCCGTCTTGGCCACAACCATTACGCCGGACGTGTCCTTGTCGAGCCGGTGCACAATGCCCGGACGCAGCTCTCCGCCGATGCCCGGCAGGTCAGGGCAGTGGTGCAGCAACGCGTTGACCAGCGTGCCGCTTCTGTGACCCGCCGCCGGATGCACGACCAGTCCAGCCGGCTTGTCCAGAACGATGATCTGCGCGTCTTCGTGGAGGATGCGCAGGGGGATGGCTTCCGGCAGCGGGCCCGCCGCCGCGGGTGGCGGGATCTCGAGCTGCACGCGTGCGCCTGCGCGCGTTGTCCGCGCCCCTTTGCCCGGTTCGCCGTCGACCGTCACGTGACCCGCTTTGAGCAGCGCCTGGATCCGACTGCGAGAGAGGTCCGGTAGACGCCGGCTCAGCCACAAGTCGAGCCGGACTCCCGCATCGGACGGCGCGACCCGTAGTGTGCGACGACGATTCATGGCGTCCCGAGCGCCGTCCGGCGCGCGGGCAGCCGCTGCAGCAGGCCGGCCCCAATCGCGACAAGCAGGATGCAGAACAACTGATTCCAGGATAGCGCACCGAGATAGTGGCGCTGGTCCCCGCGAAAGAACTCCATAACGAACCGGATCAGCCCGTAGCCGATCAGATACACCGCCACGACCGTCCCGTCTTTGCGCCGCCGAGCATACAAGAACAGAAGCCCAAGATAAAGCAGTGCGTTCAGGCCCGCTTCGTAGAGTTGGACCGGATGCACCGTATGCTTCAGAAATGGAAACTTCACCGCCAGAAAACCGTCGTAGGCCCGGCCGTAGCAGCAGCCGTTGAGAAAACAGCCGATCCGGCCCGGCACGTGCCCCAACGGCAGCGCCGTGATTACGAGGTCGCCCAGCGGCCACAAGGCGAGACCTCGAACACGCGCGAAAAACACAGCGCCAACACAGCCTCCCAAGAAACCGCCGAAAAAGATCAGTCCGCCCTGGTCGATGCGGACGATGCTCAGCGGCTCCTCCCGAAACAGGTCGGGATGCGATGCCACGTAGGCGATGCGTGCTCCGATAATCCCAAACGCGAGAATCCACACGCCCAAATCCGTGCCGAAGCCCGAGCCCACTCCCTCCCGGCGGCCCAGGATAGACCAGTGCGCGATCGCCAGCAGGAACGCGAATGCGACCATCACCCCGTACCAGTAGATCGGGCGACCGGGAAACAGCTCGAAGCATTCGGGGTGCATAGGGCGGCGAGCATAGAAATAAATGGTGGACTTTGCAAGCAAAACAGAGGTATCATCCCGTCGGGCAGAACAAGACCGTGCGGCCAATGCCGGCCCGGCCGGAGACCGCGGGGCCCGGCGTGGGTATCATACCGCCCTGATCTCCCGAACCCGTCTCGTGAGGTTGCCGTGCCAGAGACCAACGACGCCGACTTGATCGGCGAGCAGCTCCAAGAGTTCAAGTGCCGCAACTGCGGCCGGACCGTGAAAGCTCCGGGACGGGCGCCCTTCGAGCCGGTCGAGTGCGACGAGTGCGGTACGCGCCAGCCCGTCCCCATGCACCTCGACCACTTCTTGCTTCGCGAAGAACTCGGCGCCGGCGGCATGGGTACCGTCTACCGGGCCTATGACGAATCCCTGAATCGAAACGTCGCACTCAAGGTCATGCATACCTCTCTGAGTGCCGATTCCCAGTTCGTCGACAGCTTCCTGAGGGAGGCACGCGCCGCTGCCGCGCCAAACCATCAGAACATCGCGCAGATCTACTCCTTCGAGGAATCAAAGGGACGGCCCTACATCGTCATGGAATTCCTCGACGGCGGCAGGCTCGACGATATCATGGCGCCCGGTAAACCGTTGGACGAACAGCTCGTGCTCGAAATCGGGCTCGGCATCGCCGAAGGCCTGAACGCCGCACACGAGAAGGGCATCGTGCACGGCGACATCAAACCCGCGAACATCCTTTTCGGCGCCAATCAAACCCCCAAAATCGTCGATTTCGGGCTCGCGACCTTCATCAACGATTATCACCAGACCGACGAGATCTGGGGGACCCCATACTACATCCCGCCGGAACGTGTGCGCCGGCAGAAAACCGACCACCGCTCCGATATCTACAGCCTCGGCGCCACCCTCTATCACGCGTTGGTCGGTAAGCCGCCGTTTGACGGCAAGACCGCCGTCAACGTCGTGCAGGCCAGGCTGCTGCATCCGCCCGAGGATATCCGAACACAACGCGCGGACTTGCACGACAGAACCGCCTATACCGTGCGCCGTATGCTCGAGGCGGATCCGTCCGTTCGCTATCCAACCTACGAGTCGCTGCTCTCGGATCTGCGCAAGGCGCTCAACGTCGTGCGAAAGGAACGCAGCGAAGCCGCCGCTGCCCCAAAACCCAAAGGGCTCAGTCCCGCCGTGATCGGCGCAATCGGCGTCGGTGCTATTGCCGTCACGATCGGTATTGTCGCGCTCGCGAAGAAGGGTGCCGAGACCCGCGACCGACACAAGCAGCTCGCGATCGAGGAAGCACGCCGAAAGCGGGAGGAGCAGGAACGGCTCCGGAAACAAGCAAAGGCCGAACACCAACGCAAACTCGAGGAGGCCAAGAAACGAAAGGCCGAGGCCCAGGCCGCACGCCTGGCCGCCGAGCGAGAGGCGGAACGCAAGCGGCTGGAAGAACTGCACCGCAAGCAGCAACAGCAATTGGCCCTGCAGCAGAAGCAGCGCAGAGAACGTGAGCAGGCCGAACGCCGCGCGCGTGAAGCCGAACTGGCCCTGCAGCAGAAAACGCGTGAGGAACAACAGAAAGTGCGTGAGACCGCCGCGAAAATGACGATGCTCGTCAAACGCAACGCATTCTCCGATGCGAGCGCCACGCTCAACATGCAACTGGCTGATCTGGAAACCAAGCAGGCCAAGACGGAGCGGGCCGCGATCCTCGCGCGCTACGAGCGGCTCGAGGGGTTGAGGCAATACCTCATCGAGGCGATCAACAAGGAACCCTTTAAATGGGGTTGGGGCTTGCCCGGCAAGGTCGATGTCGTCGGCGCCCATGACGAATGGATCAGACTGCGTGGCGGCCACCGCGTGCCATGGGCGGGCGTGAGCTTGCCGCAGTTCCTGAAATTCGTCAAACACTATGTCACCGCAGCGAAGGTGCGGCCCGCGTCGAAAGTCGCCGAACTGCAGCTCGCACAGGCGACGCTCGTCTACGAACAAGGCTATCACAAAGAGGCCAAAGCCTACGCCGAGAGCGTCGCCGAACGCTTCCCCGCCGTCGCGAAAGAGGCCGAGCGATTGGCCGCCCTCGCCGTGCAGGAACTGGAAGAAGCGGCGGCTCCCGCGGCGGTCGCCGCCGGACCCGCCGACCAGATTCCGTTCGCCGAAGATTTCGGCGAAATCGCCGACGCCGACGGCCTGAAAAGCAAGGGCTGGCTCCTGCCGGATCGTGTGACGGCAACCGTGCAGGATCGCGGCGCGGAAGGGGAAGGAAAAGCGCTGCGGGTTTCCGGCGGGACCGTGGCCAAGTCTTTCGCCGCCGGTGCCGACAAGGTGGTCTGGACGGATATGCAGATTCGCCCGGAACCGGCGTCCTTCCGCTCGACCCCGCCGCGGTTCGCGCACTCGACCGTCGCGTTCTATCTGAACCCGCGCGGTCAGTTCGTCGCCTACGACGGGAACGCCAAGGAGTGGAAACAACTCGACAACAAACGCGTTCGGCCGGAAACCTGGATGCGGATCACGATTCGGCAGGATTACGGCAGCCAGAGCTGGGCCCTGTTTCTCAACGGTGCCCTGGTCGCCGACAAACTCGGCTTTGCGGTCCACAAAACCTCGTTCTCCGGCGTCGCCGTGACCGCAGGCGCGCGCGGCACGGTCCTCGACCAGGTCGCGGTCACTGCGGAGATGCCCGACGGTATCGATTACCGGAAAGATGCAGACTGAATATGCTCTACCTCGGGATCGATATCGGCGCCACCAAGACCGCCGTCTGCATCGGCGAACGCGACGGCCGCATTCGTGTCTCGGAACGCATTCCGACTGAAGGCCATCGCGATGCCGACCTCTATTTCCGGCGGCTCTTTCCGCTTTGCCGAAAACTCGTTTCCCAGGTCGACATTCCCTTCGAGAATATCGACGCGATCGGCATCGGCGCGCCGGGGCCCGTGGATGTTGCCAACGGGATCATTCTCGAATCCCCCAATATGACGGGCTGGCACAACGTGCCCGTCGTGGCGCGAGTCGAAGAGGCGTTCGGCCGGCCCGTCTTGATGAACAACGACGCCAATGCCGGCGTGCTCGCCGAGTACCATTTCGGTGCTCATCGCGGGACACGCAATATCGTCTACCTCACGCACAGCACCGGAATGGGCGGCGGCATCATCGCCAACGGCCGGTTGCTTCAGGGCGTCTCCGATACCGGCGGCGAAGTCGGCCACCAGATCCTCGATCCCGACGGGCCGCCGTGCGAATGCGGATTGCGCGGTTGTTTCGAGGCATATTGCGGCGGACTGAGCGTCGCCAACCAGATTCGAGCACGAATACGCGACGAGTCCGTCCATACACGGATCCTCGAGCTGGTCGACGGGGACGTCGACAGGATCGATTTCAAAGTCTTTGTCCAGGCTGCGCGCGACGCAGACAGCTTCGCACTCGCGGCCTGGGAACAATACCTGGAACGGCTCGCTCAGGGCGTGGGAAACCTTATCATGATCCTCAACCCGGAAGTGATCATCCTCGGCACAATCGCAACACAGACCGGCGCCTTCCTTATGGATCCGCTCCGGGAAAAGGTCAGACGCTATGCGTGGGAATGGCCGCTTGACGCATGCACGATCGATACGAGTTCGCTCGGTGGGCAGATCGGGGATCTCGGCGCATTGGCCGTCGCATTGGGGTCGGGCGAGAAGCGGCGAGAAAAAAAACCGTGACACACGCGCGGTGCCGACAGCCTTCTATTTCTCTTCGGTCATCCCCAGTTTGCGGTACAGCGTGGCGAGACTGATCTTCAGCGTCTTCGCCGCTTTCTCCTTGTCGCCCCCAACATAGCCGAGCACCTGCTCGAGGTACTCCGATTCCTTCGCGCGCAGAAACGCTTTGAGCGACTTGCCGCGGTACGCTTCCGGACTCGACGCCGCATCCGCGCCCACCGCTATGCCCGGCCGGCTCGCGTTCACGATCTTCGGCGGCAACACATCCGCCGAGATCGTGTTCTCCTTCGCGAACATCAACGCGTGCTTCATCGCGTTCTCCAGCTCGCGCACGTTGCCGGGCCAATCGTAGTTCTCGAGAATCGCCTGCACGTCCTGGGTCAGCGTGGGAATCTCGCGATCTTCGCCGACTTCCTGCTTCAGAACCTTGTATGTGATCGGCAGTATGTCTTCCTTGCGCTCCCGCAACGGTTTGATCTCGATCGGGATCACGCTCAGCCGGTAATAAAGGTCTTCCCGGAACACGCCCTGCTCGATCAGGGTCCGCAGTTCGCTGTTTGTCGCCGCAAGAACACGCGCGTCAACCGCGACCGTCTTGTTGCTGCCCACGCGCCGAATCTCCTTCTCCTGCAGCACCCGAAGCAGCTTGCCCTGGATGCTCAAAGGCGTGGAGCCAACCTCGTCCAGAAAAATCGTGCCGCCCGTCGCCGCCTCGAACAGGCCCTCCTTGTCCATCGTCGCACCCGTGAACGCGCCCTTGACATGCCCGAACATCTCCGATTCAAGCAGGGGCTCCGGGAGCGCCGCACAGTTGACGGCCAGGAACTTGTTCTGCTTGCGCAGGCTGTGCGCATGTATCGCGCGGGCCACGAGTTCCTTGCCCGTCCCGCTCTCGCCCGTGATCAGAATCGTCGTGTCCGTCGGCGCAACCCGTTCGATCATGTCGCACACGTTCCGCATCGCGGGACTCTCCGCCACGATGTTCTCGAAACGGTAGTGCGTCTCCAGCCGCGCACGCAGATCCTCGTTCTCCGTCAGCGCACGGTTGTATTCCAACGCACGCTGTACTGTGATGAGCAGCTCGTCAATCTTGAACGGCTTCGTCACGTAGTCGAATGCGCCCATCTTCAGCGCTTCAACCGCCGTCTCAACGGAACCGTAGGCCGTCATGATGATCACGGCCGTGTCCGGATGTTTGTCGTGTACCTCCCGCAGCAGATCCATCCCGCTGATCGGACTCATCCGAATATCCGCCAACATCAGATCGAACCGCTCGCCGTTCAGGTATTCCTGCGCACGCTCGCCGCCGAGCGCCGAAACCACATCATATCCCTCGGCCTTCAGAAGCGTGCTCAGTACGCTCAGAATGCTGGACTCATCGTCAACAACAAGTACGCGCGCCATAGTCCACCCTTTCTCTGTACCGGGTGCAGCGTCGGCATCTTAACCGAAAACAAAGAAGCACGTAAAGCTTTGATTTCTCAAAATTTAGAATGCGCGCGGCGGGGGCGAAAAACTGAATCCGGCGCTCGGTTCGAGACGCCGGCCGAGCCGGCCAAGTGCGGCAAAGAAGAAGTCCGGCTTACCCTCTAGCCGGCGCCGCCGCCGGTGACGCGAAGCACTTCCTCGATCGTCGAAACACCCTCTTTCACCTTGATGAGCCCGACCTGCCGAAGTGTCAGCATCCCGTTCTGAACCGCCTGGTCGCGCAGTGCGCCGGCGTTCGCGTCGCGCAGCATCAGCTCGCGGATCGGGCCGTCTACGAGCAGTACCTCCATCAAGGCGCCCCGTCCCTTGTAGCCCGTGTTCAAGCACTTCGCACACCCGCGTGCATCGAACATCTGGGAGCCCGCAAAAAAGTCGGGGTCGATGTGGTTCATCTGCAGCACGTCCAGCGGAAGCTCCCGCGGCTTCTTGCAGGCAGGACACAACTTGCGGTACAGACGTTGGGCCTGCGTCATGATCACCGAAGACGCCAGCAGAAACGCCTCGATGCCCATGTCGAGCAGACGCGCAATCGCGCCCGCCGCGTCGTTCGTGTGCAGCGTGCTCAATACCAAGTGGCCGGTCAGCGCCGCCTTGACCGCAATATCTGCCGTCTCCTGGTCACGAATCTCGCCTACCATCACAATGTCCGGGTCCTGGCGCAGAATCGAACGCAGCCCGCTGGCAAACGTCAGGCCGACTTCCGTGCGGATCTGAACCTGGTTGATGCCGCCAAGCTGGTACTCGACCGGGTCCTCAACTGTAATGATGTTTACGTCCGGCTCATTGATCTCTTGCAGACACGAATACAGCGTCGTGGTCTTGCCGCTGCCCGTCGGGCCCGTCACCAGGATCATGCCGTAAGGCTGCTTGATCGAGTAGGTCAGACTCTCGTAGGCCTGCTCGTCCAGACCCAGCTCGCCCAGGTTGCCGGCCAGCGAGCTCTTGTCCAACGTACGCATAACGATCTTCTCGCCGTGCACCGTGGGCAGAATGCTCACGCGTATGTCGACCTCCTTGCCCAACGCGTGGATCTTGAAACGACCGTCCTGCGGAATCCGGCGCTCGGCAATGTCCAGGTTCGACATGATCTTGATGCGCGAGATGATCGCCGGCTGCAACTGCTTCGGCGGGCTCGGACTCTCGTACAGCACGCCGTCAACCCGGTAACGCAACCGGATGCTCTTCTCCATCGGCTCGATGTGGATGTCACTCGCGTGCTTGCGAATCGCTTCGACCAAAACCGAGTTCACCAGCCGGATCACCGGTGCGCCTTCCGCCTTCTCCAGCATCTCGTCCAGACTGAGCTCCTCCGTCTGGTCCTGCGAAAGCTCCAGGTCCGTCTCGCCCACGTCTTCGAGAATCTTCTCCAGGCCCGTGTCCGTCTCGGCCGCCAGCCGCTGGAGCACCTCGATGACTTCCTTCTCCGGCGCAACCACCGGCATGATGTCCAGACCCGTGAACGTGTGAATTTCGTCGATCCCCACGATGTTGAACGGGTCGCCCAGCGCAACCGTCAACGTCTTGCCCGAACGCGCTATCGGGATCGCAAGATGCCGCGTCATCGTCTCTTTCGGGATCAGGTCGAAAAGATCACTGTCCATCGTGAACCGCGCAAGTTCCATGGGGGGCATCCCCAAATACTCCGAGAGCGCCAGCGTCATGTCCGCACTCGAAACCAGACTCTTCTCCACCAGATACTTCTCGAGCGTCGCGTTCTCCCGCTTCGCTTTCGCTACCGCGTCCTCAAGACTCGCGGCATCAATCGCCTGGCTCTCCAGAAGAATCTCGCCAATCCGCCCGCCCAACGCTTGCGTCGCCTTCATGATACCTCTCCCCGCACACCCCGTAGATATGCCGCACCCGTAGTGCTTTATGATACTGGCGGTTGGGTCGGCATGTCAAACACTATCCGTGCCGACGTTCGAACTCGGCCATGAATGCGACAAGCGCGTCCACGCCGGCCGCCGGGAACGCGTTGTAGATCGAGGCCCGCAGCCCGCCGACCGACCGATGGCCCTGCAAACCGCTGAATCCTTCGGATTCCGCTTCCGCCACGAAGGCGGCCTCCAACGCCTCGTTCGGCAGCCGGAACGTCACATTCATGTCCGACCGATATTCCGGCGCCGCTGTCCCGCGGTAGAACTCCGTGCCGTCGATTGCTGCATAAAGCCTCGCAGCCTTCTGCACGTTGCGCTCGTGCAGCGCGTCCAGACCTGTGCGCAGTGTCCAGCGCGTGAACAGCATCATCAGGTAGATGCTGAACGTCGGTGGCGTGTTGTACAGCGAGTCCTTCTCGATGTACGTCGCGTACCGCAGCATCGCCGGCAGTGTGTCCGGCGCGCGCTCCGCCAGATCCTTGCGCAATACGACCAGCGCAATGCCGGACGGGCCCAGGTTCTTCTGCGCGCCCGCGTAGATCAACCCGAACCGGCTCGCGTCGAACGGCCGCGAGAGAATGTCCGAGGACATGTCCGCCACGAGCGGAACGACCGAATCCGGAAACTGTTTCCATTGCGTGCCGGCGATCGTCTCGTTCGACGTGATGTGCGCGTAGGCCGCATCCGCGCCGAACCCGAGATTCGCGAGATCCGGCATCCGCGCCGGTTTCTCGCCCGATACGTCCGCCACGACCTTCACGTCGCCCGCCAACTGCGCTTGCGCAATCGCTTTCGATGCCCACGCCCCCGTGTTCGTGTACTCCGCTGTCCGGCCCGGGCTCAGCAGGTTCATGGCAAGCATCGCAAACTGTAGGCTCGCGCCGCCCGCTATGAACAGCACCGCGTAATCGTCCGATAGATTCAGCAACTGCCGGTAGTTCGATACCGCCTCCTCGTGTACCGCCGCGTACGCCTTGCCGCGGTGGCTGCTCTCGATGATCGACATGCCCGTGCCCTGATAGTCAAGCAGTTCGCCCTGCGCCTCCGCCAACACCTCCTCCGGCAGCGTCGCGGGACCCGCACAGAAATTGTACACGCGTGCCATAGCTCGTATCTCCTTTGGTTTTGAAAGCGGCCAGAATGAGCGGAATCGGCCCAAATGGCAAGCCTATTAGAGGCTTTGCGTCCTTGAAGACGGCGCCAAAATCGGCTATCTTCGAAACGAGGGCTCGGCCCAGCAAATCTGTAGCCGGTCGTGCGCTCAGCACAATCATGGGGTAAGAACGGCTGTTTTGGATTCCGAAAGACAGGCATGCTGATTGTCAACTCCAGGCTTCGCGGGCTGGTCGCGCTGTTTTGCGCGGCGTTCGGCCCGTGCGATGCATACGCACGAACGCTCACGCTGGTCCCCCGCTACAGCTACTGGAACTATGTCAACTACGACACCCACCTGACCAGCCGGTCCAATGCGCGCGGGCTCGCCGCACCCGTCGGGTTCGGCGAAAACTACATCTCCAATACCGTCGCTTCCGGCTACACGCAGTATGGCTTTAACAAGGTCTTCACGCTCGACGATGACCCCGCCGCCATCACGAATCTCTGCTTGCGCGTGAACTACGATGATGGGTTCGTCGCCTACCTCAACGGCGCCGAGATCGCCAGGCAAAACATGCCCGCGGGCCCGTTCGACTGGCAAACCCTCGCGTCAAGCGAACACAACGGCGGTGTCTACGAAACGATCGATGTCACCCAGCACACCAATCTCCTCGTCCGGCACCACAACGAGCTCGATATCCTCGTTCACCAGGACAAAGTCGCCAGCAGCGATCTCGTCATGGATGCGGAGTTCTCCTGCGAAGTCAGCAACGAGCTGGCCGCGGACGATTTGGTCGAATGGCTCTGGGCCGGCGCCGTGACGACGAACGCGATCCGGATCAACGCCAAGATGCGATACGACAGCACCACCGTGCGCGCCGTGCTGAGCACGAGCCCGGATCTGAGCGCGCCGCTCTACTCCGAGTTCCATTCAGCAAATGCACTCAGCAATGCGCGCGTGGTTGGCGTCTGCCTCTCGGGCTTGACCCCGAACACAGACTACTACTACGCGATGCAGGCTGGCGGCGTGACCGATACGAACAAGGTCGGACGGTTCGCCACGCTGCCGGCAGGGCCCGCAGCGTTTACGTTTGCGTTCGGATGCGGAACGTACGTAGCGAGCACCAACGGCGTGTTCGAGGCCATTCGACAACAGGACCCCGCCTTCTTCATCCATACCGGCGACTTCCACTATGAGAACCTCGTCAACAACGTGCCGGAACACTACAGGCTCGCGTTCGATACGACGTTGCGCTGCTCCGCACAGGCGGAGCTGTACCGAAACGTCGCGTTCGCCGGCGTCTGGGACGACCACTGCTTCGGTGGAAACAACTGCGATGGGACCGCGGCCGGACGGGTGGCCGCCCGGTCCGTCTACCAGCAGTACGTGCCGCACTATCCGCTCCCGGCCGGCAGCGGCGACGTGCCTGTCCACCAAGCCTGGACCGTGGGCCGCGTCCGCTTCCTCATGTGCGACCTGCGGTCCGAACGAACGCCCAATAGTCAGCCCGATGGCCCGTCAAAGACCATGCTCGGCTCGACGCAAAAGGCATGGCTCAAGCAGGAGTTTCTCGATGCAAAGGGCAAGTACGCGCTGATCGTTTGGATCAGCCCCGTCTCCTGGATCAGCGCCAGCGGCGACGACCGCTGGTCCGGATTCGCAACCGAACGCGCCGAGCTCGCCAACTTCATCGTCGATAATGAGATCCCGCCAATCTGCATGCTCGCCGGCGACGCGCACAGCATCGCCATCGACGACGGGTCCAATAACAACTACGCCGACGCCGGCGGACCCGGGTTCCCCGTCATTCAGGCCGGTTCGCTCGCGTCCGGCACGTCCATCAAGGGCGGCCCGTACAGCCACGGCGCCTACGCCGGCCGCAACCAGTACGCGCTGCTCAGCATCGCCGACGACGGAGGTACCAATCTGCTCGTCTCTGCCTCCTGCAAATCAAACGACTCGGTCGTCATCACCTACGACTTCTCCGTTCCCGTGCCCCTGCCGCAAACCCGTATCGTGTCGATCGCCGATACGCGCGGCGGGGGCGCAGAGAACACGAACACCAACGTGCTCAACCGCATCATCGACGAAATCCTGGCGCTCGACCCGCTGCCGGATGCCGTGACCATGGCGGGCGATGCGGTGAACGACGCGACCGATGGCTATGCCGACTACACCAACTGCATGGCACGCCTGACCGCCGCAGGCATTCCCTACTACGGCGCAATCGGGAACCATGAAACCGGCGATACGAACTGGTACAACCTCTGGCGCGACGCCATGGACTTCCCTTCGAACGGGATCGCCGGACACGAGGAGATGGTCTACTACGCCGACGCCGGCTGTGCCCGGATCGCCGTGCTCGATGCGTTCACCGACGGGTTCGGCTGGGACAAGTATGTCGACGGATACACCTGCAAAATCGGCGCCAACCAGCGCGATTGGCTCCGATCCGTGGCCGGCACCAACTCGCCGATGCCTTTCGATCTGGTCGTTTCGCACGGCGTCGCGTACCCGGTCACCTACGCCCATGGCGTGACGCTCCTGGACTGCCTCGACCAGCACCCGGCGGACCGGGATGCATTCCTTCAATGTCTCTCCGATATCAAGGCCGCCGTACACCTGATGGGCCACGAACATCTGTTCCTCAGGCGTATGATCGATACACGCTACGAAAACAGCTTCTCCAACACCGTGCCGCACATCTCCAATGTGTCGGGGGCCGGTTTCCACACAAGCCTCATCAGTTCCATCGTGGATCCCGACGCAATCGTGCTCTCGACCTACAACTACACGGTCATCGATCTCGACCCCGCAACGCGCACCGGCACGGCAACCACCTACAAGGACGACGGCACAACCATCCTCGATACCGTCACGCTTTACGGCAAAGACCATCCGCGCGACGACTCGCCCGCCCTCACAACGCTTGTCGCCAAACGCGCCGTCTGGAAATACCGCGATAACGGCGCGGACCTGGGCTCCGCATGGCGACCCGTGTCTTACGACGACAGCGCGTGGAGTACCGGTGCTGCCGTGCTCGGCTATGGCGAGAGCTTCGTCGACACGGAAGTTGCCTACGGGGGCGACCCGAACAACAAGTACATCACAACCTACTTCAGAAAACGCTTCGCACTCGACGCGCATCCCGAACGCGTCCGCAGCCTGCTTCTGAACGCGCGTTATGACGATGGGTTTGTCGCCTATATCAACGGCCTGGAACTCACGCGTCAGGCGATGCCGACCGGCGCCGTCAGCCACGCCACCACGGCGCTCAACCACGAGGGCAGCAGCTACGAACAAGTCGACCTCTCCGCATACCGTAACAAGCTCGTGCAGGGCACAAACAACATGCTGGCGGTCGAGCTGCATCAGCGTGACGTGACGAGCAGCGATCTCGTGTTCGATATCGAACTCGCCGCGCAGCTCACCGAGCCCGTGCTGCTTGTGAGAAAGGGCGACACATGGCGCTACCGCAAGGGAACGACCGCCGCCTCCGACCCGCCCGCGGCTTGGCGCACAACGGCGTTCGATCAGTCCGACTGGCATGTCGGCGTCGCTCCGTTCGGATACGGCCCGCTCTCATACGCGACCACGCTCGATATGCACGACAACTATCCCAGCGTATGCTTCCGGCGTGTCTTCCTCGAAACCCGCCCGCAGCAGATCAGCCAGCTCAGCCTCGAGGTCGACTACGACGACGGATTCATCGCATGGCTGAACGGTGAGGAGATCGCGCGCGTCAATGTGCAGGGCGGGCCCGGCTCATACGTCGCCCACAACGAGACGTGCACCGGCTATGTCGGCGCCAACACGACGAACTGGCTCGGTGTCTACCGCGATGCGGACCTGCCCGAATTGCACAGCACCAACGTGCTGGCCGTCCAACTCTTCAACAATACCGTCGGCAGCGGCGATGCCATGCTCGACGCCGCCCTTGCCGTGATCCATTCTACCCTGTCGGCGGCTGAAGATGTCGATGCCGACGGACTCGTGGATTCCTGGGAAACACGATGGTTCGGCGCAACCAACGCACTGGCAGGCGCCGATCAGGACGCCGACGGATTGCTCAATATCGAGGAGTTTATCGCCGGCAGCGTGCCGACCAACGACGCGAGTCGGTGCCATGTCGATGTCGTGCTCTCGAACGGCAACCTGCTCGTTACGTTCCTCGCATCCGCCGCCGACGGGCCCGACTACGACGGATACGACCGCTATTTCGCGCTCGAAAAACGGGACGGACTCTTCGAACCCAGCCTGGGCAGCACCGGCGTCTGGTCCGGTGTCGCCGGATACACCCGCATACTCGGACTGGACCAGACCGTCCTCTACACGAACCCTGCCTCTCAGCCCGTCAGCTTCTATCGCACCCGCGTTTGGCTCGAGTAGCCCCAAACCGCCCCGTGACGAGGACCCGCGTGCCCGTGCGATCGAAATCCTGCCCGGCGCGGTGCGCACGATGATTGCCGAGCCCAGCCGCGGCCGGTATGATGATCCCGTGAGAAACCCGCGTTGCCACGCTGTTCTCGGCATACTTGCGCTCGTAGCTATCGGATGCAGCGCCCGCGAGCCCAACACCGTGCCCCCACGCGTGCGCGTGATCAGCATCCCTCCTCTGGGGACAGGCAACAACGTCGGAGTCCGCGCCTTGCGGCGTCTGCTCGTCATGATTCCCGGCATCAGCTCCGGGGATATACCGGCTAACACCCGGTTCCTGGACGCAATCCGCGTGCGGGCCGGCCATGACCTCGCCCTGTTCTACGATTGGCAACCCGGAACGATCGGACGCAAGACCGTCGCGCCCTCCGCCACCGAACCCGCCGGCGAACGGCTTGCCGAACTGTGCGAGAGATTCCTCGACAACGGTACCGGCCGGACGATCGACCTGTTCGCGCACAGCGCCGGCACGGTCGTCGTCAACAAGGCTGCCACGCATATCCGGGCCACCGGCAGCCGGGCGCGGTTTCGGCATGTGCTCTTTGTCGGAACCGCGCTCGACGCCGCCGAGCCGCTCGCAGCACTCAAGGCTGTGAGCGCTTCGATCGTCAATTGCCACTCCGCCTTCGACAAGGTGAACAGGAACATCAACGACAAGGAAGGGGTGCTCCCAGCCCTGCGGGGTGCGCGCTGGCACAACGTGCGCATGGACCACACGCTCGGCGGCCGAATCGTGCGACACTACGTGTTCCTCTCCGACGACCCCGAGAACAGGATTCAGTACGCACACTTCTTGCGCTGGGGCAAGTGGCCGGAACGCGGAGGGCTGCCCCCGGCGGACCGTTGCACGGCTGAGCGGCTGCACTGCTACGCGCTCACGACTGTGCACACGAAAGAACGCTTGAGGCGGCCGTACGCGCAACGCGAAACACGCCGGCTGTTCGCCCGGCGGATTGCCCCCCTGCTCGCGCATGACGACCCGGAGATCGCTTATTATGCCGTGCTTCTGAGCGGACGATTCAAGGTGCCGGGAGTGACTGAGACGCTGCGTGGCATGCTCCGCGACACCCGCCACCCCGTCTACCTCCGCAGAGAAATCTACCAGGCGCTCGGCAACATGGAGGACCCGGAACAGGTCCAATTCCTCCGCGAGGCCCGCGATGCCGATCCGGCCTGCGACGAGGTCATCCGAGATGTCGTCCGCGAGCTCAAACGCAAACGAATCCGCAGACCTGCCCCCACACGCACAGCCCCGTTGGGGACAGGCAGATAGTGACCGCCACCGTTGGGGACAGGCAGATAGTGACCGCCACCGTTGGGGACAGGCAGATAGTGACCGCCGGCAGCACCAAAAGCCCAACTGGGGACGGCAAATGGCCCTCACAAGCGTCTCCTTTTCGAAAATCTGTCTAGAACACAAGTCGCGGCGGGCATATAGGAGGTGGAACGTTAAGTCCCCCGTTTCGTTTGCACGGCAGTCCATCTGCCACGATTCTCACCGACGTCTCGCCGTTGAAGGGAGGAGTTGACATGTTCGATCATATCAGCGCATTTCGCGTGGCTGTGGCTCTGAGCGTGGTCTCAGGATTGACCCCGATGACCGTGTATTCACAGAAGAAGCCGCCGGTCAGAGAAATCACGCCGGAAGCAGAACGGGAACTGGCCGCTGTTGCACTGGTCAACGGACCGCGGCCGGTAGGGGGATACCTCTACCCCGACCGGGTGGGCGAGCGGTGGGCGGTAACCAAGAAGTTCCACTACGGCTACGGCGTGCCCGTCGAGGTGATGAGCCAATGGGCACCGTACGTGATGCCGCCGCCCTCGCACGATCCCAGAGGTCTGGCCCGCGATATGGCGCGGCTACAGGACGAGGATCCGGAGCGTCCGGGCTTCCAGACCACGGTGGACGGCCAACGCTACACACTGGATCAGCGACTGTACGATCTGGGCGCGGCCAGCGTCCGCGCGTTCGGTGCAAAGGGCGACGGCCGGAGCGATGACACCGATGCCGTTCAACTCGCTATCGATTTCTCGCGTGACAATATGCTGGTCTGCTGGTTTCCCACCGGCGACTATCTCGTGAGCCGCACGCTGCGCGGCTATCATCTTCACGAAATCTGGGGTAACGGCACGCTGCATGCGGCGCACGCGAACCATATCTGCCTGGTCGGCCCGAGCCACGGACGCCGGGCTCGAATCGTGTTGAAGGAAGGCACGTTCCCCAGGCGTATCCCAGGCCAGAATCGCTTTGTGATCTGGACGCAGTACCTGTGTACAATGCGCTCGCTCGGCAGCAAGCGCACACTCAAGCACACACGCGGGCCACTCGGTGACAACGCCAGCGCCAGCTTCTTCTGCCCCGCCATACGACATCTCGACATTGTCGTGCGGCCCAACAACGCGGGGGCGTCCGGCCTCTATTTCGTGGCCGCCGAGCATTCGACGCTGCGGGATGTACGTGTGGTATTCGAACCGAACCGCGACGGTTCGTCCAACGGCGAGGCCGGTTTCTGCGGGCTGCCCGGTTCAGGCGGCAGCGCTCACAACCTGGCCGTGCACGGCGGCGCCGTCGGCATCGACTTGAACGGCGTGCGGACCGACTGGGCCGGCAGGCCGATGGGTCCGTGGGCCGGCGCCTCGACCCGCCCCGCTCCCACCCTGAGCAACAGCGAATTCGTTGGCCAGACCGGTGCCGCGATTCGCGGGCAGGCGCAGGGCACGTTGACCATGGTCGGCTGTCGTTTCGCCATGGGCTCCAGCAATCCCGCGATCCAAATGAGCGGGAAGTCTCCCGAATCGACGCCCGCCGTAATCGATTCAGTGTTCGAGTATCCCGCCGGAACGTCGGCAGCGGCGGTGGTGAAAACGGGTGAGGGCATGCCGGGCTTCTATCTCGAAAACTGCTATGTCAAGAACGCTGCAGGTCTGGACGCCTCCGGCGCGTACGCGCTCCGGAAAGCCGGCTGGTTCCACGTACAGCGTGCGGCAAGGACCCGCCGTGATCGCCAGTTCTCTGAGCCGCTGCGCATGAAGGACGAACAGACCGGCGAATGGCTCGTGTGGAAACGCAGCGATCCTCGCTGTACCGTGCAGGGCAAGCAGACTCTGTTCGACGGCAAGCCGGTCCGCCTTCCGGAAAAGGCGTCATGGCAGATTGGCCTCAAGGGGAAGAAGCCAGATCCCGACCTTGCGCAAGTGACCATGCTGCTCGGCGAGCCGGTCGTCGTGGACGGTCGCGTCACGTTCTCGCCGCTCATGCAGGGCAGGCCCGTGGGGCCTGGTTCCTACTGGCAGAAGATGCGGCGTAGCCACAACTACCGGCGGGAACTTGGCTTCGACACACCGGGACTCGTCAGCGTCAAGGATTTCGGTGCTGTCGGCGACGGCAAGGCCGACGACACCGATGCGCTGTCACGTGCGGTCGCGAGCGGCAAGGATCTTCTGCTGCCGCGCGGCGCCTATCAGGTCACGCGGACCGTCCAACTGAACCCGGGCCAGACCGTCGTGGGCATGGACAAGTGTTGGAGTCTTATCGTGGGAGCGCAGACGCCGGAGACTGTGTTCGGCGGCGCGCTACGCAACAGCGCCGCTGGCCGCAAGGCCTTGGATACGGGCGTGCCGGTTGTCGCCACGGCCACGGGCGACACCGCCTTCAACACCCTGTGCGATCTCGGGGTCTACCTCAACTACGGGTATCCGGAGGCGAAGACTCGGGAAGACGCCCGCATCTCCGGGTTCCTGCTGCTCGTGCAGGGAGGAGGTTGCGAAGCCGTCGACTTGCAGCTCAAGACCAGGAAGAACTGGTGGAAGATGACAGCCGAACAGAAGGCTCAATCGCCCTACGGTGGATACAAGGCGCAAGGTCGCAAAGCATTCATGCAACATCCTCTGTTCCAGGTGGCTGCCGGGGGCGGACTCAGCATGTACAACGGCTGCTTCTGTGGCGGTCACAAGTACCCCCGCGACCGCGCGTACTTGCAGATTCGAAACACGCGCCACCCGGTGCGCTTCTATCATCTCCAGATTCAAACGCCAGTCTGTTTCGGGCTGCGCATGGAGGGTTCGACCGGCGGCATGCGCGCCTACGGAATCAAGAGTGAGCACGGGACGCACTGCCTGCTCTATGCAGAGAACAGCCGCAACTTCGGCTGGTACGGCTATGGCGCCGGCGGCGCACCGCGGCCGGAACGCAGCGACTATGACGGCCTGCCGCCAGCACACTATCGCGTCGAGAATTGCGACGACTTCCTGATCGCCGCCTACAGCCAGCGCGTCCAACACCCAAACTTCCTGACCTACGACGGAATCCGCGAGGTGCGTGGCGGTCGTGTTCTGACGCTTCAACGCTGTTTCCGGCCCATCCTCTACCTGCGCGGTAATCCGCGCTATGCTGCCGAACGCACGGCTCCACGACGATCTGCCCGTCCCTAGAGCACCCTCGGCACCTCTAGGGACCTTCTAGGGACAGGCAGAATGTCGTGTTTTACACATTGCGGTGTTGCCCCAGAGCCGGCGCCCTGGCATGCTGATGCTTAGTGCCTGGGGACAGGCAGAAAGTCGCATGCAGGAGGCGATATCATGAGGATTGGCGTTTCGGTTCTGGCTCTCGCGCTATGTGTCGGGTTGCTGGCGGGCTGTAGCGAGCGTGCAGCGGCGAAGAAAGCGAAAGCCATGTCGCTCATGAACAGCCTGTACCAGGCTCGGGCTGATGTGCAGCTTGACGGTGGGACGATCCCGAGCCTTGGCGACCTCGCGCAAAATTACGGCGTCGACGTCGCCGGGCTCGAAGCCACCAGCAAATGGACGGATGCCGACGCTTCCGAGGAAGATATGATTTCGCGCGAAACCCGACCCACCAGGGGCACGCGTGTCGTACTATACGGAAGCGGAACGGTCAAACTCGTCAGCGATTGACACGTCGGCGAACGGCTTCGGCGCGCATAGACTATGAGGCACGTGCGCGGAGCTGTCGGTAAGCGCACAGCACCGCGCTGCCTTGCTGCGGCGGGTCAAGTGAACGACTCAGGCGATGCCGCTCCGTATGCTCGACGCCGCGGGCTTTTGCTACGATCTGCGCGATGAAGGTTTCGGATCCGATCACCAATCCATCTACCCAGTGCCGAACACGATGCATGGGGTCGGTCGAAAAACGCGTCAGTTCTCCCGGCTCCTGCTCAGGCAGTCGAGAGGGGGAGGGGCTGTCGCCGCGTTCGAGGGCCAACACCAGATCGAAATGCCTGCGAAGCGACGCGCGGAGTTCTTTGAGACTGCGGATCCCAAGTGAGTCCGAGAGCGCCTCAATCAGGTGCTTCTCCGCGTTCTCACGGAATGGATGTCTGCCCGAGCGACTCCAGGCCCCGAAACTGCCAAACCGGTAGTCGGCAGGATCCGAAACAATCGTGGCGCGCACAGCGTTCATCTCGATGTACTTCAGACAGCTCCAGACAGCCTCGCCTTCCTCGAGCACCGTATTCTTGAACCGCTCGGCCCACAGGCTTCCGCGACGCCGGATCGGTCGCGTGCGGTTGAACCACTTCGCGAAATGCTCAGAAAGATCCTTCATGAAGTAGCTCACGTCGCGGATCTGCGTTGCGAGTCTGGCGCATTTGCGGCTCTTGGGACTGAGCTTCCGTTCGCCGCGGTGGTACGCGGCATAGCGTCGACAGACTTCCTCTGGGGAGGGCACTTCCTGTGATGTGCGCAATAGCAGGTGGAAATGGTTGCCCATGATTTCGTAGGCAACAACATCGACCGTGTAGAAGATGTCCAGCCGCTTGAGCAGGTTCATGAAGAACGCCTTCTCCGTATCCCCGAATGGCAGGTAGTAGCGATCCCCGGCCACGCGATTGTAGCAGTGGTGGAAGACGTCCTGATCGGCGGGTTTGAGTCGCGGTTGACGCATGTCGATCTCCTTTCCTCTGAAGTGCAGCGATCACTGCCTCTACCCCCTTGAAGAAGTGAGCGGCTCCAAATTCCGGAAAAAAATGATTCTAAGAGCATTTTCTTCCGCGCGACCGCACACGCGCGACTACAAACGCGACTATCTGCCTGTCCCCTGGAGGCGTTCTGGGGCTGTCCCCGAGGGAGGGCAGGAATCGCAGGCCCACAGTGCAACAGCGGTTGCCCCAGACGACGACCATGTCGCTCTTTCGTCAAAAACGCACGACCAATCGTCTGGTCGGAGATAGAGGTCCGATTTTGCGTTGAAAGAACCAGAATCGGATGTAAACTGCCGATAGTCACAGGTTTCGGAACAAGAGGTGTTTCGATGATCAGGCGGATACTTCTGGTATTGGACGATAAGGAGATGGCAGGGCGCTTGCGACGGCGGCTGACGGATGCGGACACGTTGGTAGAGACCGTGAAGATCGGGAGTTTTCGGTTGGAGAAAGTGTCGGCATCAAGTGCCAACATGCTGGTGATTTCCCGAGGCCTGGTGCCGGACCCTTGGACGGACACGGTGCGGGTATTGCAGGAGCTGCCGGAGCTTCCGGCGATCGTGATACTGTGTGCAGGCGAGGATGCGGAGCAGCGGGCCCAGCTTCTTGCGGCGGGATGTGACGCGGTGTTGAACGAGAGCCTTCCGTTGGAGGAGTTGACGGAAGTGCTCGAGGCGGTGCTGGCGAAGCGGCGCGAGGTGGCGGAACGCGGGATTGCAGAGCGCATAGAGGTTCGTCCAAGTCTGAAGGATTTCATTTCGTCGAGCGCGACGATGCGCGCCTTCATGTCGCAGGTGGAGCGCGTGGTACGGAGCGACGTGACGTTACTGATCCAGGGCGAGACCGGCGTAGGCAAGGAGCGACTGGCTTCAGCGATCCACTACGAGAGTGTGAGGTCAGAGGGTCCGTTAGTTGCGGTGAACTGCGGGGCATTTCCGGAGACGCTTCTGGAGAGTGAATTGTTTGGGCACGAGAAGGGTGCGTTCACGGGCGCGACCCGATCGCGGCGCGGCTGTTTCGAGCTGGCGCATGGGGGCACGCTTTTTTTGGATGAGATTTGTGAGATGCCGTTTCATTTGCAGGTGAAGCTTCTGCGCGCGCTGCAGGAGCGCGAGATTCAGCGGATTGGAGCGGAGCGGCCGCTTCCCGTGGACGTGCGTGTGATTGCGGCGTCGAACCTAGATCTGGTGGCCGCGATCGAAGCGGAGCGTTTCCGGCGGGACTTGTACTACCGGCTGAGCGTGGTGAAGCTGACGATTCCCCCGCTGCGGGAGCGTCGGGCGGACATTCCAGATCTGGTGGCGAGTTATCTGGCCTACCTGAAACCGCGTGTGGGACGCAACGTTACCGGTGTGACGGACGGTGCGATGGAGGCGCTGGGCCGGTATGACTGGCCGGGCAACGTGCGGGAGTTGATCAACGTGATCGAGCGCGCGATGCTTCTGTGCGAAGGCGAGCAAATCACGGTGCAGGATTTTCCCGAAGAGATCAGTTCTTCGGTTCTGGGCGAGAGCATTGCGGGGCTTCTGGACGCCGCGATCGGGGGCCATCTTGATCCGGGCTCAATGCCGGCCGCGTGGCACGAACGGCCGTTACGCGAGGTGCGGGACGATCTGGTCAAGGGCTTCGAGCGTGCGTATCTGTGCAGACTGCTGGAATTGACGAAGGGGCGGGTCGGCGAGACGGCCCAACGTGCCGGACTGCAGCCGCGCTCACTGTTCTCGAAGATGCGGGCGTACGGCCTGCGCAAAGAAGATTTCCGCCCCGGCCGCAGACGTTTGGCGGGAGAGCCTGACAGCTAGGCCACGCTTCGCCGTCCGCGGCGGTGGGGTCTCGACAATTCGGCCAGTCTGTAGTCCTGGTTCGGATACAGGTCGAGCGTGTCCAGGTCCACACCCGCAAGCTGGTGCGCGCGATATCGGGCGCAACTCGTGTAGTCACCGTGGCAGTAACGCCGTCTGTAGATGGCGAGCAGGCACGGCTCACACTGGATTTTGCCGGCCAGGAACCGGCAGGATTCTTCGTGAATACAAGTGTGTTGTCTCATTTCTTCCTCCTCTTGGGACAGGTTTTCGCAGAGCAGATTCCGTGCCAACTGTCCGCGGGAAGGGGCAGATCATCGACGGGTGCTCGGAGGCCGAGGCCCGGAGACGCGATTTTGCCGGATCGAGCGTGGCGCTTATTGAGAGGGACTGGAACGCTCTGTCGTGCTGCAAGTCCCGATTTCGGAAATCAACATCCGTTTTCGCCTCCGGAATCGGCACGAACAGACCGGTGTTGGGCCGCTGTCCGAGCGACGAGTGTTGCCCGATCCGCCGCACAATTCCGCAGACGGGATCACCGAACCAATCTGCGGTTGCACGGGCTGATTGGCACGGAAAATGCTAGAGATATGGCAGTCTTCGGTTGGGGCGGAGGAAAGCACGCGATGAAACAGCAGGACGGGAAGGGGGTGAACAGCATGACGAAGCGCCCGGAACCCGACAAACGGGTGCCGAAGGTAAGACGCCGTGGGCGCAGACAAGGCGGGACCATGATTCGGGTGGCGACGGAGACGGAGCCGCCAAAGCGCTAGGCGGGTGGGGAAATCGGAAGTGCACATCCGATGACGATGGGAGCAGAGGGAACATTTGGTTTTGGTTGCGGTGTCAGCCAAACGAGGAGGAACGAGAGATGGGAGCGAATCGACCGAAAGCAGTGACAATGATGACGTGGTGTCTGGGGGCGGTCCTGGCCCTGTCGGCCTGCGCGGACGTGCTGGCGCAGGAGGAAGGCGGCCGGCGCGGGAAGAGGAAAGGCAAAGGCAAGGGCAAGACGGTCACATTGCAGGGCATGGTCCAGCGCGTGGCCGGGCCGGGCGGGGAGCTCAAGAGCGTACGTCTTGCGGTGAGCGAGACGGAGATCTACGAAGTCGTCCAGAATCCGAAGGGCAAGGCACTTGGCGAGGAGATGAACGGGAGGAAAGTGGAAGTCTCGGGTATGGTGCTGAAGCCGAAGGGAGAGAGCAAGGCGAAGCGGTTGCGAGTGAAGAAATACAAGGAAGTCGCGGTGCTCCCGATTGGCGATGATCTGAGTGCACGGGACGAGGAAGCGGAGGTCGTGCCCGCAGAGATGGACTTTGAGTTGCCGGCCCTGGACGATGCGGTGGTGGACAACACGGCAGAGGATCCGCCGGTCGAGCCGGAGGTCCAGCAGCCTGAGCCGGAGAGCGAGAAGGAGGGCGACAGCGCGGAGGCGCCGGCGCCGGACGAGGAGGAACTCGACCCGGCGCAGTCGGAAGACAAATGGTAACAGGCGCGGGAACACGCGGGATCTGGCGGCGCTCGACTTGCCGTTGCGTCAAGGCGCGTGGTGTCCACAGGACAGATCCGGCGTGCGGCGGCAGGACCGTGAGACAGAGCAGCAATTCGCTTACGGCCTGCCGCATTGCCTGCGAGTATGAAGGGGGAGTCATGAGCGGCAGACTCTACTACCTGGGTGGGGCCCGATACGTGCAGCACATCGGCGCGGGTCAACCGCCGCCGGAGGTCCTTGTCTACACGGAGCAGCATTACGGCGAAGGGCCGCCCTACATCCCGTTGCCTGCCGGGCCGACAGACTTCGAGCTGCGGGTCAACGGCAGCAGAGAGATCGTCTCCTGGGACGGTGAGGGGCCGTTGCCGGAGCCCGTGTTGACCTACGTGCGGGAGGAACACGCGTTGCCCCCGCACAGCGGCGACGAGATGCTGCTGCCTGATGCCGGCCTGTAGACGGACTTGCGTTTAGGGCTCATGGGGCGCGGCGCCGAAGGAATGGAGTGCCGATACATGCAATCGGCGGAGGCTCGAAGCCGGAAGAGCGGGGCGTTTCGCGTCGGTGTGTTTGTGGCACATCCTGACGACGAGACGCTGTGGGCCGGCGGCACGCTCCTGCTGCATCCTGAATGGGCGTGTCGGGTGATGACGCTGTGCCGGGGCAGTGATCCTGACCGGTCGCCCAAGTTCAGGCGCGCCCTAAAGGAGTTGGGAGCGCAAGGCGAGATGGGCGACTTGGACGACGGACCCGACCAACATCCTTTGCCGGGCTTCGCGGTGGAGGAAACGGTGTCGCGTCTGGCCGGCGACCGCCGGTTCGATCTGGTCCTGACGCACAGCCCGCAAGGCGAATACACCCGGCACTTGCGTCATGAAGAGACGGGCAGGGCCGTTCTTTCGCTCTGGCGCCGGGGCGGACTTCACACGAATTCGCTGTGGTTCTTCGCGTACGGTGACGACAATCGCGAGAACCTGCCGCGCGCGATTCTGGGTGCGCACCATCGGATGCTGTTGCCACCCCGGATCTGGGCACGCAAATACATCATTCTCACGGGGATTTACGGCTTTCGCAGGGGATCTTTCGAGGCGCGCACAACGCCTCGAGCGGAAGCCTTCTGGGTATACGGTTCGCCAGAAAGGGCGGCCGTCTTGGCCGAGGACGCTATCCCATGAAAGTGCTTGTGCTCTACGACTATCCACCCTCACCCGCAGGGCTGGCGACGCAAGGCGACCTGTTGTTCAGGGGCCTCAAAGAGATTGGGGTCGACGTGCACGCCGTCCACTTCGAGTCAGCGCAGGAAAAGGAATGGTACTACCGTTGGTTCACGCCGGACGTGGTCGTGGGGGTCGGCTACTGGGGGCATACGCCGCACTTGATCCTGCATCCGCAACGCTACGGCGTGCAGCCGGTTCCATGGCTCGTGGCCGACGGTTATATGGCGAACTACCACGAAGTGCTGAACGAGCTCCCGCTGATTCTCGCAACCTCGAACTGGGTTAAAGAGGTGTACGTGCGCGATGGTCTGAACGGCGAGAACATCGAGATTCTTCCGGTCGGTTGCGACACAGATGCGTTCGTTCCTATGGATAAGAGCGACCCGAAGGTCAGCGCGGTGCGCGAAGCGCTGGGCGTGGCGCCGGACCAGATCATGGTTCTGACGGTGGGCGGGGACGCGGCATCCAAAGGCTCGCAGGAGGTGATGCAGGCGCTGGCCTCGATTGACACGCAGGCGCCGGACTGGAAGTATGTCTGCAAGGTTTGGCCGCAGCCGCGGACCGAGCGCCAGAACCTGGCCGATCTGCAGCTTGCGACGCATCTGGGCATCGAGAAGAACGTGATGTACACGACCAGCGTGATCTCGCGCAACTTCATGCCGTATCTGATCGCCGCGTGCGACATCTACGCGGCGCCTTCGCGGCTGGAGGGTTTCGGGATGCCGCAGGTCGAAGCGGGTGCCTGCGGCAAGCCGGTTGTGGGGATCAAGGCGATGGCGATGCTCGACACGCTGGTGGACGGCGAGACGGCGTTTCTGGCGGACGTCGCGATGGAGGTATGGCTGCGCGAGACAGTCTTGGGGGAAGACGAGGGCTATGAGCGGGGACACCGGGTTGTGTTCAGTTCGCCACGCGCCGCGGACTACCGAGCGAGCGTGCACGACATCGCGGAGCATTTACTGCATCTGATGCAGGACGCGGGGTTGCGGGACAAAATGGGACAGGCGGGCAGGAAACGCGTGCTGGCGCACTACGATTATCGCGTGGTGGCCAAACACTTTGTGGAAACGGTTTCGCGACGGCTGGGCATTCAATGAAGCTACCGGCACGCGAGGCGCAGAGGGTGGAGCGGGCGAAGCAGGCGGCATTGGAGGTGCTGCTGCACAACGCGTCGGGCCCGTTTCGCGGGTTGCCGCGTGCGGCGGGTTGGGGCTATCCGGAGCCGTACACGCGGGACCTGATGATATCGTCGCTGGGCATTCTGGTTTCGGGGCAGCGGCCCCTGATTGCGGCGTTGCGTCGCGTGCTGGAGGCGCTGGCCCGGACCCAGACGCCGCACGGGCATATTCCGAGTCTTGCCCACGATTCAGAGGACCGTGGCGCGAGCGACACGACGCCGTTGTTCATTCTCTGTCTGGCCTTCTTCCGGGAGGCGACGGGCTCGCCGGAGTTTCTGGAGGAAGCGCTACGCAAGGCGTGCCGCTGGATGCGGTATCAGAGTCCGTCGGATCGCATTATCGTGGCCCAAGAACCGACCAGCGATTGGCGTGACGAGCAATGGGTGACCGGCTACGGACTGTATGTGAACTGTCTGGTCTATGCGTATCTGCGCGCGTTGGGCCGGGACAGCGAGGCCGCGGGACTGCGCAAGTTGATGAATCGGTTCACGATCACGGCGGACCGCAAGAACGCGCGCGTACATGAGGGGCTGGTCCTGCATCGCAAGCCGTACTATGCGTTCTGGTCGTACAAGATGGATCGGAGCGAGCGGTTCGACCTGTTGGGCAACAGCCTGGCAATTCTCACGGGCATCGCGCCCCGTACGCGTGCGCGTTCAATCATTCGCTGGACCGAAGGCGAGAGTCGCGCGTTGCGGGAGCAAGGCCAGCTTGCCGTGGACGTGAGTCCGAACTTCTTTCCGTACATACGGCGCGCGGATCCGGATTGGCGGCCGCGATACGAACGTTACAACCGGCCGGGCGAATACCACAACGGCGGGATTTGGCCGTTCATTTGTGGGTTCCACATCGCCGCAAGCGTGGCTGCCGGCTTTCCACGGCGCGCGTGCCGTTTGCTGCTGGCCCTGACGGAACTGGTCAAGCGCAGCAGGGACGGGAAGCTCAGGTATGGCTTCAACGAATGGCTGCGCGCGCAGGACGGCGCGCCGTGCGGGAACGACTGGCAGACATGGTCTGCGGCGATGTATTTGTACGCGGCCGCATGCGTCGAGACGGATACGACGCCGTTTCTCGACCGGCTTCGTTCGCGGTAGCCGCGGCGAGCCGCAGGTTGACGCCCGTATCGAGGTCGAGCTGTCGGGCCAGCCGCCAGGCGGTTTCCGCGATTCGGTCGGCGGCGATCCGCGCGACGTCAGCGGGCATCCCGCCGTGCGGGTTCAGGCCGGGCCCGAGCCCCGCCAACGCGTTGGCCGGTTCCGTGACCAGTGCTTTGCGGCGGTTCCCCGAACCGACAAAGAGGAACTCGGACACGAACCAGTCAAGACCGGTAATCGTGGCGATCCGGCGGGTGATAACCGCGAGGTCGCTGAGTTCCCAGCGGGCCCACTCATCTGCCCCGATCCTGCGCGGCTGCAACGGATCCTCGGCCGCCCAAGCGGGCACGACCCATCCGAACAGATGCCACATTCGCACGCGCGCCGGGCGTGCCCCGTGTTGGACTGTCGGATACGCTTTCTGCACGAGCAACTTGATGCCCGGCGCGAAACCCGCCTTCTTGAGGGCTGGCGCGATGTGTCGGGCGCGACTGAGCAAATGGCGCGTGCTCCCCATGCCGACGGCAGGCCGGGCAACCCAATTCGCGCCGAGCTTCGCCCTCTGCGCGCGCGGCACGGGCGCATGTTCATGCTGCTGCGGCGGGACGACGACATAGGGGGGCACGGCAAGGCCGGCTCGTTCCAGGTAACTGATCTGCAGTGCGCGGTCGGCATACACCGCCGCATCGTCGGGATCCTCGACAACGAAGGAGCCGGCCGCTTTGAGGGAACGGCACAGCAGCATGTCGGGCCGTTGCATGTTCACGCCGTCCGCCTGCGTGTTGAGGAACAGCCCGATCTTCATCGTGCGTCGGTCGATCCTGCGACGGACGCGTTCGGCCTGTTCGCGCCCGACGCAGATCCATCGGATCCGACGCCGGCGCGCGGCGCGCTCGATCTCAGCGACGAAACCTTCGGCCCGGCCGTGCGGCCAGTTCAGTCCCAGTTCGTAGGTGGTACACGCCATATGTCTTGCTCCCGCGTATGCTCCCTATTCCGCGAACCACAGACCGTCCTGCGAGCGAGTCTTGTCCGTTCGCGACAGGTCCAGCGCACATTCGGCGATGCGTTCCGCGACGTGTCGGACCAGCACGTCGGGCACGCCGGAATGGCTCAGGCTCTGCGGCGTCATGTCGCACGGGTCGTTCACGTAGTCGATCGCGACGAACGCCGTCCGTGTGTTCTTTTTGACGGCCGCAATTTCGGTTGAGAAGTAGCGGAGCCCGCAGATATGAGCGATCCGTGGGAGCAGTACTCCCAGCGGGGCCAACCGGTGCGTGTGGTATTCGTCCAAGGAGACGCACCGGTAATGCTCGGTTTGCGTATCCCACCAGCAGATTACGACTTGGCCCAGGACGTGGAACACGCGGAACCAGCCCATTTTCTCGGCGTACCATACGGGCTCGACAAATTCCTGCAGCAGGAAATCATCGCCGGGATCGAAGCGACGCGCCCCGGCGATTTCCCGGAATGTGCCGTGTGCGACTTTCACGACGCCTTGTCGGCCGTAGCCGCGTGCCGGTTTGATGATGAACGGGTGCCCGAGCCGTTTGCGCTGGGCACGGCTGAGTCGGAACCGTTTCGGTTTCCAGTTTCGGACGACAACAGTGAACGGCACGTCCAGCCCGGCTGCCCGGAACGCCTCATGCATGAGCGCCTTGTTCTCCGCGGCGCTCGCGTTCTTCGGTTCGTTTACGACAAAGCCGCCGTTGTCCAGCACGGCGTAGCTCAGCCGCGTGTAAGGAGTGTCGGTGCTTGCCGCGTAGCCGAACAAATCGAGATGCGCGCGGATCCGGGTGCGGCCGTTCTCGACCGCGTTCATGATGCGGTTGACGTTCGCGTCGTTGCAGACGATGCAGTGCAGCCGGCGCAGCCGGCAGCAGTCCTTCAGGATCGTCACGAAGGGTTCTTCGCGGGCTGACCCTGTGCCGATACAAAGGTCAATGGTGCGTGCAGCCATGGCGCGCCCAGCCGGCGTGCGGCCGAAAGGCGGTTGCTCTGTCGGTGCACCCGCTCCATTCCGGCGCGATATCGTATGGATTCGTTCGCGCGAAGTCAAAGCGCAAATGACATGCGGCCGGGCCCAAAATCGGATTTTGGGTGGGTCCTCACAGCTGACAATCTGCCTGTCCCCGGTCGGCCCGGGCGGAATTCCGTGTCGACCGGAATCGCGACGTCTGGCTGCTCGACGTGAACGCCAACCCATGTCTGTCACCCGACAGCAGCCTGGTGAAGGCCGGCATAAGGGCAGGCTTGGGCTTTGACGACATCGTGGCCAGAATCCTCGAAGATCTGGAACCCGCGTCCTGCCGCTCGCGCGCGGTATCGTGGTGCCTGGACGGAGAAACGGATGCGCCGCAGGCGGCGGTCGGCGGTTCTCCTGCCCGCACCAACCGCGTGTAGGGCTTTCCTTCCGGGTGGCGTGCTCGGAGCGACTCATTCTGTTCGCTCCGGTGCGGTGCGGGACGGCCCTGTCGCTTTTCCTTTGACCGGGCTCGAACGGTCGCGTCTTGCTTTCGGTTCGGGAACTGTGTACAAGCAGCATAGAAGGAGGTCGAGCACGGGGATACACCGGGAGCCACGCCATGAACACAAGCGCCACAGCATCTTCCCATGCTGCCGGGAAGGCGGGGCTTCCGCCCGGCACACCGGTGTACGTGGGCGAGCAACGCGTGGCGCAGGTCACGGTCTCCGTCATCGATTATGACGCGTCCCAGATCCGCGAGTCGACGGTTGCCGATCCTGAGGAATGCCGCGGATACGTCAACAAGCGGACCGTGACATGGATCAATGTTACCGGCCTGCACGCTACGGAACTCCTGGCACGGTTCGGCGATGTGCTTGGCCTGCACCCGCTGGTCCTTGAAGACATCCTGCACACCGGCCAGCGCCCGAAGCTCGAGGACCACGACGACTACATTTTCTGCGTCTTGCAGATGCTCTATCGCCGCGGGCAGGCCGGAGAAATCGTGTCCGAACAGGTCAGCATGGTCCTGGGCCGGGGCTATCTGTTGACCTTCCAGGAGATGGAAGGGGATGTGTTCGACATGCTGCGGGACCGTCTGCGTGAGGGCAAAGGCAGGATCCGGAAGATGGGCTGCGACTACCTGGGCTACGCGCTGCTGGACGCGATCGTGGACAACTACTTCGTTGTACTGGAGGATTTGGGCGAGAAGACCGAAGCGTTGCAGGAGGACGTGGCGGAGCGCCCGGAACCGGACACCCTGCAGGGCCTCCACCGGCTGCGGCGCGAGCTGATTTTCATGCGCAAGAATCTCTGGCCGCTCCGGGAGCTCGTGAGTCAACTGGAACGAATCGAAAGCCCGCTGATCCAGCGCGAGCTTACGCCCTATCTCCGCGATGTCTACGAACACACGATCCAGGTGATCGACAGCGTCGAGTCGCTTCGCGATGTGCTGTCCGGCACGCTGGACCTCTACATGACCATGCTGAGCAATCGCACGAACGACGTCATGAAGGTGCTGACCGTCATCGCGACTATCTTCATCCCGCTCACCTTCATCGCGGGTATCTACGGCATGAACTTCCAGTTCATGCCGGAGCTCAAGTGGCGCTTCGGCTATGCCGGGGTCTGGGCCGCGATGCTCGCTGTGGCCGCGGGAATGGTCGTGTATTTCCGGCGTAAGAAATGGTTCTGAGCCGGCTTCGACCGAAGCCCCTCTTCCTCCAACGTCTGCGATTTGCCGGCAGTATTTTGCCTACCCCCAAAGGATGTCCACAAAGGGGCAGAACGCGGCGCAGCCGCAGCCAACGAGTTTTTTGACCACGAAAGGCACGAAAAGAACGTTCCTGTTTCGTGTGTTTAGCAGTAGAAACTCCTCGGGCGAAATTCTCGCGAAAGACGGGAAAATGGAGGGGTAGCAGTGCAAAACCCTTCCCATGCTGCGGCGGAGCTGCTATGTAGAGCTTGGCTGCGATGAGCGAACGAGGAACACAGCCTATATTGATCCTGCTGCTCGGCGTTCTGTCGTGTTGGCGGGCGGTTCGTGCTGGAGAACCGGCCGTCGGCGTGCCGGCCCTGTACTGCGCGGAGCAGACGTACGAGTTCGGGGAGCGCGAGAGCGGCGAGGCGGTGCGCCACACCTTCACGCTCGAGAACCGCGGGGACGCGCTGCTCGAGATCGAGCGGGTTCGCAAGACCTGTGGTTGCACGACGGCGGAGTTGTCCACGAACGCGATCGCGCCGGGCGTGACGGCGGAGCTCGACGTGGTTCTTTCGCTTGCGGGCCGTGTCGGCGGCCAGCACAAGAGCGTGATCCTGGAATCCAACGACCCTGCGAACCCGCATTTCCGGCTGTCCATGAAGGGCACGGCCGTGACGAGTGTGCGGCTCGAGCCGCAGCGCTTGAATTTCGGGCGGATTCCGGACAACGCGACGGAGCACCGGGATATCCGGGTCGTCGTGCGGCCGGGCCTGGACCTGGCGGTCGATGCCGTCCGGATCGACAGCCCGCTGTTTCGCGCGGATATCGACACGGCGTACACGAACCGGGACACCCGGATCACCGTGACGACCGTGCCCCCGCTGCCGCTCGGCCAACACAACGCGGCGGTCAAGATCCACACGGACAACGCGCGGTACCCGGTCCTGACAACCGGGATTCGCGCCCGTGTCGTGGGCGAGCTGTACTGTGCGCCGCGGGAGATCCTGCTGTACGACGAAAAGGACGCAAAACCCGTGCGGCGCATCGTTGTCGTGCGCGGGGGCAGCCTCGATTCGTTTTCCATCGTCGACGTCAAGGCGCCCGAGGGCGATATGCGCGTTGAGATCGAGAAGCGGGGGAAAGACTACTACCGAATCGTACTGGATCAGCTCGTAGCCTCGTCTGCGCTGACCAACAAGGCACTGGTCATCAAAACGACCGCGCCGACGATGAAGGAAATCCGTATCCCGTTTGTGTTGCGGGCTGCGAAGACCGCTCCCGAGTAGCGCAGGCATGGGCTGCGCTACCCTTTTCGGACAAAGCCGTCCGGCCCGACATCTTGCCGTACCCCCGCGTTTCCCCACAGTCTGCCTGTCCCCAAAGGGAGCGCAATCTGCCTGTCCCCTGCGCGCCCCCGCGCGCGTCCGTCACGCCAAGCCTTGATCCCGCGGCAGGAACCTGCTTGACTATGCGGCATGAAGCTGAGCAGGGAGCTGGGTGTTCTGGACGTTTTCTGCATTGCGTCGGGCGCGATGATCAGTTCCGGCATTTTTGTTCTGCCGGGCCTGGCGTTCCGGCAGGCCGGGCCCTCCGTGATCGTGTCGTACTTCCTGGCGGGCGTGCTGGCCCTGATCGGTATTCTCAGCGTGATCGAGTTGGTAACGGCGATGCCGAAAGCGGGCGGCGACTACTACTATGTCACGCGCAGCCTCGGCCCGTTGGCGGGCACGATTTCGGGCATGCTCGGCTGGTTCGCCCTCTCGCTCAAGACCGCGTTCGCCGTCTTTGGCCTGTCCGAGGTGCTTCACCTCATGATGGGCATCCCCATTCTGCTGAGTGGCGCGGTGGTCTGCGTGCTGTTTACGTGGCTGAACATCAAGGGTATCGAAGGCGCCGCGAAGTTGGAGGTTGGCCTGGTCCTGGCGCTCGTGTGCCTGCTGCTGTTGTATGTCGGGCTGGGCGCGCGGCATCTGAACCAAGCCCATTACCTGCCGTTTACCCCGCACGGCGTGAATACCATGTTCTTGACCGCAGGTTTCGTCTTCGTGTCGTTCGGCGGCTTGTTGAAGGTGGCGACGATTTCGGAAGAGGTGCGCGACCCGACGCGTAGCATCCCCGCCGGTATGCTGGCGGCGGTGGTCGCGATGACCATCCTGTACACCGCGATTCTGTTCGCGACCGTCGGCCTGTTGCCCGCCGCGACACTGGCCGAGTCGCTCACGCCGTTGGCCGACGCGGCGCGGCTGAAAGCGGGCGGGCTCGGGTTCTGGCTGCTCAGCATTGCCGCGATCCTCGCGTTTGTGACCACGGCCAACGCCGGGATCATGTCCGCATCGCGCTATCCGCTGGCCTTGGGGCGCGACCGGCTGATCCCCGGTTTTCTGAGCCGGGTCAGCCCGCGCTACGGCACGCCCACAACGGCGATCGTGACCACCGGTATCACCGTCTTCGTCGCGCTGCTGCTGCCGCTCGAGCTGCTGGTCAAGGCGGCATCCACGGTGGTGCTGACCGCCTACGTTCTGTCCGCGCTCGCGGTGGTCATTCTGCGTCAGAGCAAGCTGCAGAACTACCGTCCGACCTTCAAGGTTCCGCTGTATCCGTGGCTGCCGCTGGCGGCCTGTGTGTTCTTTGTGCTGCTGATCGTCGATATGGGTTCGGCCACGATCGAGATCAGCGTCGGGCTGGTTGTAGCGGCGCTTCTGGTCTACCTGTGTCACGGGCGCAAGAATCGCGACCAGGAGTATGCGCTCATGTATCTGCTCAAGCGGATCACGTCCCGCGCGCTGGTCACGGCATCGCTCGAGTCCGAGCTGCGCCGGGTCGTGCACGAACGGGATGAGATCAAGCACGACGAGATTGACACGATCGTCGACAAGGCGGAAGTCCTTGACATCGCGGACCCGGTCGACAAGCGCGAGGTGTTCCAGCGTGTGGCCGCGCGGTTGAGCGGCCGGTTGGACATCGACCGGAAGGTCCTGTACGAGGGGTTGGTGACCCGCGAACACGAGACCAGCACGGTGATCTCGCCGTTCGTGGCGATCCCGCACGTGATTATCGAGGGAACGGACAAATTTGACATGGCGCTGGTGCGCTGCCGGCGCGGGGCGAAGTTCTCTCCCATTGACAACGCCGTGAAGGCCCTGTTCGTGATCGTCGGCTCGCGCGATCGGCGCAACCTGCACCTCAAGGCGCTCGCGGCGATCGCGCACGTGGTTCAGCATCCCGAGTTCGAGGATCGCTGGTTGGCAACACGCGAGGCGCCGCTGCTGCGCGATATTCTCTTGCTCAGCCGACGCGTGCGCAACACGCGGGCTGACGCTGAAGAGAATGGTGGATGCTGAATGATGAGTGATGAATGGGGAGGGGCGAAATCGGAAGTCGGAAGTGGGGGCAAGAACATTCAAGCAGGGCAAGGCTGGGCGAACGCGTAGCAGAAGGGCTTTCCTCGACCGCTGTTTCTTTCCCGTTTTGTCGATTGACAGCGGCCCTCTGTTGCGGTAAAGTAAGGGTACGAAGTAGGAATATACAGCAAGAGGTAGGGAGTATGATAGCTTCGATTTCGTCTAAGGGTCAGGTGACGATTCCGGTGGCGGCACGGAAGAAGCTGGGGTTGCACGCCGGATCGCGCGTGGATTTTGTGCTGACGGGCGACGATCGTCTGGAGCTCGTGCCGGTGAACGACAGCGTGAAGCGGCTGAAGGGGATGGTGCCGCGCCCGAAGAGGCGGCTGAGCCTGGAAGAGATGGACAAGGCGATTGCGAAGGGGGCGCGCGAATGATCGGCTTGGACAGCAATGTGCTGATCCGCTACATCGTTCGGGACGACGAGGCGCAGGCAAAGGCGGCGACGAATTTGATCGAAGGGTATTGTACGGCAGACGCGCCCGGCTTCGTGAACGTGATTGTGATGTGCGAGATCGTATGGGTGTTGGGAACGGGCTATGGCTATGATCGGGCCACGGTGGCGTCGGTTATCCGAGAGATGTTGACATCGGTCGAGCTGCAGATCGAGGAATCCGAGAGTGTCTGGCAGGCGCTCAGGGCGTTCGAAGCGGGCGGCCCTGATTTTGCCGACTGCCTGATAGGCATACACAACAAGTCTCGACAGGCAGAAACGACCTACACGTTTGACACGGCGGCTGCGAAGACATCGGGTTTCACGCTCGTTGGGGATTCCTGATCTATGCGAGGGTCAATCGGCTGACCAGCGTCAACTACTTTTTCGCAGTTCTGATTGTCGCTGATCAACAGGCGGAGCTGACCGCGTTTGCGAAAGGGCTGTTTTCGAGCGGCCGGACATATCTAATCCAGCACCCACGGCCGTGGGTGTCCAAAAAGACATACCAGGTCAGCGATGTGTTCATAGTTGGCCGTGATGCAGCTCACTGCAGCCGGCGCTACGAGCTGGCTGAGCGGTGAGCGCCTGCCCGGAAGCCAGCTCGTAGCGCTGGCTGTACCCCGGACGGAATGAGCCAGACCAGACGGCCACGGCTCAATTCGAGATCCGGATGCGGTAGATGAGGCTGGTTGGGCCGGGCGGGGTCACGACTTCGAATGCCTGCGTGGCATTGGCGCCGATCAGCGTCTCGCCCGGCACGTCGCTCCAGAGATTGGTATCCCTGATGTCCGCGCTGTCCTGGAGCTGATAGACATAGCCGGCGTATCCCTCGAACGAGAGCTGGAGCGACGAGGCGTTCGTTGTCTCCACATCGACGAACTCGGGCTGCACGTAGGCCACGTCGTAGATGGAGACCACGTTCGACAGGATCGGGTTCCCGACCCCGTCGAACTCGCTCAGGTTCGAATAGCCGTCGCCGTCATAGTCCTCGTGTCCGGCATGCGACAGATCGCCGAAATAGAAATACTCCAATTCATCGCAGAGATTATCGTTATCGGTGTCCACGCAGGGCGGTGCCGGCGGGTGCGCGAGGATGGTGTAGGACGAGCACAGGAACACATGGTCGGCACCGTCCAGTGCGCTGGCGCCCGCGGTCCGGCCGGTCGCTTGTATTTGGACACCGGTTCGCAGGTCGAACAACTGACCGGTCAGTTCGTAGACGGTCCCGAACCAGTCCAGCGTGATGTTCCCGTCTGCGTCGACCACGACGGTTCCGCTGATCGAGAAGGTTACCGAATCGACCCCGATCAGGGCCTGCACGGCGTTGTAGTGGTTCACACGCGCGGTCGCGTCCAGCTCGGGCGGCAGGTTCTGAGTGCCGGGATCTTCGCCGGCCATGAGCTTGTGCAGGATGTCCGCCGAGTGCGCGGTGCAGTTGGTGTCGTCGGTCACGTTCGAGATCACGAGTGAGACGACGTCCAGAATATTGGTCGTATAGTACGCGTTGGTCGTCACGCAGTCTTCGAAATACGCGGGCAGCGCATCGAAATCCCAGTTTGTGTGGAACGCATAAGCGTATTCCGTGTCAAGGAACTCGCCCTGCCAGAACGCGTGGTCGACGCTCTGCGTGCACATGGTGGCGAGCTGAACGTTGACGAGACGTTCCAGAACCTTGGTGGAGGTCGTGGACAGAACGGTCGCGTTCTGGTTGGAGCGGACCTCGATGCATTGGTTCGTGTAGCTTTCCTTGTAAGCGTCCAGGAATGCGGATGCCGTGGCGCAGTAGCCGGTGACCGCGGGCACGACCGGTTCGCATTCTTCGATGAACCGCATGGTCACGATATTCCGATTCGTGAGGGACCGGCCCACGAGAATGTAGTCCCGGTGTCCCGAGGCGCGCACGGAATAGGCGCCGGCCACCGTCTGCGTATCGACGGGGCCGGCCTCGCTGCCGGTGAACCCGACGAGCGTTGCTTCCGCGCCGTCGTCGAGCGGCACGCCGTTACTTGCCCCATAGAGCGTGCCGGACAGCAGGAGCTCCTTGGCATAAAGGTTGCGCGCGACGGGGAAATCGTTACTGTCCGACGAGCTCGTGCCGCGCGCCGCTTCGTCGAAATTGCTCCAGCCGTCGCCGTCGCTGTCGGCCGGCACCGAGTTGGTCGTCTCCGGATCGCTGCCCCGGACGCGCTCCTCGATATCGGACCAGCCGTCGCCGTCGGAGTCGCCGTTCGGGACGAAGATGTCGGTGCCCAGCTCGTCCTCGATATTGTCCGGCAGCCCGTCCCCGTCGGTATCGGCCGTATCCGGCTGATCGATGGTATAGCTCTGGACATAGACCGGGCTCGAATCGTTCGCGCCGACGGCGTAGAACCGGACCAGCGCGTCCTGGTAGAGTGCCGGCGGGCTCGTCGACGCGTAGGTCTGGTAGGCGCCGCCGTTGAGCCGGTAGCGGACGTCCGTCCCGTTGCCCGTGAAGGAGAGCGACACGGTCTGATTGTACGTGCCGCCGGGCGGCGACACGTCGGCCCAGAGCGGATCCGGCAGCTCGGGCTCCGCCAGGAAGAACACGCTCTTCTGGAGTTCCAGCTGGTTCACGACGACCGGGTACACGTCCGTGACGCTCACGCCGGAAACGTCATAGATATTCGTGCCCTGCCACTGCAAGGCTGCGCCTACCTTGCGCCATGTCGCGGCCCGGACCGCCGCGTTGCTGACCGGATCGGCGGATTCGGTCCAGTCATCGATGTGGAGCGAGCCGTATTCTTCGAACGCGGGGCTCTCGACGTCCTCGCCGTTTGTCATCAGGACGTTCTTGAACCGGCGGTTCTCTACGGTGAACGGGGACGGCAGCTCGCGCGAGAAATTGGTCTGCGCGAAGTTGCCCGCGCCGTCGTTGACCCACAACTCCGTCAGGTTCGTGCCGCCGCCCGGCCCGGCCGCGAACGTGAAGTTGCCGACGATCAGGTCGGGCGGCCCGGACGTCGAGGAGAAATGCCCGGCAATCACGCGGTCCAGGCAGCCGGCCGCTGCGCCGGCGAGCTGTACGTAGTTCGTGAAGTACCCGGCGCCGTCGTTGTAGCAGACGTACAGGTCCGAGAACGTTTCGTCGAGAAGGACAACGTCGTCGACCCCGTCGGCATTCACATCGGCCGTTGTGAGCCGCCCGACCTTGGCCGGCAACGCGCGGTAGCCGCTGGTGAGCCGGGTCCAGAAGCCGCCACTATCGCCGTAGCAGATGCCCAACGGGTTACTGCTTCCTTTCTTGTATATCAGCAGATCGTTCAAGTCGGAGGCGTCGAGGTCGAGGATGCGGCATCGTGTGTTCGCGACGAACGTATCCCCGTTCATGATAAGGGGCGCATAGTTGTCTATCACAACATCGCCCGCGTACATGCGCACGTCCACGTTGTTGCCGCTCGCCCCGAGGAACGCGAGGTCCGGCACGGCATCGCCGTCGACCGCCGCGACGTCCAGGTCCGTAGGGTCCATCGGGATGAGGCCTGTTGCCAGCACGACATTTGTGGAGTCGTACACACGTGCGCCCGCGTTGGTAATGAGCGTGGCCGAATAGGTCTCGGGCTGGAACACGAGAAGGTCCGGGATGCCGTTCGTCAGGAAGTCGGCGGCGAACATATTGCGCGTGCCCGGTTCGGCAAAGACCAGTGAAGCCGTTGCATCGAGCCGGCACCCGTTCGTGCCGTGATAGATCTCGATCGCGCCCGGCCCGTAATTGTTGACGGCGACATCCGGGATCCCGTCATCATCGAAATCGGCCGCGGCAACAAGATAGGGGCCCGACGGGGTAAGCTCGAGCTCCTGCATCAAGACCAGGTTGGTCCCGCCCATGTTTTGATAGACCAGCATCCTGCGATACTGCTGCTGGACCTCCACGAGCTCGTCGAGCCCGTCGTTGTTCAGGTCGAGTACCACGACGGGCTCCCGATCGTTGAGCAGCATCGACAAGGCCTCGTCGGCATCCAGCGCGCACGCGGCGGATGCCGCGACGAGCGCGATCGTGATGTACACGAGTGTCTTCATGGGATCGTGACGACGTTGCCCGGCCCGTACGAACGTTCCAATTCACCGTCCTGCCCGTACTTCAGGACGATATGCTGGTACTGCACTTTCGAGCGGAGTCCGTAATCGTCCATGTAATAGAAACGGTCAATGCGGTCCAGACCGCTGTGCACGCAGATATAGTCGTTGGACAAGAGCAGGCCTTCTTCGCCGTTCACGAGGTCTTCGGCCACGCGCTTGAACGGGATGTGCGGGATCAGCGGGCTGACCTGGTAATAGTGGCTCCACGTCGTGTCCGTGCGGCTCCGCCGATACACGACGAACGGCGGCCGGATCGTCAGGTTCGTGAGGTACATCGTTTCCTGGCCTTCCGTGTCGTGTTTGCCGAGCAGGATGTTGCAGACATTGTTGCTGACGATCACGAGCAGGTTCGTGTTCCGGAGCACGGCTTCCCGGAGCGGCCAGGACAGATCGGAGTAGGCATTGCTATACGACCACATGAACTCCTTCGTCTCGCTGGCGTCGCTTTTCTTGGACGCAATGTCCGTCGCGTAGAGTTGAATCAGATAGTTCGTGTTCAGCCCGATCCCGGTCAGGGTATAGGAATAGACGCCGCCGTTGTACGACAGGCTTGCCGACGGCTTGGAGAAGGACAGGAACTCGACGACCTCCTCGTCTTCCGCGTCGACGCCGGACGTGTAGCTGACGACGAAATCAAAGGACTGAATAGACTCCGGGCTCAGGCTGGCGAACGTGAGGTCCGCTTTCGGCGCATCGACGGTGCCGGCCTCGGTCACGCCCACGATGGTTGGGGCCGGCGGCGCGGAACCGGCGACGACAAGCGGGGTCAGGAACTGCATGGCGCTCAGGTTGTGGTTGCGGTCATAGGTCTTGAACCCGAAACACAGCCGCTGCGCCACGGCCGGGTGGAAGAAATTGGTCACCACGATCGTGTCGTTGCTGCCGTAGTCCGTTTCGGACACGAACAGGTAGTCCTTGCAGTCCATGCTCTGATAGAAACGGATGCCGTAATGGTCGTTGGTCTTCGAGAACTCAATCGTGATCGGCGTGAGCGGGTCGGTGACCACCGGATCGTGAACGAGGATGGTCGGCGGCGCGCCCTGCGACACGCTGTGGCTGTGGCAGTCGACGCCGACTTCGAGACCGAGCGTGCCCTTCTTGAAACGGACCGGATCCTCCGGCTCGCCCGGATACCGCAATCCGTTGTCGATCCCGCATTCGTACGGGTCGGAAACCGTGCCGGACTTGTGTACGAACTCGAACGTATAGAGCGCGGAATCGAGGTCGTGGCCGGAGATGTAGGCGTCCTTGAAGTAGACCCAGTCGTCGCCGGGCGGGTACGATTCATCGCCGACCAGTCGCGGCTTGCCGTCGCGGCCCATGGCATGCACGATCACGCGCACAAGCTCGTTTGTCATCCGCCAGACCTCGATATTCACGGTCGGCAGGCGGTTGGTCGTCGTGTCGAGCCAGTACGAGCAGTCCTGGACCGTGAAGTCGCAGCGGTAGACGGTCAGCCTGTCGGGCCGCGGGGCGTCCGGCCCGCGGTAGTCGTAGAGCACCCCGCGCGCGGGCACGGAGAACGGGCTGCGGTTCGTGGCCGCGTCGATCGCGACTACGGTGTACCAATAGGTTTCGCCCGCGTTCGTGGCCAGGTCGATGCCGGTATCGATCAAGCTCGTGTGGCCGCTGCCCGGTACGTGCGGGACCTGGCCGATCAGGGTGGCGGTGGGCGTGTCCGCGTCCCGGAAGTCGCGTGCGCGGTAGACCGCATAATGGTCGGTGTCGTCGACATAATCGACGTTCGGCCGGTCCGCGTTGGTCTTCCAACGGACCCGGAGCCGGTCCTGCCCGCCGGCCGATACCGTGTGCACTCGAACCGAGCGCGGCGCAAGCGGGGCGAGCCGGTCGGCGATCGTAATAAACAGGGGCGGGCCGGCCCTGCCGCGCTGGCCCATCAGATCCCTGGCCGCCGCCCAATAGGTGTAGTTCGACGCGTAGCCGAATCGGAGCTCGTTATGTTTGGCGCCGGTCCGCAGGTCCAACGCGCCGTTGTCGTCGCAGAAGAAATAGGTGTTGGTGCCCAGGTCGTCGTCCTCCTCTGTCGACGCGATGATGACCGGCGACGTGTTGATCTGCTCGATGGTCCCGGCATCCAAGGCCGAGAGGAACGCCGCCTCGTTCGTGATGTTCTGCCAGCCGTCCGCGCGGTAGACATTGTACCCGAACATCAGCGGCATCTTCTGGAGAAGCGGCACGGTTGGCGCCCAGCGCAGGTAGACGCGACGGTCCCCGATCAGGCCGTCCTGTTCGACTTCCGTCAGCAGACCCGGCGGCGGCAGCTGGGTCGGGTTCGTCGTGTCTATGGAGAGCCGCCCGATAACGAGTTCTTTGCCCTGGTGCAGCGCCCGTAATTGGTACGTGTAGGTACCCGGCGCGACCATCAGGTCCAGGTAGCCGAGCCCCTGCACGAGTGCGACGCCGTAGTTCACGTTGACCAGCTGGCGTGCGCGGAATCCCGTGTATTCGTCGTTCTTCGCCGCGTCGAGCGTGAGGCGCAGCAGGTCCGGATAGTTGTTTGTCGTGGCCGGCGTATCGGAGATTCGGTCCAGGATCGAGAAGAGATCGTCCAGCAGCGGGTTGCTGCCGCCGGCCGTCAGGTCGCCATGTGCTTCGAACACGGCGCGAATCGACTTGTCCGCCCGCAGTTCCGAGACGCGCGCGATGCGCGTGTACGGGTTCGGGCTGAACGGACCTCCGTCCTTTCGATAGAGCTGATAGACCTCAAACGGGTTCGTCCCGTCCGTCGTGTACCATCGCAACAGCACTTTGCGCTGCCCGTTATCGACCTGGTACTTGCCGACAATCGTCGTGAAGAACAGCTTGCCGTCGGCGCTCAGGTTGATGTTGGACGCCGCCGCCGGATCGGGGCGCGCGATGCCCAGCGCCAGCAGCATGGCGGCCAGACACGCGGCCACGCAGCCGGTTCCCGACGCAGCAGCTGTCCGTGCCCTTCTTGTCCGGATTCTCTTACTCACAGTCCACTCCGTAATCGACGGTCCAGTCCTGCACGTACTGAAGGTCCAGATACGCCACACAGGTGTAGCACCAGCCGTCGTCCCACACCGCGCTGGCGCTGGTCCAATCCTCCGGCTCGCAATCGCCGATCCCGCCGGCGACCCAGGCGTTGCCGCTGAAGTAGTAATCGTCGCCGGACTTTCCGCCGATCAGCGTCATCATGCCGCGCGCGCTCACAATGCAGGCCAACTCCCCGTAGAACGAGCCGGTCAAGAGCCCGCCCCAGGTCGGGCCTTCGGCAAAGTACCAGGCCCCGACCCCGGCCCCGACCCCGACGGTGAACATGCAGCCATAGTTGTAGACGGGCACCTGGCCCTCGATCCGGCCGTATACGCCGAACAGCGAGCTGATCTGCAGCACCCCGGCCACTTCCGGATCGATCTTCTCCAGCGGCTCCATGTCGCAACAGGTCCCGAAATAGATGCCGCCCTCAAAAGTATAGTCCTGGAACGAGCCGCGGCCGGCCCCGTAGATGTAGTTCTCGACCGTGCCCACCGCCGCGCCGAACTGGATATCCGAGAGGCAGAGCGTCTCGAAATCGATGTCGCCGACCAGCGAGATGCCGCCGCAGAACCCGATCGGCGCCATCACGCCGCCGACCTCGCCGAGCGTGAACCCGACATAGATCTCTTCGGCCGTGATCCCCTCGGAGATCCAGTTGATCGCGATATCGTAGGCCGTGATCCGGACGTCCACACTGTTCGACGGCATAAGCCCGGCGCAAAAACTGTCGTCGCTGTCGATATGCACGCGCTTGATGTCGAGCGAGGCATGGATCGCCATGTCGTCGGGAATCGCGAGCGTCGCCTCCAGGTCGATATGGATTTCCTCGAACGTTTCCTTGCTGAAAATCCCGTACCCCGTCAGTTTCGCCGTCGATACCTTGGTGAGGTCTTTCAGGTCGACCAGCTCCGTCGAAAGCAGATCCTCAATGCCCTCGAGCGCACCGAGCACGCTAAGGTTCGCCTGGTCGAGCAGCGCGTTGAATGCCTCCTTCTGGAATGAATACAGCGGCATCATCTCGCCGGACAGCTCGCCGCCGAAATCCTGCATGAAATCGGAGTTGAAGATCGAGCGCAGCAGGTACTCTTTGACCTCGCTCTCCAGTTCCGTGTAGGTCATCTGGCCGTTCGCCTGTTGGTACAGGTTCGTGAGGTAGCTTTCCAGTCCGTGTATCTCGTTGGTCAGCGCCGCGTAGTACTGGCCGTAATACGTGTTGTAGATCGTGTAGATCTCGTTGGTGACTTCGCCGTACCGGCTCAGGATCTCCGTCTCGACGCCGCCCATCTGGTTGGTCAACGTCTCGGCAATCTCGGTCAACGGCTCGAGCAATTCCGACAGGGTGTTCGTGAGCGACTCGACAACGTCCGCCGCGCCGAGCTCCGATACGCCCGGCAGCTGCGCGACCTGCATGAGCTGCTCGTTGATCAGGAATTCGAGCGCCTCCTTCGTTGTAAAGAACGTGTCCAGCGTCTCGTCGAATTGGCCGAACAGGTTCGTGACCGTATCGGCCACCTCCTGCGCCGCCGGCTCGAGCATATACCCGAAGTCGAGTGCGGTGATGAGCGCGTCGATGTCGCTTTCGATCGAACCGTAAGATTCCGACATGACGTCGCTGACCAGGTTCGAGATTTCGGCCAGCCCGCTGTTCACGATATCCGTATCGAGCTCGTCCCAGAGCAGTTCCGAGAGGTCGACGTTCAGGTAGTCGTCCAGCGAGTTCACGGAGCCGGACACGTCGCCGAGCAAATCGCCGACGGCGCCGGAGATGCTGGACAGGATCTCGTTCGTGTCCACGAACATGTCGACGATCATGCCCAGCGAGATGGGCGAGGACGTGTCGAACACGAGCCCGAAATCGATCGCGACCGAATCCGTGTCCATCCGGTCGACCTGGCTCTCGGTATGCAGCACGAGCAGGTCGTACGAGTTCGCGACGGGCGAGGCGAAGCGCCGGCTGAACCGGTCGTATTGGACCGGGTAGTGGAAATCGATGACGGACGCGAAGCTGCCCCTCGCCTGCACCAGGTAGTCGGCGGTCACATCACCGCCCGTCTTGCCCTCGTTCCGGAAGTCGTCGAGCGGGTTCGAGCCGCCGACCAGCGGCACGCCGTTCATGTCCGGGTCCGCCGCGCCGGGCGTCTTTTCCTCGTAGTCTTCGCCGTTCAGCACGTGCAAGACCTCCACGTCACCCGAACGGCCCCTGGTGTGGAGCAGCGTGGGGGTAGCTCCGAAGAACGGCAGGTACATGTCGCCGGCGACCGCGTAGAAGCCGGTCGGCGAGAAGGCGGGGTTGTAGGCGTTCAGATAGATGTGCTCCAGCGCGAACTCGTAGCCGTCGCACACGGCGGACGCGGCGTTCGCGACGTAAGAGGTCGCGATCGCGCCGTCCCCTTCGAACTTGCAGTTCATGATCGGGGTCACGTCGAGGTGCGACAACTCGTTGATCGTCTGGACCCAGAGCGCGCGGTCGCCGGCCGAGCATGCGTCCACTTCGTTCGTCGGTTCGGGGTCGAGGTTGAACTCGATGCCGACGGGCCGGAACTTGGCCTCCCAGTATGCGAGCTCGAGCGTGTTGGTCTGGGTCGGGTCCGCGTCCTTTATGTCGCCGCATCCGCAGATGGACATGTTCTCGAAGGTCAGGTTCACGTCGCTCGGGTAGGGCAGCACGATGCGCCCGTGGCATTTCGATTCCTGGCCGTCGGATTCGCTGTCGATGAAATTGATCCCGAACTCGTCGAATTCGATGTTGTACCCGTAGATGGTGGTCGCCTCGGGGGGCGGCGCCAGGAGCGTGGTGTCGAGCGTGCCGTTCACGCCGCCCTCCCGCACGTAGAATTTCGCCGCCTCCGAACGCAGGTCCAGGTCCAGGGTTGTGTCGCCGATGTTGCCCAGGACCTGCTGGAAGAGAACGTCCATATTCAGACCGGCATAGCGGTGGCGGCCTTGGAGGAAGGCCGAGCTTGGCGAGTAGTAGACAGTGGCATTGGTATAGTCTCGGGCGGCGTTCAAATAGTATTCGGGCCGCTTCGCCGGCACCGCCCCGTTCACAACCGTGCCGGGCACATACAGGTTGTGCCGGGCGCCGGCGCTCGACGGGATGTCAAAAGCGCCCCAAGTCAGGTCGATACCGTTTGTGCCGAGGTCGCAGAGCACGCCGCCGTCCCCGGTCAGCACCGTGTCCTTTGTGAGCGTGAACGAATTCGTGGCATACCCGCTGTTGCAGTTGAGGTAGTGCCTGACCTTCGCCGTCGCGTTCGACGTCGCAAGCCAGCTGCGGGCGCCGGCCGGCGAGTCCGGATCGACGGCGTCATACCGAATCGCGCCGTTCTTGAGTTCCACGCTGCCGCCCGCGATGTCGATCAGGTTGACGCCCCTGGGGAAGGACGGCTCATAGCCGAGCGGTCCGTTCATCGTGAAGGTGGTGTCGATGCCCTGCGGCCCGACCGTGATCACGTGGCCGGCCACATCGTTGGTCCCGCCCATGTATTGCCCGTTGTGAGGCAACAGCGGGCGGGAGGGCGGCGGCGAAGACGGCTTCTCGCCCAACCGCCAAAACGCGTTGTCGCGCGCCCGGAAGACGTACTGCATCTCGTTCGCCGCGTCCGTCGCGCAGGACAGGACCGGGGACGGGCCGGCTTTGAGTATGGTCTCCACCGTTTTGAACCGGACCGGGTAGAACTCCGGATACCAGAACCGCACGACCGCCGAGGTCGTGTCGTTGCGCGGGAACAGTTCCTGGTCCAGTTCCACAGTGCCGACCGGGTACAGATTCGAGAGCACGGCATCCATGGGCGCCGTCGTGGCATAGCCTGTGTTGTCCGGCAGCTCCAACGTGACATCGCCGAACAGCCCGTCCTTGTTCAGCACCGCGTTCGTGAGTGCGAAACTCCAATCGCGCACGTTCATCTGGCCCGGCGTGGCCAGCGCGAGCACGTTCGTATCCGAGGACGCGACGGAATAGTGAAGCGTATTCGTGTTCTTATCGACTTCCAGCCCGGTGAACGTGAACTGATAGATGGCGTTCAGGTATCCGTAACCATCGATCTTGTGATAGACCGGCGACATGGCCACGCGCGGCGCCCAGTTCGTGACCGTGATCGAGGTCTGGATATCGCCGAAGAACGCTGTTCCCGAGTAATGGTTCACGTAGACAACGCACGAGGTGGCGTTGTTGCTTTCGTCGAGCTCCGCCAGCCCGTTCGTGCAGTCCAGCTCTGCGCTGATGAAGTACGCGTAACCGGGCAAGTTGGTGTCGGTCGACACGCTCAGGGTCTGGGAAACCGTTGTTGTTTCCGCGATCTGCCAGGCGCCTACGTTCGCCGTCCAGTCATGACGCTCGACACGGACGACCTCCGAGGTGTCGGAATAGGAATAGAGTCTGTACTCGATCTGCAGATCCGCCGCGATCGCGTTGGAGGTGCCGGTCAGCACGATCGTGTTGGTCAGCGCAAAGGATTTGACCATGGCGCCCTGGAACGCGGCCGTTTCCGGCGCGGCCGTCAGCGCGACGAGCTTCAGGTCCGGGCTCGAAAACACCATGACGTCATCGATCTCCCGGCCGTCGCTGGGCCACTCGTTGTTGTCGTACTGCGCGAATTTGATGTAGGTGTTGTCCGTGAGCGCCAGCCCGTTCGACGCGGCGGCCGCGACCAGGTCCACCACATACGTCGTCCAGTTCGTGTCGTCCACGTCGTAGTCCAGGATCATCACGTAGTCGGCATTGTTCGTGCTCAGGAACACGCCGTCCGCCGCACTCGATTCGTCGCCGTCAGAGCATTCCCTGTGGCGGAAGTGCAGCGCGGCCTCCGCAAGGCCTTGCAGGTCCAGGTTGAGAACGGCCGCGTTGCTCGACATCAGGCCGCCGCTATGCTCGTCGTCCAGCCGCAGCACGGCGTTTGTGCCTGGGACCGTGACCAGACGCTGGTAATAGGCAAGGCTTGTCCAAGAAGGACCGACCAGGCTGCCGAGCGGCGCGCTCAAACTGTCGGTATAGCCGCCGAACGTCTCGGCATATCCCAGCGCGTGCGGGTGGTTCCCCTGGTAATAGTAGCTTGCGCTCTCGGCCCAGGACGCGCCGATCAGGTAATACTTGCCCGCGTCCAGCTTCACGGTCAGGTCCGAGGCCCCGAAAAAGTTCGTGCCCGGGCCCACGGTTTCGATCTCGTCGGAAATCAGCGTGTAGGTCCCGTTGCTGGTGCTCGACTCGTATACGAAGAAATGTGCCGTAATGCCGTTGGTCAGCCCCAGCCTGAACCGGTTCTCGACCAGAAACGTGGTGGCGGTGCATGCGAAGAAGTTGCCGCGCAGCCGGTCGCCTCCCGTGCTGGTCGTCAAGTCGGCCGTGATCGTGCCGGTCGTGCGCGGTGTGTCGTCCGGCGCAAGCGCGATCCGGCCTTCGGGCGAAGAGTCGAATGTCCACGGGCTGCCGGGCAGGCTGCCGTCGCTGAACGTCTCGATATAGGGCGGTGCCGGGCCGGCATCGGCCGGGCCCGCAAAGACAAGGCACACGGCGCAGAAAGCCAGGGCGCCCAGCGTCGATGCCGCGTGAGAAGACAAGATTCGGTATGAGGCCATGCAGTCCGTCCCTTGCGCCCGAACGTCGAATGTAGCACAAAGGGGGGGCAGGGGGGCAAGGGAATCGTTGATGGCAACGCGCCGGGCGCGTGTCATAGGTCCGATTTGTCCGACCGGTCCGAGCTGTCCGAGCGTGGACGCGGCGGCGCCGCACCTCGCACGGAGAACAGGGACGAGAACAGGGACAGACACGGACTCGCACGGACGAAGAGCCCGCCCACCCGCCCGTCCGACTCGCAATCCGGGATTGACGCGGGTGTCCGCCGGGCGTCAAACTACGACGTTGTGCGGGGCGGCACATTGTGGGTAGGGAGGCGGTCGTGCGCGGCAGGTACAGTCAAGTGTCGGGGTTCGGCGTCCGGTCCATGCGTTCGAGCTTCTGTCGGTGTGTTGCTGAGGTCGCCGTGGTGTGCTGTGCTCTCTTGCCGGCGCGGGGCCAGGTGGTGATCAACGAGATCATGTACAACCCCGGTCCTTCGCATCCGGATTCGGAATATGTGGAGCTGCTGAATCCGACCCCGAGCACGGTGGATCTGAGCGGGTACCAGTTCGAGGAAGGCATCGAATTCCGTTTCCCGCAAGGTATGAAATTGCCGGGCGGTGCGTATTTGGTTGTGTGCCGGAACAAAGCGGCGTTCGCGGTGGCGTATCCGGGTGTGAGTAATGTGCTGGGTCCGTACGGGGGCGGCCTGGACAACAGCGGCGAGAAGCTGGAGCTCTCGCGTCTGTACTACGGCAAGCGCGTGCCGGTCGACACGGTCGAGTACAACGACCGCGGCGAATGGACAAAGGCGGCCGACGGCAAAGGGCCGAGCGTCGAGCTGGTGCATCCGGGCTTCGACAACCAGTATCCGGAAGCCTGGGCGCCGTCGACGGATCGCGGCACGCCCGGCCGTGAGAACAGCACATTCCAGAGGGACCCGGCCCCGATCATCACGGACGTCCTGCATAAGCCCGGGCTGCCGGGCCCGCTCTCGCGTGTCTCGGTGATCGCGCGGGTGTTGGGACATCGGCCGGAACGGATCGCGGTGATCCTTCGACACCGCCGGGACAAGCTCAAGCCGGACGAGTATAAGACGCTGCCGATGACCGACGACGGCCGGCACGGAGACGGGCGCGCCGGCGACGGGATCTTCGGGGCCGCCGTGCCGGGCCTGCCGGAAAACGCGGTGCTGGACTTCCAGATCATGGCCAAGAGCGCGGCGGGCGCCGTCTCCAAAGCGCCGCCGGGCCATCCGCAGGAGACATTCCTGTGCTTCTTCGGGCGCACGCCGCCCGGCCGCCGGGAGTATCCCGAATACCACGTCCTGCTGACCAAGGCAAACCGGCGCGAGCTCGAGACGCGCGAGGTTTCTTCCCGTGACCAGTTGGATGCGACGCTCGTCTGTTCGGACGGCCGCGTATTCTACAACTGCGGGGTCCGCTATCGCGGGTCGAGCGCACGGGTCCATTACGCGGGGCCCAAAAGCTTTCGCGTGAACCTGCGGCAGGGCCGCACACTGGACGGCACGGACCGACTGAATTTTAACGCGGTCAACCCGTTGCTCCAGCATCTGGGCATGGATCTGTTCCGCCGCAATGGGGTGCAGGCTCCGGAAACGCAGCTTTGCCGGGTCTGGCTGAACGAGACGCTTCTGAGCCAGGCCGGCGAGAAATGGGTGGGCGGCTCAAGTCCGGGCATCTACGTGCGAATGGAGCGGATCGACGACGATTTCGTTGCGAAACACTATCCGGACGCGGACGAAGGGAATTTGTACGAAGGGACGGGCTCGCGGGACAAAACCAGCGGCGAACTCGACTGGCGCGGGCCCGACGTGGCTGAGTACAAGGACAGGGGCTATGCGAAAGAAACGAACGAAGCGGCCGACGATTGGACCGACATCGTGGCGCTGTGCAAAGTGCTCACCGCTACGGGCAGTCCGAACTACGCTTCGAACCTGCGTGCACGCGTGAACCTCGAGCAGTGGATCTCGTACTTCGCCGTGCACATGATCCTGAACAACAACGAAACGTGCATCGCGACCGTGAACGGAACGGATTACCACATGTACTGCAACCCGACGAACGGGCAATTCGATCTGTTGCCCTGGGATATGGATTCGGTGCTGGACCTGAGCGGCAAAGGCGCACCCACAAAGAGGGGACAGCCATTCGCGGACACGACACAGAAATCGATCTGGCAAACGAAAGTCCCCGCGGTGCGTGGGTTCCTCAGACATCGCCAGATCGCCCCGCTCTTTGTCGCTCGGATCCTCGAAATCCTGAACACAACCTTCTCGCCGCAGGCCATGGCCAAGCAGTTCGACGCGATCGGCAGCGCCTTGACGCCGAACTATCGGCGCGAGCTGGAGAAGAGCGTTGAAGCGCGAATCGCGTTCGTCCGCAAAGAAATCAAGCGCGCCTTCAGCGCCAAGGTCGAGGGCAAGCCGCTTCAGCCGGGACGGCCGGTCACCGTCGGTAAGCGCAAAGTCACGTTCACCGGCACGGCCCCGCAGCCAAACATCATGCGCGTGCTGATCAACGATAAGCCGGCCGGCTGGAACCCCTACAAAGGCACGTGGACCAAGCAGCTCGAGCTGAAGCAGGGCATGAACTCGGTGGTGATCCAAGCGGTGGACGTTCACGGGAAAGTCCAAAAATCGATGACTGTGACCGTCGTTGCGCGGTGACGCGGCGGATGTCTCTGC
>Ga0272441_10000675_pt1 | contig 76130 bp, 71 predicted proteins | sample SSMProp6N_FD_193582 | JGI IMG/M metagenome (GOLD analysis project Ga0272441, IMG submission 193582) | Marine sediment archaeal communities from Little Sippewissett salt marsh, Falmouth, MA, United States - SSM-Prop-6N | ecosystem: Environmental > Aquatic > Marine > Wetlands > Sediment ...
CGTTTGCGAACACAGGCTTCTCCGACGAAGAGCTGTTTCGCCCCGGCTACTTGGGGCTACTCAATGCGGTCTACAACTTCGATCTGTCGCACGGTCGGAGCTTCAGTGAGTACACCGAGAATCTGATCAAGGGAGAGATTCGCAACCACATCCGCGATCAAGTTCAGAAGGTTGTCGTCCCACATTGGATGCGCGATCTCAACCAACAGATCGAGGTTGCGGAAGCGAAGCTGTTGCGCGAATCAGGCCAACTGCCGAGTCTTGCGCAGCTGGCCGATCGGGTGAACATCACCGAAGAAGGATTGGCCGAGGTGTTCAAGGCTCGGGAGGCGCTGAGCTACGTGTCGCTCGACGCGAGTCAGCGGGAGCATGATCCGATGCCCGTCATCGATCTTTCGAGGATTCGTGCCAAACGATCGTGTCCGTTCCCGATCGAGTACAGGATCCGGCTTGCCTCCGCCCTTGAGAAGCTGGCCGAGTTGCAGCAGTACTTGCTTCATAACCTCTTTCGCGCGGTGGATGAGTAGCCAAGGACGCCAACGCCAAGCCGGCGTCGGGCTTCCGCCGGCTTGGACGTGCACATCGTGCGTCTGGGGTCCACGACGAGCCCACATCGCAGCTTTCCCGAAGAGAGAGGCTATGCTCCTATTCCATCCATCGCTATAATGCAAACGTATCCTGCGAAGGGGGCGAGATGAAGCGTACGATCATCGGACTTAAAATAGGTTTGCTGGTGGCCGCTGTGGCGGTCGTGGCCGGATGCGCATTGTTCAATCAGGCGCCGGTCGCCAACTTTCTTTGGTCTCCGTTGGAGCCGCTGGCGCGGGCGGAGATCAGCTTCAACGACCAATCATCCGATTCCGGCGGGCTGTTCGGCGGTGGCGGCATCGTGGCGTGGAACTGGGACTTCGGCGACGGCGACTCATCGACCGCGCCGAACCCGAAGCATGGGTATGACAAGAGCGGCCAGTACACCGTGCGCCTGACCGTGACAGACGATGGCGGGGAATCGACGACGATCTCGAAAACGATTCTGGTGTCACCGAGCTTGAATGGGACATGGAACGGGTATATCGAGGACGCCGGCGGATTCCTCAACGACATGACCCTGCATTTCACCCATTCGGCGACGAGCATTCAGGGAACCTGCAACATGCTCGGGGCACAGCTGCAGTGCTCGGGGGTCTCGTTTGACCCAATCGCCAAGACCGTTCGGTTTGAACTGTTCGATCTTGGGATCCGCCTGGAGGGAACGCTCGATCTGGCCGAGCGGCGGATCCAGGGACGATGGTTCGTCATCGGCGCGCCGTTCGCCGGTTGGGATTGGGACGTCCGGCTGCTGTAGCGGCGAGATTCCTCCTATCGGAGAAGAATCGAAACGACGCGCGGTCATGCGGTTCGAGAGATCGCATAGCCGCGCGTCGCATTCAGTGGCGCTGTCTAGCCGTTGGTTGAGGGCGCGAATGCACCGCTCGTGAACGGGCAGGCGGAGATGCAGTTCGAACATGCCGCCGTGTTCGTCGCCCAGAAGTCGTAGCATCGATCGGCGTTCACGGCCCAACGAAGAATCCCCTTGTTGTTCGATGGACAGGCGATCTCGAACGAGGGGTCGCGCGTTGTGCTGATCGCGTCCGCTTCACACGCGTCGGCGCATCGTCGGCAGCTGCGGCAGAAATCGACCAGTCCGAAGTCCACCGGCGTGTCCGGTTCGAGCGGTAGATCGGTGAAGACTTTGCACAACCGGATGCACGATCCGTACTCCTGCGTGACCAGCAATCCATTCCGCCCCAATTGGCCCAATCCGGCGTCGACTGCGAGTGGGATGCTCAATGCAGTATCGTTTCCCATCGGGATCGCCCGGTAGCGGAGATTTCGAAGGAACTCGGCCATGCAGGCGATGGTGAACGCCAGCCGCGAGTACCCGACGCCGGTGGTCGCCGCCGATTCGTAGGTGGGGGAGGTCATGACGCCCTCCCGATCCATGGCGATGGCCATGACGATCGCATACTGGTAGTCATCCGGGATTGTTACCGGGTCGCCGCTTCGGTCGTGTGAGTAGACCCACCGCTCGTCGATCCGGCAGATTCGCACGAGGTCAGCGCCGAACATTCTTGCCGTCTTCTTGACCTCGGCGCTCATCTCGGCAGGGTCGTCGACCGGATGCCGTCCGAGCTGCATCATCGCGGGGTCGGCTTGTCCGAGCCGCTTCCAAGAAAAGGCGCCGCCGAAGCAATCGTGAACGGTCCATGAGGCGAGGAGGCGCGCGAAATCGATTCGCGAGTAGCCGGGATTGCCTCGGGTGATCCGATCCGCTGCGCCGCTTCGGTACTCGGTTTCGAAGAACGATGCGTCACGATCCCAGAAACGGCGCATGAAGATGGTCTGTCGCTCATCGAATCGGCCACATTGAATCGGGTCGATCGTGTACGGCGCTCTCGCATCCATGTTGGGCATGCGTGCCTCCTGTCTTGCCGGGGTGATCTTTCGCCGGGCGGCGCAATCGTAGAAGCCGAAGACGTTTGTCGCAAGCGGGTTGAACGAACTTGCGTTTCCGTCAAAATGGGATGCACGATGCCCACCGCGGATGTCACTCTTGGCGATGCACGAGCGTTGGCGCTGAACGCCCAGATGCTCGATGGGGACGTCGCACGACCTGCGGGGAGGGAAGGTGCCGCGGAGGCCATCGAGCGGCTAGGGTACGTTCAGATTGACACCATCTCCGTGGTGCAGCGTGCGCACCACCACACGTTGTGGACACGCTGCCCGGACTACGACCCCGCGATGCTACACGAGCTGCAGGCAAACGATCGGCGCGTGTTCGAACACTGGGCACATGCGCTTGCCGTGTTGCCGATCTGCGACTATCGCTACTACATCCCACAGATGAAGCGGGCTCGTGAGCATCGGTCGATCCGCCTTCAGAGCTGGTGCGCTGAGCATCGCGATGTAATCAATCACGTCCTCGATCGGATTCACGCCGAAGGCCCCTTGACATCGAAGGACTTCGAGCTGCCGCCGGGAATGAAGCGCGGCACTTGGTGGGACTGGAAGCCGGCGAAGCGAGCGCTTGAGCTGCTGTTTGCTCAAGGGGATCTGATGATCAAGGAGCGACGGGGATTCCAGAAGGTCTACGATCTGACCGAGCGCGTTCTTCCATCCGACGTCGACACGGCGATCCCGTCGAGCGCCGAGTGTGGTCGGTTCCAAGTGTTGCGGACACTCGGGGCATATGGAATTGCCCAGGAGCGGGAGATGCTTGGATACCTCAAGCTCGCCGAGCCGCCGGCCGTGCGACAGGCGCTCGCGGAGCTTGTCGAGTCCGGGGAGGTCGTCCAGGTGGCGGTGGACGGGATGAAGCGCCGTTTGTGCTATGTGTCGGCCGCGTCATGGAAGAGCCGTTCGATACCGACGGCTCGGCGCAAGGTTCACCTGCTGTCTCCGTTTGATAGCTTGATCATCCAACGGCAGCGGGTGGCCTGGTTGTTTGGGTTCGATTACACACTCGAGTGCTATCTCCCGGAAGCGAAGCGGACGCATGGCTACTTCGTGCTGCCGATCCTCTGCCGAGATCGCCTGGTCGGGCGACTCGATCCAAAGGCCGACCGAAGCGAAGCGACGCTGATCGTACGCAGTTTGTCGTTCGAGCCATGGTTCGCCGTGGACGACGAGTTCCTAGAGCGTTTGGGGCGCGCGTTGGCGCGGTTTGCACAGTTCAATGGTTGCGTGTCGGTTCGTGTGGAGCATGCAACGCCAGCGAAGCTGCGCGGCGCCGTATCGCGGTTTGCGCGAAAGGCGCTGCGCGAAAGGAAGCATCTCTCTTCATGAGAGCATTCTCGATTGCAGCGGTGGTGGCGACGAATCTGGTGATTGGCATTCGCTATTGCTGGCTGATCAGCAAGCGAAGGATCTCCCCGGCGCTTGCGATGTGGGTGTTCTTCACCATTGCGGCGGTTGTGAGTCTTCTGACGTACCTTGCCGAAGGTGCGTATGGCCCGCTGGACAACATCTTGAATACGGCGGACATCGCCCTGGTTGGGTTCGTCTCGGTCTGGATAGCGCTGTTTGGCGATCGGAGCACTCGGTTCAGCCGGTTTGATCTCGGGTGTCTTGTGGCGGTCTCCGCGATTGTCGTGTTCTGGGCGATTACGCGTCAGCATGTGGCTGCACATGCTTCGATCCAGGCGATCATGGTGATCGCCTATCTGCCGGTGATCCGCAGGATGTGGGAGACGCAGCGGAACACCGAATCATTCTTCATGTTCATCGGACTGCTTCTGGCGCCGGCATTCTCTCTCCTATCGAGTGAGGGAACGCTGGCCACGGTGTACGCCGTACGCACGATTGCGTGCACCGGCGCATTGCTCATCCTCATGCTCCGAGCCGAATGGAGATCGAAGCGGTCGCACTAGATCGCTTTGCAGAGCCCTGGCGCGTTCGTCAACCGATGGGGCATTTGATTTAGCTGGGTTCGGAGAACTGTTGTTCGGCACGTGCGGACGCGGCGATCCCCGACCGGATCGCGCCCTCGATCGTCGATGGCCAACCGGTTGCCGTCCAATCACCGGCAAGATACAGGCCGTGAATCGGCGTCGATGTCCGAGGGCGGAGTCGATCGGTTCCCGGCTGCGGGACGAACGTGGCGTATGGCTGACGGATCAGCAGTGTGCGTTCGACGGAGGCCTTCTTGATGGCGGGAAACAGTTCGTGCAGTGCGTCGAGCAACGCGTGCTCAATCTCGGGGACCGACCGACCGATCCACGCATCCGCGGCGCTCTGAGAGAGTACCAGGTGTGTAGGACGGCCGGTCGAGGAGCAACCCTGTAGCTGTGTCAGATCGAACACGGCTTGCACGGGAGAATCGACGGCGATAACGAACGGATGAGGAAGGACGGGGCGGTCAAGCCAGATGTGCAGGTTGATGATCGGTGCCCATAGGAGGCGATCGGCGTCTGCGAGCCGCTGTGCCAAGGAAGCCAGATGGGCAGCTTCGGTCAGCTGTGCAAGCTGTGGCGGGGGAACGGCACAGATGGCAGCAGAGCAGTCGAGCGTCTCGCCGATGTCGAGCTCAATGCCGCGAACGCGTTCATCCTGGATGCGCAGACGCTTCACCTGTGACGATGTACGAATGGTACCGCCTCGCTGCTCGATGTAGCGCCTTGCGGCGTCAAAGACTACGGCAAGGGGTACCTTGAAAAGACCGAGGTTTGCGCCGTCGGGTTGGAAGAACGCATCCCGGAAGACCTTGCGCGCGGCGTGGACGCCCACAGCAGTTGCGGGAGCGTTCAGGGTGGCGATGCAGATCGGATCCCATAGCCGCCGGACGATCGGATGGCTCTGCCCATGCGCTGCAAGCCACTCGGAGAAGAGCATGTCCTCTCTTGTCTGACGGCCCAGCAGCGCAAGTCCGGCTTGCAACGCGTGCAGGCGATCGCTAGGCGGAAGCACACGATAGCGCAGAAGCGCGGGTGCGAGGTGAAGGATTCCCGGGAGAAACGATGAGTGCAGGATGGTGGTGGCGTTCGGCGCGGCGATCGGAACGTTGAGCGTTGGCTGGAAACGGACGGCATCGGATGCCCCGATGCGGGAGAGGAATCCTGTGCTGGCGGTACAGCATCGCATCAGCACGTGGTGGCCGTAGTCGAGGACCTCCCCAGTCGCTCGGAAAGGAAATGACGCGGCGCGGCCACCGAGGCGTGGGGCCCGTTCGAGGAGGATCGGGCGGTGTCCTTCGGCCGACAGGCGGCATGCAGCTGCGACGCCGGCGAAGCCGCCACCGATAATCGCGATTCGGCTCACGCGCGCCTCCATGACGAACTGAGCAGGAGCCAGAGCTTCTCCGATGTCGGAAGCGAAGTGCGACCTCCGAACAGCGGGTTCTCCGCCGAAACGATCCGCTCGAGAATCCGGCCATAGATCTCGGAGAGGAGCCACGGACAAGTGCGGCCGGAGCGGGGGAGGTCTGCGAGAAGCTCGCGCCCCCGTGCGAGGAGGTCGCGGCTGAGGGCCGCGTGCGCGGAGACAAACGCATGGAGGCCGTCGGTCATCGTTCGTGCCGCGAGCTGCGTCGCATCGACGCCGTGAGCGGCGAGCGCTTCGAGTGGAATGTAGATCCTGCCCATCCCAAGATCCTCGTCGACATCGCGCAGGACATTCACGTACTGCATGCCAAGCCCGAGGTTGATCGCCGCGTTCCGCATCGCCTCGGTCGGGCGAACGCCTCCAGCCAGAATGGGCAGCGTCGCGAGACCGACGGCGGAAGCGACATGGTAGCAGTATGTCTGCAGTTCGTCGTAAGTGCGGATGCGGGTCGCGGTGAGATCCATCTCGACGCCGGCAACGACATCGCGCAGGTCGTCTTCCTGAACCCCGAACCGAGCGATTGCATCTGCAAGCGCGAGGTCGCGCAGAGTGGTTGGGTTGCCTTGGGCGGCTGCGGTCAGGCGACGCCGCATGGTCTCCAACCCAGCCCTGCGTCTCGTCAGATCCGCCGAATCCTTGCCGCACACACCAGAACCAACGTCCTGTGCGTCACCCACCGAGAGAACAACACTGCTGTTCTCTCGCGCGGACGAAGGTGTGGGAACACCTTCGTCCGCGACATCGTCCGCCTCGTGGCAGAACGCGTACAGCGCGTACACGGCATGACGTTGGGCTTGCGGCAGGCTGAGGAAGGCGAAGTAGAAGTTCCTCGCGGCGCGGCGCGTGATCTGTGCGCAAGCGCGATACGACCGAGCTAGATCTGTCGCCATCGTTTGGAGAGGAGCGCGAACAGACCGAGTTGGATCTTCTCTGCTGCGGAGAGCGAAGGGCGGCGAGAAAGCGTGTCGTAGTCCTGTCGCTCGATCTTGCGAAGAATCGCCAGTCCTCCCAGAGAGAACAACGAAAGGTCGATCCGCAGATGACCGGACACGCGATCGAGCAACGGAAGACCGGCCCGGAAGTACGAGCGGGCCCGATCGACTTGGAAACGCATCAGATCCTTGAAGTTGGCGGACGCATGGTCGCCACGAAGCTCCGATTGCGAGATCCCGTACTCGGCCATCTCATCGGAGGGAAGATAGACGCGGTCGGCCGCGGCGTCCCGCTTGACGTCCTGCCAGAAATTCGCGAGTTGGAGACCCGTGCAGGTGGCATCGGATAGCGCAAACCGTTCCTCATCACGGTAGCCGTTGATCATCAAGACGAGACGGCCGACCGGGTTTGCGGAGTGTTTGCAGTAGTGAACCAGCTCGTCGAACGAGGCGAACGTGTGCTTCTGCTGATCGATCCGGTTGGCCTCGATCAACATCGCGAACGGGGCTCTCGGAAGGTCGAATCGGGCAATCGTTTGCTGCAACGCGACAAGGACCGGATGCCGCGGATTCGAGACAAACGCCGCATCGAGTTCGGCTTCGAACCGATCCAGAAGAGCCGCTCGGTCACCGGGGGCTTCGTCGCCGATGTCGTCTACGGTGCGACAGTAGGCGTACAGCGCGGCGAGATGACGGCGCATCTCTCGCGAGGCCAGGCGCGACAACACGGTGAAGTTCTCGTAGTGCGAGCTGGCCAGCGCCATACAAAACCGGTTCGCCTCCACGAGGGAAGCGGCTTCCGGTGGCGGGTGGATCAGCGCATTGACGTGTGCTGCTACCATCCGTGGACCTGAACGACGACTTCGCGCGGTCTTGGGTGATCGAGTTCAATGAGGAAGATCCGTTGCCAACGCCCTAGGAGCATGGCGCCCTCACAGACCGGGATTGTCTCGCTGGCGGACAGGAGAAGATGCTGGCAGTGGGAGTGTCCGTTCGGGCACTCGTCCTCCGTCATGTTTGCCGTGCGTATGGTGAAGTCATTGTGACGGTAGTCTGCATCCTGCGGCGCGACCTGCTCGAGGAACTCTGCCATGTCCTCAAGCAGCAATGGCTCGTGCTCATTGATCTTGATCGCAGCAGTCGTGTGCCGTGAGAAGACGGTCACAGCGCCTTCGTGGATTCCGGACGCTCGGACAGCATCGATCACCTGGTCTGTAATGTCGATGAACTCCGGCGCGCATGACGCCTCGTGTTGTAGCACGCACCGGTGAAGCTTCATCGACACCCGCTCTTCCATCGTCGTTCGCATGTTGGTCTCCTACCCCCGAGATTCTTGGCCGGTTGGCCCGTTGTCTTCTCCCAGCGCTTCCGCATCCTCGAGCCGTCGCACGACGGCATTGATGACGTTGTCCGGTGTCGACGCTCCCGCTGTGACACCGAACTGGCTTGTGCCAGCTAGCCAGCTGCTATCGATTTCGTCGGCCGATTCGATGTGATATGTTTGGATCCCTGTTTCGCGACAGGTCTCGGCCAGCTTCCGCGTATTGGCCGACGTGCGGCTTCCGACCACAATCAACGCTTCCACCGACCCTGCAAGCTCCTTTGCTGCTTGATAGCGCCGCCCCGTTTCCGGGCACGTTGTGTCGATGATTCGGATCTCCTGTGCCGCCCCGGTGAACCGACGGACGATTGTTTGGGCAAATGCGGCGAACCGCGTCGGATTCTTTGTCGTTTGCGCAATTAGCGCGATTCCGCGGTTGCCGATCGGGATCTCGACGTCGGGAGACTGGGTCGCCATTCCCTGTCCGCGGGTCCATGAGAGGATGCCGCGGACTTCAGGATGCTCGGCTTCTCCGTACAGAATGACCGTGAAGCCCTCCTCCACGAGTTGTGCTGCGGTCTCCTGGGCGCGGCGAACGATGGGGCATGTGGTGTCCACCAACCGAAGCCCACGCCGTTCGATCTCGGAGAACACATCCTCTCCTGCGCCATGGGCGGTGATCGCGACGGTTCCGTTCTCCGGAACCTCGTCGAGACTGGTGGCCATTCGGGCGCCCTTCTCGGCCAGTGCATCGACGACATGCGCATTGTGGACGATTGCTCCGAGGGTATGCAGCGGACCTCGTTCTTCCAGCTCGGTCTCGATCATCTGAACGGCACGACGAACACCGCCGCAGAAACCCAGAACGCTTGCCTTGTCGATCGTCATGGCATCTCCTTCAAGGTGCGGCGGTACCGACCCAACGCCATCAATGGGAACACATCTCGGTAGATGTGATAGCGGATCATGAAGTCGGTAGGGAAACCGGTTCCTGTGAACTGTGGCTCGTCCCATCCGCCCGCTGTGGTCTGTGCCTCGATGAGGAACTTGACCCCGGCGTGCGTGGCAGGATGATCGATCATGCCGGCGGCCAGCAGGCCCAACAAAGCCCATGCAGTCTGCGATGCCGTGGACCGGCCACGCCCTCGGTGCTCCGGATCGTAGTAGCCTTCGATCCGCTCTCCCCACCCGCCATCATCGTTCTGGTGCTCAACCAACCAGTCGACGGTACGACGGACGTATGGAGCGGCCATGTCCTCGCCCACTGCAGCGAGCCCAGGAAGCACGCTTCCGATCCCATACGTTAGGTTGGAGCCCCACCGACCGAACCAGGCGCCGTCGGGTTCCTGTTCGCGTTTCAGGTAGGCCACGGCGCGATCGATCACGTGGCATCCGATCCGGAATCCTCGACGACCGAGGCACTCAATGATATGGCCAGTGACGTCAGAGGACGGTGGGTCGATCATCTCGCCGAAATCGGCAAACGGGATATCTTGTGTCCAGGTCTGCGTATTGTTCCGGTCGAACGCTCCCCATCCGCCGTTTCGGCTTTGCATCGAGATGAGCCACTGCTCGGCGCGCAGGATGGCTTGTTTCCCTTGGAGTGGGTCGATCGTTGCTCCCAATAGCGCCATGATGATCACCGCGGTGTCATCGGTGTCGGGGTACGTGTCGTTGGCGAACTCGAACGCCCATCCGCCCGGCGATCCGGAACAGCGAGCCTGCCAGTCCCCCCCGACGAGAATCTGCTCCTTGATCAGCCACTCGGCGGCTCGAACCAGCGCAACGTGGTCGGCAGGGAGGTCGGCATCCTCGAGCGCCATCAGCGCGAGGCCGGTGTCCCACAGCGGAGACAGACAGGATTGCATGTGGAACGTCTCATCATCCTCGATTACGAAGCCCTGAGGTCCGTAGAAACCGTTGAATCCCTTCGCCAGAGGTCCGTTGGCATCGAGATCATCCCCGAGCAACTGCAGCGCGATCAGCGAATAGACCCATGGAGGTTGGATGCCACCCCACGACCCGTCGGCCTCCTGTCGCTCAAGGATCCACCGTTTGGCGTGACGGATGGCGGCGGCGCGAAACGGCTTCCAGCGCAAGCGATCATAGACATGGAGAAGCCGGTCGGCGAGCAAGAACGCCTTGCCTCTTGGAGTTGTTGTTGTGACCGGCACCGCGAGGTCGGCGTGTTCACGGCCGTGGAGAAACAGCTCATCGAGCCGCTGGCTGCTCGGAAGGGGGACAACGGGCTTGTACGCCATGACGATCGCCAATGGGACGATCGTCTGTCGGGCCCAGCAGCCGAATGAATAGATGCTGATCGGACACCACGATGGCAGTGTGGTGAACTCCACCGGGAGGACCGGAAGCCCACGCCAGTCCCATTCGTCGAGCATCGCGAACCAGATCTTGGTGAAGACGCGTGCCCGCTCGACACCTCCCTGAGACAGAATGTAGTCACGTGCCTTGACCATCTCGGGAGTGTCCGGTGAGATACCGGCCATCTTGAGCGCCGCGTACGCCTCGATCGACGTGGATAACTCGGGCGGCCCTTCATACCAGTTGCCCCATGTGCCGTCTTCGCGTTGTTGTGACAGAATATAGGTCGCTGCCTTCCGCGCTTCATCTGCGTTGGGGACGCCAAGGACATGGCGAAGGAACAGGTGCTCGGACGTGATCGTGACGTTCGACTCCAGTTCCGCCCACCAGTAGCCATCGTCTGACTGGAGCGATAGAAGGTGAGCCGTCGCTGCGGCGATTGACGCATCGAGCTGTGTCGAGGAGAGCTTGTGCGGAGTTGTGGTTGGGCTATGCATCGGACCTCCCAAGGAACGCTCTGGCCGTATCGTTGACGGCAGTGCCGAGGATCCGGCTGGCTGCAAGTGCGTTGTGGCCTGTCCGTGCGGCTACGATCGGGTGTCGCATTGCCGAGATCCAGAACGGTCGATCGATGGGGAACGGCAGCCGTTCTTCTACCGTGTCGAGGACGACCCGCAGAACCAGGAAGGGGACGCCACGAGCAGCCGCCCATCGAGCCAGCGGACCGCTTTCCATGTCGGCAGCGATTACTTCGCCGTTGGCAAGCGCTTGCTTCTCGCCGGGCGGAAGGACGTGGTCAACGGATGCGCAGATGCCGACATGGATATTGCCGCAATGCTGGTTCAACGCGTTGTATGCCCGGTCGAGAATCTCGGGATCGATCCGGATCTCCTCGCCCAGATGGTGAATCGAACGGGCAAGGAACAGATTGCCTCTTCGGATATCTTTGCGGATCCCGCCGCAGAACCCGGTTGAGATGAGCAGCGATGTGTCGGTTGCTTTGGGACTCAACCGATCCAGCGTATCGCGAGATGCTTCGCCGATTGCCGTTCGGACGACGCGGACGTCTTGTTGGCGAGTGACGTAGTGCGATTCGATTGCGAAGCACGCAGCGACAAGAATCATCTCTTCCACGCTCCCCGGGCCAGCCGTGCCAAGGCTCGCGGGTTGTGAAGCGCGTCGAGGATGCTCGCTCCTTCGAACGCGGAGTGCATCATGCAGTTCGCGCATCGTGGATCGCGCCCGGGCCCGTAGTTCTCCCAGACGGCGTCGGAGAACAGCTCATCGATCTCCTGTACGTGCTGGTCGGCGATGGTGTAGCACGGGAGCCTCCATCCGAGGACCGTATACGTTACGGTGGTCCATGCAGCGCAGTCGTACTCCCGCTCGCCTCGAAGGAAATCGAGATACAGCGGGCTGTTATAGAATGGAAACCGCTTCGACGGATCGAGGACTTCGCGGAAGACCGAGATCGACTCTTGTTTGCGCAGGAACAGATCTTGATCCGGGGCGTCCTCGTAGGAGTATCCGGGCGAGACCATCAAGCCCTCAACGCCAAGATCGACGAGCGTAGCGAACAAGGTATGAAGATCCTCGACGTTCGATCCGTGAAACAGGGTCGTGTTGGTGCACACACGGTGGCCGCGCGCGACCGCTTCGCGAATCGCATCAATGGCGGCAGCGTACGTGCCGGGTCGCTCGGTGATCATGTCGTGGGCCGATTCTGTCCCGTCCAGGTGGACGACGAACGCCAACTGCACCGACGGATCGAACTGATCGAGCTTCTCTTGTAGTAGCAGCCCGTTGGTGCACAGGTAGATGAATCGACGGTCTTCGATGATGGCACGGGTGATCTCGCCGATCTGGTTGTGAATCAACGGCTCGCCCCCAGAAATCGAGACGATCGGAGCGTCAGATGCGTGGACGGCTGCCAGGCATTCATCGACGGTCAGTCGCTGGTCGATGACATCTTGGTATTCACGAATCCGACCGCATCCGGTGCAGGTCAGGTTGCATGCTTCCAGCGGTTCCAGCATGGTCACGAGAGGGAAACGGCCACGACGTCGGATGGAATGACCGATGAGATGACGGGCGACCTTGGCATCGAGTTTGAATGGACGGCTCATGCTTCCCTCCTTGCGAGGAAATGGATCAGTGCATGGATCTTCGACTTCCCGTTCTCCGAGAACGGGAGTTGCTGGAGTTTGTCGTTGGCTTCGGCGAGATTGTCGTGAACCATCTGCTCGCATGAGACACGTGCCTCGAGGGCATCGAGACGTTCGATAACCCACTCGACATCGGGTTTGGCGATGCTTGCGTCGGACGGCTCGTTGTTGTAGAGCTTGGCGAGCATGGCGCGATCTTCGTCGTTGGCCTGTTCGAGAAGCCAGACGACCGGGAGCGTCTTCTTTCGCCTCCGGATGTCGGAACCAATCGCCTTTCCGAGTGTGGCTTCATCTCCCCAGATGCCGAGAAGGTCATCCTTGATCTGGAACGCTCGCCCCACAGCGTGTCCCAACGCGACCAGATCGGACAGGACCTGTTCGTCGGCGTTGGCAGAGATACCTCCCAGCTCGAAGGCACAGCGAAGAAGCGCCCCGGTCTTTCGATCGATCATTGCCAGGTACTCCTCGGTCGTGGCGCTTCGTCGCTCGAACTTCAGATCAAGACACTGTCCCTCAATCATCTCTAGCGTGGCACCTAGCAGACAGCCGGCGGCGGTAGAGGACGCATCAAGGGCGATGCAGGCTGCCAGCGTGTGCATGAGATCCCCTGCGTTGATCGCCTGTTCGACGCCGCAAACCGTCCAAACCGCGGGCCTTCCACGGCGAGTACGGTCACGATCCTGAATGTCATCATGGATCAAGGAGAAACCGTGGATCAGTTCGAGCGCGACAGCACTTGGCAAGGCGCGCTCTACGGTTCCCCCAAGCTGCTCTGCGATGAACAGCACGATACTCGGGCGAAGAAGCTTGCCGGTCGCGTGCGTCGGCATGCCCGCTTCGTCCTCAAGCCCAACATGGTATCGAAGCAGCGAACGCAGCGGCGCGCCACCTCGTAGGGCATGTGAGAGCCCCGACTCAATCTGTTCTCGATACGCGTCGAGAATTGCTGGTTTCACAGACACTCCTATCTACTACATCGGCCACCGCAGGAGCCCTTGCTCCTCGGCGGATCTGACGAGCTCGGAGGCGCTTCGTGCGCCGAGCTTCCTCATCAGGCGGGCGCGGTGATTGCGAACGGTATGAACGCTCCGGCTGATGATCTCCGCAATCTCCTGATTCCGTTTTCCCTCGGCGATCAGCTGCAATATCTCGTGTTCCCTTGTCGTGAGAACATCCTCTATGGGGTCGCCGAGCGAGATGCATTGCTCCCCTGCCACGACCCGTTCGATGGTCTCGACCAATCGATCCGACGTTTCATCTTTCGTCACATAGCCATACGCCCCAGCGCGCCTCGCCAGGCGGGCAAGGTGGGCATCGGGATGCATCGTGAGAATCACCACGCGGGTTGTGGTCGAGGACTTGGCAATCCGCCGTGTGGCCTCGATGCCATCAAGAAGCGGCATCGAGACATCGACCAGTGCGATGTCAGGCTCGTGTTCTCGCACCTCGCGTAGTAGTGCGCGTCCATCTCCAACCTCCGAAACGACCTCGATCCCATGGGATGCAAGCAACGTATGGATACAGGTGCGCACAAGATCATGATCGTCAGCCAGGACCACCCGGATGGCCATTGCGTGCCTATTCTACGGACGAGCGGCTGTGAGGGGAATGGGGAACGGTGCTAATTGGTTTTCACTAGAGCTGCATCCGCCGGGCACAGCCTACGAGCCCGGCACGCGTATGCACGGATAGCTTCGTCATGAGCTGCTGGCTGTATGTCTCGACCGTCTTCGGGCGAAGGTGGAGAGCGGATGCGATCTCGTCGTTGGTGGCGCCTTGAGCAATGAGCGTGAGCATCTGTCGTTCTCGCTTGGCAAGCTCGTCTACAGCCGGAATGGTGTCGCCCGATGCGACGTCTCGGATTGCATCGAGAAGATCCTCGATCGGGGCCGATTTGGAGATTAGGCCGGATGCGCCGCGTTTGCGGGCTGTGACAGCGTATGCTGGATCGGAGTGCATCGAGAGCATCAGTACACGGGTTGCCGGGCTGGATGCAAGAATCCGATCGATCAGCTCAAGACCGCTTCCGTCCGGGAGTGCGATATCGAGGAGGAGTACGTCGGGTCGATCCTCGGACGCGATGCGAACTGCTTCGGCACCATCGCCTCCGACGGCAACGACGTCGACTTCGCCCCGCGATGCAATGAGGTCGGACAACGCGTCGCGGATCAGACAGTGATCATCTACGAGGGCAACTCGGATCGGCATCGAACGGAACCTCCACTGTGACGATTGTACCTCCGCTGGGGCCAAGGCGGATCGAGAAAGCGCCTCCACTGACCTCAACCCGCTCCCGAATCCCTCGCAGGCCCAGACCTTGCAGACTGTCCGGCTTGCAGCCGATACCGTCGTCTTGAATGACCAGCCGTAGAACGCCGCCTTCGGATCGCAGAATCAGACGTACATGCGTGGCGTTCGCGTGCCGTACGACGTTGAGCATGGCTTCCTGGGCCACGTAGAAGAGCAAGCTTTCGATGCCGACTTGTGGTCTTGTGAACCGCCGCACATCCACGTCGACGGCGATCTCGTGTTCCGCTGCAACGGACTCGGCGAGCCGTTCCAGTGACGGGATTAGGCCGAGGTCATCGAGCAATGGAGGACGGACCGAGTAAGCAAGGTTTCGCGTCTGCTCGATCGAGCGATCGACGATCTCACAGACCTCGGCATACGCTACCGCGCCGAGGCGCTCCTTGTGTGGGGTCAGACGAAGCTTGACGGCGGCAAGCGTTTGGATTAGATCGTCGTGGAGGGTGCGCGCAATCCGTCGGCGTTCTTCGTCTTGCGCCGTCACCAGGCGCCGGGAGAGCCTCGAGAGCTGTCGTTCTCGTCGCGCGAGCATCCGATTCTTGTGGGCGAAGACATCGGCAAACGAGCGAACGGTCAGTGCGACAACCGCGTACATGCCCACCGCGCCCGCGAGGATCGTGGCTAGCGCATATGCGAGGTTCCGATGGGGCTCGCCAACGGCGGAGAACAGGGAGTGATGAGGGATGAACGCCGCGTATTCGAGCAGGACCAAACCTGAGTAGCTCACGACGACGAGCAATGTGACGAGCGAGCCATGGAAACGTGTCAGGAAGATGTTGGCGTAGATGACGGTGAACATGTAGAAGGTTACGCCGATCCATTCGCTGCCGCCCAGGAAATGGACCAGCAGGGTGATCAGCAGAACCTCGGCACAGAAGAAGCCCGTATGGGTCCAGTGGAGCGAGCGAAGTGTGTGCTGACGGTCGACGAGATACTTGAACGGAAACGTCAACAAGAACCAGAGGAGCGGGGAGTAGAGCACCGGATTGAGGTAGCTGAGTCGACTGGCGAACAGCACGACCAATGCGATTGCCGAGAAAACGCCCAACGTGATCCTTCGGACGAAGATCGTCCGGAGGATCCCACGGCGTAGTTCATCGAAGTCACTGATATCGTACATTCGAACTCAGCCCTCCCCCCGGCCTCGATGGAGGATCGTAGCGAGACCGCGGATTTGACACAAGCAGGGGATCGCAGCGTGAGGAGCGGAGGTTGAGCCGAGCGGCCCAAGCGATATCATCGCACCCGCGGAGGAGGATCGATGACTCACCAGAAGAAACGGATCGGGTTGCTTGGGTCGACGGGGTCGATCGGAACGCAGACGCTCGACGTGTTGGATCGCTTGGAGAAGGCGGGATGGCCGTTTGAGGTCGTGGGGCTTGCTGCGGGATCGAACACGGAGTTGCTGGCCGAGCAAGTCGAGCGGTACCGACCGAAGGTCGTCGGCATCGGAGAAGAGCGTGAGGCCGATCGGCTTCGAACGCAACTTCCAGATGGGATCGAGATTCATCATGGCGCCGCCGCACTGCTGCATCTGGCGGAGCGGGAGGATGTCGACATCCTCGTCAATGCGGTCTATGGGGCTGCAGGTCTTCCGCCGACGCTCGCTGCACTGAAACTCGGAAAGACAGTTGCGTTGGCCAACAAGGAGAGCATCGTCATCGGTGGTGATCTGATCCGTCGGTTGCTGTCTGAGCACGGTGGAAAACTGCTATCGATCGACAGCGAGCATCACGCGCTGCATCAGTGCTTGCACGGCCATGAGCCCTGCGATGTGGAACGTCTCTTGCTCACGGCATCGGGCGGCCCGTTCCTTCATGCAGATCCGAAGATGCTGGTGGACGCGACGCCGCAGGATGCGCTTCAGCATCCCACATGGTCGATGGGACGGAAGATCACCATTGACTCCGCGACGATGGTGAACAAGGCGTTCGAGGTGATTGTCGCGCACCATCTGTATGACGTCCCGTACGATCGGATCGATGTGGTCATCCACCCCGACTCCTACGTTCACTCGCTCGTCGAATTCCGCGAAGGATCGATCAAGGCGGAACTTGGCCCGCGAGACATGCGGATCCCGATCCAGAATCTGCTGATCGATCCACATCGCGCGCGAACCGGCCTTCCGAGGCTCCGATTCGATCAACCGTTGCAGCTGAACCTGTTCCCGTTCGACGAAGAGCGCTTCCCAGCCTACTCTGTGATCATCGCTGCGGCGTGCGAAGGTGGCAGCGCGCTTGCGGCAATGAATGCGGCAGACGAAGTACTCGTCTACCGTTTCTTGGACGGTGAGATCCGGTTCACGGAGATCGCCGCGGGGTTGGAGGCGATTCTCGAACGCTGGCGGGTTGAGAAGAAGGGCGAGCCCGAAGATCCACAGCCCGAACTACCGCGTTTCCTTGCCGTTGATCGATGGGCTCGCGAAGCGGCGCGGGTCCTGGTCCTCGACGCTCCTGAATAGAGAGTCCTCGTGAACTGGGAGAGCGCCCCAACGTCAGGCGTGGGCGATCTGCTTGCCGGCGCGAAGCGGTTCTAGCGATCGGATGTCTCGACGTGCTGCCGGGCATCCGCGACAGCTTGGATCGTCGTCGCTTCCAGGAAGTGCACGACCGCGTCGCGGGTCGGCTTCCAGATGGCATGGAGAGAACACGGATCCTTGCAGTCACAAGGGTCGAGTAGCAGCGGGCAATCGCTGAGGATCATCGGGCCGTCAAGTGCTGTGACGACATCCTTGATCGTGATCTCATCGGCGGGGCGGGACAGACGAATGCCGCCTTGCTTACCTCGGGTTGCAGTGACAAGACCGGCCCGATGCAGTTGGTTGACGATCTTCGCGAGGAGCGGGTATGGAGAGGATGTCTCTTTCGCAATCTGGCGCGTCGCGATGAGATCATCTGTCCCTCGCGAGGCGATCTCAGCGAGTGCGAGCACGGCGTACTTCGCGGTCTTCGAGTAGAGCATCGCATCTCCTTGCAACGGCTCCTGCTACAAGACCGTACACACTCGGTGTGATGGAGTCAAACCCTCCAAAGCCAGCCGTTTCCGGTGGAGGTTCGCCTGGGGGAGAGTGCATGGCCGAGGATGTGAGTTGTGCGAGCCCCGATCTGGCCAACAGGAAGGAAGAAAGCGATCAAGCGAGCGCAATACGGCCGAGAATCGAGACGTAGATCGATCCCCTGAGAGTAGGGTGTCTGGGGCGAGTCTGCAATTGGCCGCTCTGGAATGTGCCCGAAACGCTCGATCCGTACGGCACCTGGCATGTCGTCCTTCATCCGGGACGGACGATCATCCCTTCCCTCGGTGAGACAAGGCCACCAGCTGTCTGACCGGTTCGTCGTGACGCAATCCTGTTCCTTGTTCCTCGCATTGTGCCTCAAATGCGCTATTTGCAAGGGTTTGGCGACTCGACTACAAACGAATCGTTCAACGCTTTGGTGCTGCATCACGACAGGCTGCGACAGCACAACCATGAGGGGGGACATCGTGTTCAATGCGTGTTTGCATTCGATCCGCAATGCAGGGCGAACGAGCGAGCGGCAACCGGGTGGAGGCGTAGCGTGAGCGGCCAGGCGCCCGACGGGCAGACCCCACAGCGGGGCGTCGACCAATCGCTCGGAGACCGCTGCTCCGCGATTGCCTCACGCTGGGCCAAGACCACCCACGTATCGATCGAAGGGACAGATACGCACGACAATTCGTTTGCCGGGGTTTTCGAGATTGCCGGACAACGCGTGGCGATCACCTCCGATGGGATCGGCACGAAGATCGATGTCGCGGAGCGGCTCGGGCGCTACCAAACGCTTGGGTTCGATCTGCTTGCGATGGTCGTCGACGATTTGGCAGCGATCGGCGCGCGACCGGTAGCCGTAACGAACATTCTCGATGTCGATCGTCTGGACGAAGCGGTGGTCGATGAACTGATGTCGGGTCTCGCCAATGCAGCAAAGGCCTGTGGGGTAGTCGTTAGCGGTGGAGAGATCGCCCAACTGGGAGATCGGATCGGGGGGTACGGAGAGGGGATGCACTTCAACTGGGCTGCCACAGCGATCGGAACGGCTCACAGTGAGGCAAACGGATCGTGGCGGGGTCGGCTGTGCGAGGGGGACGTGATCGTTTCGATCGCCAGCGATGGATTCCGGAGCAACGGGTTCAGCATGGCGCGTCGGATCCTGGCGGACCTGTTCGGTGATGCGTGGCATGATGTGCGCTCCGAGACCGGCCGGCCGTGGGGTGAGGTGCTGCTGCAACCCGCCCGCATCTATGCGCCAGGGATCATTGGAATTCCAGAACACGAACGCGTTGTGCATGGGGCGGTGCACGTCACGGGAGGTGGCGTCCCGGGAAACCTGGCGCGCCTTCTCGATGGAACCGGACTTGGCGCAGAACTTGACGATCTCTGGCCACCGCATGCGGAGATGCTCGAACTCTGCCGTGACGGAGCGGTTTCAGCGGCGGATGCCTACGGCCAGTGGAACATGGGAAACGGCATGCTGCTGGTGGTGGCGGCCGATGATGAAACACGCGTGCTGGATTCGCTGAGCGGTGCGGGATACCGCGTACGATCGGCCGGTAGGATCGTCCGTTCACCACAGATTGTGCTCGATGCAACGGCGTGGGGGTTCGGTGAACTGACGGTTTCAACGGGAGATCCGCAATGAGCAATGCTACACATATCCACGCGACATCGCGGGGGTCGATCGATCCGGCCGGCCTTGCGCTTCAGCGCCAGGCGGAGCATTTCCTGGGGATCGAAACGGGTCGCGTGGTGACGTCGCATGTGTACAGCATTGCGCCAGCCGTTCCCGAGGAGCTTCTCACCGAATCGACGTGCAACGCATTCGGCGACCCGATCTTGTCGAGGATTGCGTGTGGATCGCTCGTGCCGCCGCCTGGCTATGCGTCGAGGATTACGGTGGACAAGCATGCGGGGGTGACGGACGATGAGGGGAAGACGGCTTGGACCGTGCTGCGGGATCTGTATCCGAACCATGTCGAGCGGTCGTCGGTGAGATCCCGGATCGTCTACTGGATCGAGGCCGAGCTGCCAGCTTCCGAATTGCATGCGCTTACCGAGCAGCTTGTTGGGAACCCGCTGGTGCATCGACTGACGTACGGCCCCGCAGCGGAGTACGAACATCCCACCATTCCAGCGCTTCGGACGGAGGAACCGCGGATCGAAGAGATCTCCCTAGCGGTGGATGACGACGCGTTGATCGAGATCTCTGCGGGCCGGCGGCTGGCGCTCGATCTGCAAGAGATGCGGGCGATCCGATTGCACTTCCTGGATCCGGACATCGTAGGCGCACGCCGGACGCTCGGGGCTCCGGCGGATCCGACCGACTGCGAGCTTGAGATCCTTGCGCAGACATGGTCGGAGCACTGCAAACACAAGGAGTTCGGTGCCCTGATCGATTTCTCGGACTACGAGTCGGATCGACGCATGGAAGTGGATTCGCTGTTCCGAACGTATATCCAGAGTGCGACACACGCAGTGGCCGATCGGCTTGCATCGTGGGGGCAGGATTGGCTCGTGAAGGTCTTCGATGACAACGCCGGCGTGGTTCGGATCGATGAGGATCGGTTGTTCGTCTGGAAGGTCGAGACCCACAACTCGCCCTCGGCGCTCGACCCATACGGCGGGGCGATCACGGGAATCCTCGGGAACAACCGAGATCCGCTTGGCACCGGGCGTGGCGGCGGACGTTTGCTGTTCAACACGAACGTTCTCTGTTTTGGACCTCCCGATTACGATCGTCCGTTGCTTCCCGGCCAGCTGCATCCTCGTCGCATCTTCGCCGGTGTACGGAAGGGGATCGAAGACGGAGGAAACAAGTCAGGGATCCCGACGGTCAACGGAGCGATCCTGTTCGACAATCGCTATGCGGGAAAACCCCTGGTATTCTGCGGTACAGGGTCAGTCGCGCCGGCGATGATTGACGGTCAACCCTGGTGGGAGAAGCGGATCGAGCCGGGCGATCGGATTGTCATGGCCGGTGGACTGGTTGGCAAGGACGGGATTCATGGCGCGACGTTCTCATCGGAGGAGCTGGATGAAGGCTCTCCTCGGTCCGCGGTTCAGATCGGAAGCCCGTACACGCAGAAGCTGCTCAGCGATTTCCTCGAGGATGCCGCGTGTCGTGGCCTGGTGAAGTGCACCACCGACAACGGCGCCGGCGGGCTGTCCTCATCGATCGGGGAGCTGGCGCGGATCCCAGGCGGGGCGGACGTCGAGCTGGATCGCGTACCGCTCAAGTACCAGGCGATTCAACCGTGGGAGATCTTCGTCTCCGAATCGCAAGAGCGGATGACGCTGGTCGTCGAACCGTCGTCTCTTGAGGCGCTGCTCGATCTCGCGGCAGTCTATGAAGTCGTGGCGACAGATATCGGTTCGTTCACCGATTCGGGGCGGTTGATTGTTCGGTATCACAAGGGAACTGTGGCGTGCCTCGATCTCTCATTCCTGCACGAGGGCGTTCCGCGCAAGCGACTCGTTGCAGAGTGGACGCCGCCTGCGCTAAGCGAGCCGACGCTCCCTGGCGACCTGGACTACACGGAGACGTTGGAGCGGCTCCTGGGATCGATCAACATCTGTTCTCGCGAGCCGGTGATCCGCCAGTACGACCATGAAGTGAAGGGGCGAACGATCATCAAGCCGCTGATGGGACGGAACGCCTCCGGACCTCAGGACGCCGCCGTGATGCTTCTTGGCTTCGGCGACACGAGAGGGCTGGCGATCTCCAACGGGATCATCCCGCGATACGGGGACATCGATCCGTATCAGATGTCGGCCGGAGCGTTCGATGAGGCGGTGCGTCAGATCGTTGCGGTTGGCGGGCGTCTTCCGGATGCGGACGGCGCGAGCAGGTCGGTTCCGTTCTGGTCGGTCAACGACAATTTCTGTGTTCCGAACTCGGCGTACGATCCGTCGACGAATCCAGAGGGGAAGCAGCGAATGGGCAAGCTGATCCGGATGTGTGAGGCGCTCTACGATATGGCCACCGCCTACGCGATCCCGCTGACATCGGGCAAGGACAGCATGAAGAACGACTTCTACAGCGTCGAAGGGACGATCTCCGTTCCCCCAACGGTTCTCTATTCCATGGTGGCAGGGATCGACGATGTGCAACGCACGACGACATCGGACTTCAAGGTGCCTGAGGATCTGATCTACCTGTTGGGGGAGACGTACGATGAGCTTGGCGGTTCGGAGTTCTACCGCCTGCTCGGGCAGCTCGGGGCGAACGTTCCCCAGGTCCGCGCCAACGACGCCCTGGCGTTGTACGGGAAGGTATCCGATGCGATGGCGTCCGGGTGGATTGCATCGTGTCACGATCTGTCCGATGGCGGACTGGCGGTTGCATTGTGTGAATCGGCGATCGGAGGGGCGCTGGGGATCGATATCTCGCTTGACGGGCTCGATCGAGCCCTGGGCGATGCGGCGTGTCTGTTCTCGGAAAGCCACTCGCGGTTCATCGTCTCGATTGCGGAGGAACACCGATCCGCATTCGAGCAACACTTCGGACCGAAGGCTCGATGTCTGGGTCGGGTGACCGAATCGGAACGGATCGTCATCCGGCGGGGCGGACGAACGCTGGTGGACGGTCGTCTTGACGGCTTGGAGTCCGCTTGGAGGCACGGCTTGGAGGCCCACCTATGACCCGAATACGCGCACTGATTCTGACTGGGTACGGGATCAACTGCGAAGAGGAACTCGCTGCGGCATACCGCTTGGCCGGAGCCGATTCCGATCGAGTCCACTTCGGCCGCCTCCTGTCGAACGCGATCGATCTGTCGCCGTATCGGATCATCAACCTTCCCGGAGGGTTTGCCTTCGGAGACGAGCTTGGGGCAGGGAAGGTTCTGGCGAATCGAATCCGAGCCCGAAAGGATCCTGCCGGGATGACGATGCTGGAGCACCTCGTGCGGTTCGTCGAGTCCGGTGGCCGTGTGGTGGGGATCTGTAATGGATTTCAGGTGCTGGTCAACCTTGGTCTTCTTCCAAACGTAGGCGGCGAGTACGCACAAGAAGTGTCGCTCGCGGCGAACCTCTCAGGGCGGTTCGAGGATCGCTGGTGCCGGGTGACTCCCACACCGAACGCCCCGATGCCCGGTGTGGAGGCACTGGGGCCGTTGGAGTTGCCGGTACGACACGGCGAGGGACGCGTGGTGTTTCGAGATGACGCCATCCGCCAGGCGGTGGTGGATCGGTCGCTGAATGTGCTGACCTATGCGAGCGAAGACGGGGGTGTCGCGGATGCCTATCCGGAGAACCCGAACGGCTCGGAGTTGGCATGTGCTGCGCTTTGCGATCCGACGGGAAGGGTGTTCGGGATGATGCCGCATCCCGAGGCGTACCTATCGTTCTACAACCATCCAGACTGGGCGAGGAGGAAGAGACAAGCGATGGCAGTTCCCGAAGGGGGGGACGGGCTTCGATTCTTCAGAACACTCATCGGGACCGCCGCAGCGGGCTAGAGCGAAAACGCAGGACAAGGAGGAACACGTGGATTGGGCGATCAAGCGAGCGCTGCTTAGCGTGTCGAACAAGACAGGTCTCGTCGATCTGGCGAGAGCATTACACAGCCATGGTTGCGAGTTGATCTCGACTGGCGGGACGGGACGAGCGCTTGCGGACGCCGGTCTTCCAGTGACCGACATCTCTTCCGTGACGGGAAACCCCGAGGCGTTCGGCGGACGGATGAAGACGATCTCGTTTGCGGTCGAATCGGCGATTCTCTACGACAGAGAGCGGGATACGGAAGAGGCGGCGTCATTGGGAATCGAGCCGATCGATATGGTCGTATGCAACCTCTATCCATTCCGTGAACACCGTGATGCGGGCGCCGACCTTGCGACGCTGATCGAGAACATCGATATCGGCGGTCCGACGATGATCCGCGCCGCGGCGAAGAACTACGCTTCGGTGGCGGTCGTCTGCGATCCAGCCGAATATCCCGCATTGATCGATGAGCTGAATACGCGGGACGGCGCGGTTTCGGACGAGACGCGCTCGCGGTTAATGCGGATTGCGTTCAACCATACTGCCGATTACGACGCGATGATCGCCGAAGCGATGGATGATCGTGCGGGAAGCAAGTCGGCGCGTCTTTCTTTTGGCGACGGCGTGACGCTCCGATACGGTGAGAACTCGCATCAGAAAGCCTGGTTCCTGCGTGGATCCGATCCCGGGCCGTCGCTGTACGATGCCGAGATTCTGGGTGGGAAGGCGTTGTCGTACAACAACATCGTGGACTTGAACGGAGCGCTTGAAGCGGTGAGAGATCTCGAACGATGCGGATGTGCTGTCATCAAGCATACCAACCCATGCGGCCTCAGCGAAGCCGATGATCCTCGTGAAGGGTTCGAGCGTGCCTGGGAGGGCGATCCGGTCTCCGCGTTCGGGTCCGTGGTGGCATTCAATCGGCCGGTATCGCGAGAGACTGTGGAGTTTCTTTCGCTTGATGCAGTGAACAAGAGCGAGCGGAAATTCGTCGAGATCGTCGTTGCTCCGGAGTTCAGTTCCGATGCGGTGGAGTACCTGCGGCTTCACGAGTCGCTGCGGATCCTCCGCTTCGACCCGAACCTGCTTCGGTCGAAGCAAGAGGTGAGGATCTTCCCGAACGCCTGTCTCGTGCAAACCACGGACGATCAGCTGATCGAGACGCTTCGTGTCGTCACCGCATCGAAGCCGAGCGAGCCACTTGAGCCGGGCTCCGCATTGCATGCGTTGATCGTGTTCGGGATCAAGGCGGTCCGGCAAGTGAAGAGCAACGCGATCGTGATCGTGCGACGAACCGCGGCTGGCGCGCACCAGTTGCTCGGGATGGGCGCCGGTCAGCCGAACCGCGTTGTGGCAACGCGACTCGCGGTGACCCGAGCCTCGGAGACCCTGGCGGCATCGTACGATGGGCCCGAGGACGGTCGAGATGCGTTCATTCGGGAAGAGCTTGGAAAGGCGATGCTGATCTCAGGCGCGTTCTTCCCGTTCCCGGATAGCATGGAGGTTGCAGCGGAAGCTGGCGTGCGGACGGTCGTCCAGCCGGGAGGGTCGATTCGTGATTCGCTGGTCATCGGCCGTGCCGACGAGCTTGGCGTTTGCATGCTGACCACCGGGATGAGGCACTTCAAACACTAGGCGAACGGGAGGGTTTGATGAGCACGCTACAGTCGTCTGCAACCCCGCAACTGGAATGCCTGCACCGAGGGAAGGTCCGAGATAGCTATCGGATTGATCCAAAGACACGGCTGATTGTCGCGACGGATCGGCTTTCGGCGTTCGATCGTGTTCTCGAGACAGGAATCCCCGGCAAGGGGGCAGTCCTGACCCGCCTTGCAGCGTTCTGGTTCGAACGGACGCGCGGCATCGTTGAGAACCACATGCACCGAGTGATCGGATCGCGTGCGATGCTCGTACGAGAGGCGCAGCCGATCCTGATCGAGATGGTCGTGCGTGGCTATCTAACGGGATCATCGTGGCGGAAATACCGAGAAGGTGTTCGGACGATTAGCGGTGTTCCGCTTCCCGAAGGACTCTCGAAGAACGATCGATTCTCGACGCCGATCCTCACGCCGACGACCAAGGATGTTCACGACACGGAGATCTCCCCGGACGAGATCGTCGCGCGCGGGCTGATCGATTGGCCAACGTACGAGAAGATGGCGTCGTTGAGCCTCCAGCTGTTTGAGGAAGGCACGGCACACCTCGCCTCGCATGGGATTCTGCTGGTCGACACGAAGTACGAATTCGGATTGGTGGATGGAGCGTTGGTGTTGATCGACGAGATCCACACCCCCGATTCGTCCCGCTTCTGGGCGGCCGAAGAGTATGCAGCGGATGCAGGTTGCGTCGAGGCGTGCGACAAGGAGTTCGTGCGCGGATGGCTGCTCAAGGAGCAGGCGACGGGTCGCGATCCGGTCGCGCTGCCGGCGGAGATCGTCGAGGAGACCACCCGGCGGTATCGAGAGATCTGCGAGCGGATTACCGAGACGGCGCTCCCGCCGATTCCTCGGAATCCGCGAAGCGAGCTGATCGAGGAACTGGTGGCCGCCGGGCTGGTCAAGGACGGGGTTGTCGGAATTGTGATGGGCTCTCCGAGCGATCGAGCGCATGCCGAGAAGATTGCCAAGATCATCCGATCGTACGATATCGCAGTGCGTCTGCACGTAGCCTCGGCACACAAGACGCCGGAGGCGGTGGCGGCCCTCGCTTCGGCGTACAGCGCGGCGTGCGAACCCTGTGCACTGGTGGCTGTGGCCGGTCTCTCGAACGGGCTCGGAGGCGCATTGGCGGCGAATGCCACGGTTCCGGTGATCAACTGCCCGCCGTTCAAGAACGATGCCGACTTCCTTGCGAACATCAACTCGTCGCTGATGATGCCGTCCAAGACGCCGGCGGCGACGACTGTTCGGCCGGACAATGCGGCGTTGGCGGCGCTACGCGGCCTGAACATCGGACGGCTCCGTGACCGGTTCGCGGATGAGATCGAGCTGTCCCGTGCCGGCATTGCAGCGGCGGATCTCGAGCTGAGGGAGACCCCGTGAGAATCGGCGTTCTGGGGACCGGAGGCCGGGAGCACGCGCTCCAATGGGGGCTCATGAGGAGTCCCGATTCCGAGGTCGTATACGCGCTCTCAGGGAACGGCGGAACGATGAACAATCGGCTGGTCGATCCGAAGGATCACGATGCCGTTGCGACAGCTTGCGCAGAGCTTGGACTCGACGTGCTCGTGGTTGGACCGGAACAGCCGCTGGCCGCGGGTCTTGTCGATCGCATGGCGACGGAGCCAACTCGAGTGTTTGGGCCGGTTCGGGACGCCGCGCAGCTCGAGAGTTCCAAGCTGTGGGCGAAGCAGTTCATGGGACGCCATCGGATTCCGACTGCGACGTATGAGCCGGTCGCGTCGCTCCAGGAGCTGGCGAAATCGTTCCGAGAGGCCGAGGCGGGCCTAGTGATCAAGGCCGATGGCTTGGCGGCAGGCAAGGGTGTCGTGGTCTGCCGGGAAGCGGAGGAGCTGTCTCAGGCCTGGGAACACGTATCGACACTCTGCCCGGAGGATCGGCTGTTTGCCGAGGTGTGCCTGTCGGGATGGGAGTTGAGTCTTGTGGTGATCACCGACGGGAAAACGTGGCGCGCATTTCCCCCGACGCAGGACCACAAGCAGTTGCTCGATGGAGACCGCGGCCCGAATACCGGGGGAATGGGCGCATTCACGCCGGTCAAGCGGTGCGATGCGGATCTGCTGAGGACGATCGAGGCAACGATCATCGAACCGACCCTCGGAGGGCTTCGTGAAGAGGGGATTCCCTACACAGGGTTTCTCTATTTCGGGCTGATGATCACGGATGCCGGCCCTCAAGTTCTGGAGTACAACGTACGGATGGGCGACCCGGAGGCCCAGGTCATCTTGCCAGCGTTGGACGGCGATCTGCTCGAACTGCTGGTTGCCGCAATGGAGGGTTGCCTGCATTCGACCACGCCAGGTTTCCGCGAGGAAGCGTTCGTCGATGTGGTGCTGGCGTCCTCCGGATACCCTCATGTCTACCCAACCGGGTATCCGATTCACGGGCTCAATGACACGAGTGGTTCGCTTGTGTTCCACGCCGGAACGCGGATTGAAGATGAAACGGTCGTTACGGCCGGAGGTCGCGTGCTCAACGTGGTTGCGGCCGGCGCATCGTTGCAGGAGGCGATCGATCGAGTGTATATCGATGTGGGGAGGATCCGGTTCGAGGGAATGACGTACCGCAAGGATATCGGCCGGCGGGAAGGCGCATGAGACTGCCACGGATCGTCCTCTTGATCTCCGGCTGTGGAAGCAACATGGAGGCGCTCATCGGCCATGTCCAACATGGAGTCCTCCGCGATCGTTGCGAAGTGGCTGCGGTCATCGCGAACCGCGATGCACCGGGACTGGCGGCGGCAGAGCGGCTGGGAGTTCCGGTGCAAATCGTGCCGTCGGTGGGGCTTGGAACGGTGGCGTACGGGATCGCACTGTTGGAGGCGCTCGAGAAGCTCGATCCGGATCTGATCGTGCTTGCGGGTTTCATGCGGTTCATTTCGCCCTCGATGATCTCCCGCTATCGCGGGCGGATTCTCAACATCCATCCGGCAGATACGAAGGCATATCAAGGACCCGACGGGTACGGTTGGGCGCACGAGGCGGGGTTGGAGAAGACGATGATCACGGTGCACTTGGTCGATGAAGGCATCGATACCGGGACCGTGTTGGGGCAGGCGGATGTGGATCTTCATGGCGCGGAATCGCTTGAGGCGGTGCGGCGCCGCGGTTTGGATGTTGAGCATAGATTCTACGCCGAAGCGTTGGGTAACTTTCTTTCACAGTGGGATGCAACGGCCGGGGCGTTTCGGATCGATGGAGAGGTGGCCTAATGTGCGGGATTCTCGGAGTCTGGCGAACATCTGATGCGGCCGAGGAGCTCGTCAACGGGCTCACCACGCTGCAGCACCGAGGGCAGGATGCCGCGGGCGTTGTGACGTTCGACGGGGCATTCCACGTGAAGAAGGGACATGGCCTCGTGGCGCAGGTGTTCGAATCGAAGCATCTGGAGAGGCTACGGGGTAACTGCGGGCTTGGCCATGTTCGCTACGCCACCATGGGGTCGACCGACATCCTCGACGCCCAGCCGATCTATGTGAACTACCCGTACGGATTGGCAATGGTCCATAACGGCAACGTCGTCAACTTCGCCGAAGTCCGCGATGCGCTCCTATCTGAGCACCATCGATTGGTCGACACATCGAACGATGTGGCATTGCTGCTTTACACATTTGCCGCCCATTTGGAGCAGCGAAATCTGGAACAGCTGTCGGTCGATGACATCTTCTCATGCGTCGAGGCGACGCAGCAGCGCGTCCGGGGCGCGTACTCCGCGATTGTTGTGATCGCGAACAAAGGACTGCTGGCGTTCACCGATCGGCATGGGTTCCGTCCGCTGACGCTTGGCGTGAAAGACTCTCCCTCAGGGAGGGATTTCGCGTTCGCATCGGAGTCAACGTTCTTCGACTACCGTGGGTACACACGATCGTTCGATCTCGAGCCCGGCGAGGCGGTATTCATCGATCTAGACGGTGATGTGCACCGGCATCAAGGCCCTCGCGAACGTGGAGCATTCTGCGTGTTCGAATACATCTACTTCGCACGCGAGGACTCGGTGATCCACGATCGGATTGTCGCCGACGAGCGTGTGCGGATGGGCGCTGCGCTTGCCGATGCAGTTCGCGAGGCCGGGGTCCAACTCGATGCGATCATCGATGTGCCGGCGTCGAGCTACTTCTTCGCGTCGGCGCTCGCGGAGCAGCTTGGCGTGCCATATCGGCGCGGGCTGGCAAAGAATGCTCACGTCGGCCGTAGCTTCATCACGGCGACGCAGACGCAACGGGAGAAGGTCGTCCACCAGAAGCTTAATCCGATCCGGTCGGTCGTCGAGGGGCGACGGATCGCCGTCGTGGATGACTCGATTGTCCGAGGAACTACGTCGCGGCGGCTTGTGTCCCTGTTGCGCGGGGCAGGCGCCCGCGAGGTGACATTCATCTCCGCTGCGCCGCCGATCCGGTTTCCGTGCGTCTACGGGATCGACATGTCGACCGAACGTGAGCTGGTGGCCGCCGGACGCTCGAATGACGACGTACGCGAGCAGATCGGAGCCGACGCGGTCATCTACCAGCCAGTCGAGCGGCTTCGAGAACTCTATGCCGATCTGCCATGCTGCTATGCTTGCTTCAATGGCGACTACCCGACCGGGAACGATCCGAAGCTGCTGGCGCAGATCGCTGCAGAGAAAAGTGCCTCCGACCGGTAGCTCTCAAGTGGGTTAGAGATGTGATGAGCTGGCGCATTGGGAGGCGAACGCGTATACTGGCTGTAGTTTCGTAGGCAATTCATTCGCATACCAATCAAAATACGTGTTGCTGTCAACCCGAGCTAAGCGTGCGACTTGGCTCAACGGAGCCAAGGAGTGTTTCTATTGAGTTTTGAGCAGTTTTCGTTTGACCGGCGGATTGCCGCCGGAGTGAAGGTCGTTGGCTATTCCACCCCCACACCGATTCAGAAGAAGGCGATTCCCGTGGTTCTCCGAGGAGAGGATGTCCTCGGGCTTGCCCAGACGGGGACGGGAAAGACAGCGGCATTCGTGCTTCCTATCCTTCAACGTCTGAGCCGGGGTCCGCGTGGCAAGGTGAGGGCGCTGATTGTGGCCCCAACCCGGGAGCTGGCCGAGCAGATTCATCAGGAGACCGTCAAGCTCGGGCGCGACACCGGAATCCGGAGCGTCACGATCTATGGCGGTGTGAGCAAGAAGCCCCAGCTTACGGCGCTTCGCCGTGGTGTGGAAATCGTCGTGGCTTGCCCTGGACGACTGTTGGATCATGTCGATGCGGGAGACCTCGATCTCTCCCATGTCGAGGTCCTGGTCCTCGACGAAGCGGATCGGATGTGCGACATGGGTTTCCTGCCGGATATCCGGCGGATCATCCGACAGGTTCCGGAAGATCGACAGACGCTGTTCTTCTCGGCGACGATGCCCAAGGAGATCCGCGTGCTTTCGGAGAGGATTCTGAAGAATCCCGAATTGGTGCAGATTGGGGCGATGGCACCGGCAAAAACGGTTTCGCACGCCCTGTACCCGGTGCCGCAGGAGCGTAGAAGAGAGCTCCTTTCAGCGATGCTTCGGCGCACATCAACGGGGCGGGTTCTCGTATTTACGCGGACCAAGCATCGTGCCCGAAGCCTTGCCCTCCAGTTGAAGAAGCAGGGACATTGCGCTGCGGCCCTTCAGGGAGACATGAGTCAGAACCAAAGGCAGCAGGCGATCAATGGTTTCCGTAAGGGAAAAATCGATGTGCTTGTGGCGACCGACATCGCAGCGCGTGGGATCGATGTGTCGCAGGTTTCTCACGTGATCAATTTCGACATGCCGAGCACTGTAGACGCCTATACCCATCGGATCGGACGGACCGGGCGGATTGGGAGCAAGGGGGAAGCGTACACCTTTGCGGTTCGAGGCGACGGGATGATGGTGCGGCAAATCGAGAAGGCTGTGGGCACTCGAATCGAACGCCGCAGCTTCCCGGATTTCGACTACGGCAGTGGATTCGATCCCGAGCGACAGTTTCCGCACAAGAGTTCTACGACGTCCGGTCTGATGCGCTCATCAAGAGGTCGGGGCTCTCGCAGAAGAAGCTACCGCTAGCCTACGCCACGTTTCAGGGACTGTCCTAGATCGCCGGTGCTCCGAAGGCTACCTGCATGAGGCCTTCGGGCGACGTGGTTGCCGTACCTTTGCGGGGCTTGCATACTTCCTAGACTGATTGCACTGAAGGGAGGATGCATGGTGCAGGGGACGAGTCACGCGGAGCGCCGCCGCATCAGGGACGAGGCGCTGGCGCTGATCGATGAGACACAGACAGCGTACCACCGCCTTTCCGATGCGATCTGGAGCCGGGCGGAGTTGCCGATGCAGGAGACCCTCTCCTCGGCATTGCTTGCGGATCATCTCGAGCGAGCGGGGTTCGAGGTCGAGCGAGGTGTTGCCGGGATGCCGACGGCGTTTGTTGCCACGGCTGTCTTTGGGAGCGGACGGCCGGCACTCGGGATTCTGGCGGAGTACGATGCGCTTCCATCGCTCAGCCAGGCGGCGGGCCGCCTTGATCAGGCTCCGTTGGTGGATGGCGCGCCCGGACATGGTTGTACCCACAATACGATGGGAACGACGTCCACGTTCGCAGCGGTTGCCCTGAAGCACGTATTGGAGACCGAGCGGCTCGACGGCACGATCAAGCTGTTCGGCTGCCCGGGCGAAGAAGCACTGATCAGCCGACCGTACATGGTTCGTGATGGGATTTTCGACGGGCTGGATGCAGTCCTCGACAATCACGGGGGCGACGAGTTCCGCCCGCTCGCCGGCGTGTCGTCCAGCGGGATGTTCTCGGCGATCGTCACCTTCCACGGACGGACGGCCCATGCGGCAGGCGACCCATGGCACGGAATCAGCGCGGTTCACGCTGTGGAGTTGATGAACCATGCTGTGAACATGCTGCGCGAGCACCTCCACTACACGGCGCGTGTCCACTGTGTGATCCCCGACGGCGGGCGAAGCCCGAATGTCATGCCGGATCTGGCCAGCGTGTGGTACTACGTAAGAGACACCGATGAGCGGCTCGCGGACAGTTTTCAGAAGGTGCTTCGCTGTGCTGAGGGCGCAGCGATTGCGACTGGGTGCACGCATGACGTGCGGACCTACACGGGGATCCATCAGAACTACTGCAATCGAGCGCTTGCCGAGCTGATGCACGAGAACGTGGCGCGCGTCGGAATGCCGGCTTGGACAGAGGAGGATATTCGATTCGCCAAGCTGTTCCAGAAGACGAACGGGCTGAAGCGGCAAGGGATTCGCACGACGCACGGATCGGTTCTCATGCGGACTGCGAAGGCGTTCACGGGAGGGGGATCGTCGGATGTCGGTGAAGTCACGCTGGTTGCGCCGACAGCGACACTTCTGTTCCCGGTTCTGCCACGCGATGTGCGGGGGCATCACTGGCAGACGGTGAGTTTCTCGGCGACGCCGATTGCACACAAGGCAATCACAGCGGCCGCCAAGGTCCTGACTGCAACAGGTATTGACCTGCTGTGTGAACCGAAGCGGTTGAAACCGATTCAAGATGAATTCGCACGGCTTCAGAAGCAGACGCCCTACAAGAGCTACCTCTCTGAGGATGCGAAGCCACCGATCGATCTAAATCGAGAGGCGATGGCGATACTTCGTCCACAGATGGAGCGTCACTATGTCTCGGTCGATGCGTCTACTCCGATCGTTGACACGTATGCGTTTGAGTAGACCTCCCGGTCAGAGGGAATGGGAAGATGGAGTTTCATGCAATCAATCGGCAATGAAGTGATGGGGCTGTGGTTGTGAACCGAGACAGAGTTGTGCACAGCGTGGCGGGGGCTTGAGGCCCCCGCCGCTGCGCTTAGGCATGTTTTACGGCAGTGCCCTAGTCGGTTGTAGCCGTATACTGGATGACTAGGTTGTAGTCGCCGACTGGCAGCTCAGCCAGATCTTCTTCTACCACGTTCATCCCGTATTCGACGAGGATGGAGTGGAGCCCCCATGTACCGGAATCGGTGCTCATAGTGAGCGAGAGGGCACTCTCGATGACCGACTGGCTTGCGCCCGTCGGGTAGGTCGAGCTTGCCCAAAGGATAGCGCTCGTGAGAGACCAGCTTGTCGTGCTGATCACACGGAGATTGGTGTCATTGTTCCCCGCATATCCGCCAGCGCCCGCGATCACTCCGAAGTCCACATCGCCGTCGCCAACAACGGCCAACGCGATCCACGAAGGAATCTGAAACGAGGCGTTCACTGAAGCCGAACTATCGGCAGCCGCAACGCCCACCGCTAGACCGAAGACAGACCCTGCTACCAGCATCATCATACCTACAGTTTTAAGCATCCTCATCGAAAGCACCTCCTAATGGTTTGTTGAGTGCATCTAGCGACTCGGCCACCATCAGGCGCTGCGGCAGCTCGGCGATCTGTGCGTGGAGCGACTTCCTCCGTGTACAGACCCGTGGCTTTGCGTCCCGGAGTCACCTCCGGTTTGCGTTTGTCACAGTGCTCCTGAACGGAGCTCTGCCTTGTAGGTCCGAAGCTTTGCGTCCCGTCCTTTCAGACGGTTTGCCTTTGGTAGATGCTTCTCTGAGGATTTCTTGTGGTTGCAGCGAACAGTTCGCCGCAAGTTTCGAATCGTCTTTCCTACTGCGTACTTCGCGCACGGTTATTCCCCCTGCGCGGCCTCGGTTCACTTGTCAATGACCTGCGATTTGATTCTGCCACTCTCGGGCCGATGTTAGACATCTGCTTCTATCCAATTGAGAGTTCGGTAGCTTAGCCGATTAGCATGCAGTCTTCCACGGCTTCAACCAAGGCGTGGAGACGTTCAGGATCGATCGACAGGACGGTTTTATTGGCCTGTTCGGTCAGCGTACGCGGAACGCCTTCACTCCCGCGATCAACGAATCGCCTCCGAAGTCGAAGCTTACGATCGCTTGATAGACGCCCGCAGGAAGCGGAGCTGCCTCGGAGAGATCGACAATGGCCAGTGTACGTTGGCTGCCGGGAAGGATCCGGAAGTAGTCGCGCCCATACTCCGTGAATCGCATCGCGCGGATCACCTCTCCGGCCTGGCTGACGATCTGCGCTTCGGCTGTTACGAGGAGTTGTGCGTTTCCTTCGTTGGAAAAGGTTGCGTCGACGGTCAACGGGTTCAGGTCGACTACGTCAATCCCTGTAGTGCTCCCAGAGGGATCAAGCGTCCCTGGTGCGCTGACAAACAGCTTGAGACCGACTGATGGGCGAGAGACGATGCGAGTTCCACGCACTTCGCCAACGACGATGTCCTCGCTCTCGGCCATGAGGATGCACCAGTACATGCCTGAGAACGCTTCCGGCGTGGCCAGTGTCATCGTGATATCGATTGCCTCCTCTGGCTCGAGCCGGACCAGTTCGTGCGACAGCGTCACCCAATCGGCACAGGATCGGTTGATCGTCGTGAACTGGCCGCCGGCCGCGTCGAGACTCGACAGCTCGACATTGATCTCGTAGATCTCCTCGACCGTGAGACCATCAAACGCTGCTGCCGTGCGGAGCTCAAGCTCTATGGTGGCGAGTCCACTGGCATCTATGGATTCGACCGAACGGGTCAATGACACTAGCTCGCTTGTGACGGCAGGAGACGACGTGCCGATGCTTTCGACATCTACTTGGGTTGCTCCGCCGATGTGATCAATGGTCTGGGGTATCCACGACCTGAAACTGCCTTGAACGTTGATCGTCAGGGAATCGGGCAGACGGACGGTGTACCGGAGTATGACGGATTCTCCGGCCGAGAATGGGCGATCCAACTCCCATCGGGCACCATTCTTTGGCACGCCGAAATCGTTGGTCCCGTTCTCGTCACGCAGCCAATCGGCGACGTACAGTCGAACCTGGGCAGCCTCGTTGGAGTCGTTCTGAAGGACAAGGCTGATCGTCTCGACCGTCCCCGGATCCTGGAAGACATCTAGCTCCCCTGGAGACCAGCGCACCGCGAACGTGCCAACCGACACCAGCATCAGGAGTGCCACCATCAACCCGCATGTTCGTACCAGCTGCCGCATCGTCTGCTCACTCCTTTCAGTTCGGTGCCCGTGTGTCGGATCAATCCGTTGTGGCGGTGAACGTTATCGTGATCGTGTAGATTCCCTGTGGAAGACCGGCGAAGTCTTCTTCATCGATCACCAGGGAATAGGAGACCCCAAGCTCCGTTGTCCCGGCCGCCGCCAAGAACGGGTCGTACTGGACATGGAAGATGCTCGATACGGTCTCCTGGGACGCGCCTTCAGGTATCGACAGACTGACGACATGCCCAAGTGTCCAGCTTTGCGAGGTGCTCGAGACGCGCAGGGTCGTCTGCTCATCTGCCTCGTAGGTGTCTGCGCCGATTGGATCCGGGAAGGAGACTTGCGATCCATTGATCACCTGGAGAGAGATTGAGCTGCCCGCGCATGCGGGTCCATCGATGCTGTCGATATACACTTCGGGATCGTAGCCGGGTCCCGTTCGGATGACGGCAACTGGCGTAGGGGCTACATCCCAACGTCCGTATAACACGACATAGACGTACCGGTTCGCGGAGTCAAGGGCGAAGCGGAACCCGCGAAACGGGCTGTCTGTCCACTCGAACCATGTGCTATATGGGCTGATATGGCTATTCGTGATACAGTCCCCGGCTCCCAGCACCCAATACGAGGCAGGCGGATTCACGAGTTGCTTGACACGGTACGTCAGAACTGTGAAATCCCAGTAGCTGTAGTACTGCACCGACTGCAGCCTGATCCGAACGCCTCCCAGATCGATGCCGTGTAGCTCGATGCCTACGAGGACCACCAAGAGCAGTGCGAGCAGGCAACAACTTGCCCGATTGCGAGCCGATCGCTGGGCCATCCCGTTTCGCCTCCTTTCGTGTCTTGGCTGACGTTTCTACAGCATGACAGAACGATTCTACCTTACACGACATCCTGCAGACCGCAAGATTCATCTGCTTCAGCGATCGATCCGCAGGTGGACACAGGATGGGTCGAGGTGTTGGACGCCGTATGCACTGCGAATCCACTTCGTCTCAAGCTATGATATGCGCATGAGAATCAAGCTTCTCGTCTCGCCGCTCGCGAAGGGAGCGTACTTCGCATCGTATCTCGATGTCGCTCGATCAGAGTTCCATGCGCACTATCCGGACTGCGATGTAGTGCATGAGCGGATCGGCAGGCTCGATTTTCTGCAGACGGAGCTGAACGATCCAGCAATTGAGGGTCTAGCCAGGCTCTCGTTCGTCCAAGGTGTGTTTCGAGACGATGGGCAGGCAGGTTTGGTTCCATTGTGTGTGGAGTCTGGATTCGCGCTTCCAGAGGAGCTTGTGTTTGGCGTGAAGTACCAAGGAAAGACCAACGAGCTCGTCACCCAATTCGCGATTAACCTGGGGCTTCAGTATCGTCGAGATCACGCGCCCGCGCGCAGGTTGTTCGATCCGATGGCGGGCAGAGGAACCACGTTGCTTTGGGCGCTTCGTTACGGATTGGACGGCATTGGGATCGAGATCGATCCGGCCGCAAGGCAAGCGCTCCACCGACACGTGAAGAAACAGGCCAAGCTGCATCGCTTGAAGCACGAGTTTGCGGAAGGGTACGTAGGCAGGAAGAACAAGGAGGGGATCGGCCGGTTTGCCACGTACGATATCGGTGGGCACTCCCTGAAACTCATCACGGGCGATAGCCGAGCGTCTCTGGATTTCGTGGGACGGAAGCGCGCCGACCTGATCGTGACGGACCTCCCGTATGGCGTGCGGTTCAAAGGGAGTTCTGGTCGAAGCCCGATGGACGTTATAGCTGACTGTGCCGAGGGATGGTTTGGCTGTCTCCGCCCTGGCGGGGCGATGGTACTGATCTTCAATGCCTACCAACCGAAGCGAGAGGATCTTGCAGAGCTGTTTGCCTCGCTTGGGGCGCACGTCGAGCCATTCTCCTCACCCCATCGCATGAGCGAATCGATCGTACGCGATCTTCTGATCGTGACGAAGCCGATCGGCCAGTAGCCTACGATAGGATTGTCAAGCCCATGCTGCTCGCATGTTCGGATTAGGGAAACAGCTTGCCAAGATATGCGCTTCACGTGACAGAACATGCTTCGCCAACGAAAGGGCGCAGAAGGTTGGCTGCTGCGCGAAACCGGTTGCGTCACGGAATGTTGTCGAGCTCCCCGTCGAAGTCGTCGTCATTCAGAGATGCGTGTTCATCGAGCGCGTCGGCCTCCAGAGGGTCTTCCTCCAGAACCTGAAGGATCACTCCATACCGTTCACACTCAGTCTGGTTGAAGAAAGAGTGCAAGCTCTCGAGCGGGCAAGGTCATTCTCTCACCACATTGCGGGCCTGTGATCTCTACCATCCCACGTCTTCTTGTGGCTGACGCGATGTTTCGCTCCAACAGGCATCTTCAGGAGATCGCGGAAACATGCAACGCGCAAGGCATAGTCGGTGGTCATCCGACGCAGTCTGCTGCCACGAGGACAACTGAGCCGGGTGCCTGCGAATGCCTGATGTTCGCGAATCTCAGTCCATTGACCGCATACAGGACAGATGAATTCCATAGGTAACACCTCCCCCAGTGAGACAGGGCAGATGGTGCACCCTGGTCGCTGGATTCCAAACGATGCGGCGAGATGAGAACAAGGGCGATTCAGTGACCAGAGGGGCAGAAGAGCCGTATCTCACCGAGTTCCATGGGGCGAGCATTGTCGTTGGCGTAGCGGTCAAGGTCTCGCCGTAGGGGTGTCATACACATCGTGCTAGTGGCCGACTCCGGGGGAAGGCAATGGGCCTGTGTGACCGTCTACGATGACGTCAAGTGGGGCACAAGAGCTTCCGAAGGCCAACGAACATCGACAAAGGAACTGTGATACGCAGTGCCCCCCCGCGTTCACAGTCTGTGCGTTGGAAAAGATGGTAGAGAAAGGGGGAACGGGAACTGACAAGACAGCGCAGTGAACAATGTTCACTAGATTTTGATCTCTGTTCAGTCTCAGTGTATAGTCACTATATGGGAAGCGAACGACTGCTGGAAGCAGGTTGGCGGATCCGCAGTATCCGAATGCGGAAACACATGACGCTTCGAGCGCTATCGGCAGCCTCTGGGCTTTCGGTCGGATTCCTCTCTCAGATTGAGCGTGGGCTTTCGTCGTTCTCTATCTCTTCCTTGCGGTCGGTTTGCCAAGCTTTGGAGGTGTCTCTAGCCGACGTGCTTGTGACCTCAAGCGAAACGGGAAACGCGATTCTGGTGGACCCACGGCACGCAGGAATCACGAAGGCGGACAACCGCTCGCATGTCAGTCTGTCCGACTCGTCGATCATGTACCGATTCTTGAGTACAGGTCTGGCGTCTCGGCGGTTTGACGCAGTGATCGGGGAGATGGCGCCTGGGAGCCACAGCGATGCGCACAGGCACGAAGGGGAGGAGTTTGGGTATGTGCTCAAAGGCGAGATTGTCCTGATTGCAGACGATGAAGAACACGATCTTGGTCCAGGCGACAGCTACCACCTGATGGCGTCATCACCTCACACATGTGATGCAGGGAGCAGCGGCGCCAAAGTCTTGTGGGTCCAGACGGCACGGTACGTCAGGGCGTTGAGCCTTTTGGGAAAGGAAGCTCTCTCAGCTGACGCTCTCCCGCCACCTATGGAGAGTGGTGATCGGCCCGCCATGGTCAACCTGTCGCAGGACGCTGTTCGGTATCGCTTTCTGACTGGGAATCTGCCGGGAGCTCAGTTGAGGGTATTCATTGGAGAGATCCCGGCGGAAAGGGAAGAGGAGCCGACACTCTTCAACGGAGAGGAGTTTGGCTACATGTTGAAGGGAGAGATTCACCTGCGAGTGGAGTCGGACTCGTATCCGCTCGGGATCGGCGACTGTTACCACGTTGCTGCTGAATCACCACGGGGACTCAAGGTTGATGGAGAGTCGGCAGCTCAACTGCTTTGGGTTCAAATGGGCGTGGGATCGCAAGAGGCCGAAGAAGTCTGGCTTGCAGCAGTAGAGGACGCAGCCCACGAGCTACAGCAATCAACCACAACGAACAAGTCACGTCAGAGGAGGAGTTGATGTACAGACTAAGTACGGATGTGGGCGGGACGTTCACCGACGGTGTTCTGCTCGACGAGAGATCGGGGCAGGTCACAGTCAGCAAAGTTTCATCCACTCCACACAATCCGGCATTGGGCACGATCGGATCGATTGAGAAATTCAAGGTACCGCTTGAGGAAGTCACGTTCCTCTCCCATGGTACAACGGTTGTCATCAACGCGCTCATCGAAGGAAAGGGAGCCAAGACCGCGCTGATCACGACGCAGGGGTTCCGGGATGTGCTGGAGATTGGGCGCTGCAACAGGACGGAGATGTACGATGCGTTGTATCGGAAACCTCGCCCGCTGGTGCCCAGGAAGCTTCGGTTCGAGATCGAGGAGCGGATCCTGGCGGACGGGGAGATCCTGACGCCGCTTAACCAGGCCGCCATGGAGACACTTCGTGATGCACTGATCAAGGAGGAAGTCTCAGCCGTTGGGGTCTGTCTGCTCAACGCCTATGCCAATCCAGTCCACGAGATCAAGATCGGCGAGTATCTTCGTGAGCAGCTTCCGCAGGTCACCGTGTCGCTGTCGCACCTGATCACGCGGCGGTACTACGAGTACGAGCGAACAAGCACAACAACGCAGAACGCATACGTCATGCCGGTGGTTAGGACGTACCTTGATCATCTTGAGCGTGAACTCAAGGAGCGCAAGTTCGGTCAGATCCTTCAGATCATGCAATCCAACGGCGGTGTGATGACGGCCGAGGTTGCTCGCGACATGCCAATTGCGATGGTTGAGTCAGGTCCGGCTGGCGGCGCCATCGGTGCAGCGCAGCTGGCGAAGATGATCGGGTTCGAGAACGTCATCTCGTACGACATGGGGGGCACGACGGCGAAGACCGCACTCATCACCGGCGGGTTGCCCGAAACCACCGATCAGTATGTCGTAGAAGGTCGTCCGATTCTGCTTCCGGTGGTCGATCTGCGAGAGATCGGCGCTGGAGGTGGAAGCATCGCATGGATCGACGAAGCGGGGGCAATGCACGTTGGACCGCAGAGCTCCGGTGCGGATCCCGGTCCGGCATGCTACAAGCGCGGCGGGCTCAAGCCGACGGTGACCGATGCCAACCTGCAGCTGGGGCTGTTGGATCCAGACTACTTCCTTGGTGGAGAGATGGAGATCTCGAAAGATCTGGGTCAGGCAGCGATCAAGCAGGTCGCGGATCACTTCGACCTCTCCGTCGACGAGGCGGCCTTGGGGATCGTGAAGATTGTCAACACGAACATGTCTGGGCTGCTGCAGTCCATGACGGTGAAGCGCGGCTACGATCCTCGTGAGTTCGCGATGGTCGCCTTCGGCGGTGCAGGACCGATCCACGCTGCGGCGATCGCCAGGGATCTGCGGGTCCCGACGGTGATCATTCCGCCGCACTCCGGTGTGTTCTCCGCTTGGGGAATGCTGATGGCCGATCTACGGCACGACTTGAGCCAAACATTTATCGCGGGGCTCGACGCGTCCGATGAGTCCGAGATCAAAGGGATGTTCAACGACCTGGAAAACAGGGTGCGAGCGATCTTCGAGAAGGAGAATCTGGCTTCCGATGCCATTGCCATGACGTTCCAGTTCGACCTGCGGTACCTCGGCCAGGAGCACACGCTTCCGGTGACCGTGGGTGACGAGTTCTCCGACGAGGCAAAGGCGAGGATCGCCGCCGCGTTCGACGAACAGCACTTGCGTGTCTATGGACACAATGCTCCGGAAGAGGCGAAGGAGATCGTGTCCCTGAAGGTGATTGGCCTTGGAAAGGTCACGAAGCCGAAGCTTGAACGCATTCAAACCGGGGACGCAACGCCGCCCGAAGGGGCGCGCTTGGGCTCCCGTGACGTCTACGTTGGGAACGGGCGCTACTTGCCGTTCGCCATATTCCGGAGGGATGCCTTGATGGCCGGGAACGTCATTCCTGGGCCAGCTGTGATCGAAGAGGTGACGGCAACGGCGGTCATCGAACCCGAACAGACATGCACCGTCGACCCATACGGCAATCTGATCATCACGTTGAACAAGGAGGGGAAATGAAGGTCGATCCGATCACCCTCGAGGTCATCCGTAACCGTCTGATTGCGGCGAGCCGCGACATCAGAAGAACGATCGAACGGGCAGCGTACAGCCCGATTCTGTACGAAGTCGTCGACTTCAGCTGTGGTATCCTCGATGGCGATGCGAATCTAATCGCAGAGACCCCCGGTTTGCCGATCTTCCTTGCGAACCTTGGGTACGCCGTGCAGTGCACCTATGACACGATCGGGCGGGAGAACCTTCGACCGGGCGACGTGATTCTCTGCAATGATCCCTATAACGGCGGAGGGACTCACTGTCCCGACCTGGTCACGCTCTGCCCCGTCTTCTGCGAGGGCGAAATCTACGGATGGGCGGCGTTCCGCGGCCATACCGTAGACATGGGGGGGATCTACCCCGGAGGTTGGTACAGCGACACCACCGAGATCTTCCAGGAAGGGTTCCGGCTTCCACCGGTGAAGCTTCTTGTCGAAGGCGTGCCGAACGAGGATGTGTTCCGGCTGATTCGCACCAACACAAGGGTTCCGGAAGCAGTCCTTGGAGACATTCGGGCGATGGTGGCCGGTGTGCGCAAGGGAAGTCAACGCTTCTCGGATGTCATCGAGCAGTTTGGGCTGAAGGTCACGATGGACGCCCTCTCGGAATTGCTTGTTCAAGGAGAGCGGATGGCGCGCGCTGCGGTCCGCAGGATTCCCGATGGCGTCTACGAGGCGGAAGCGATCCTCGACGGCGACGGCAACGACGATGCGCCACTTGACGAGGAACTCCTGCTCAAGGTGAAGATCACGGTCTCTGGTGATCAGATGACTGCCGATTTCACGGGCACCGGTCCGCAGAACCGAGGACCGATGAACACACCGGAACCGTCGACGATCTCAGCGACCCGATATGCGTTCAAGATCATCACGACGCCGCATCAGCCGAGCAACGAGGGGTTCTTCCGGGCGCTGGATATCGTGATCCCGGAAGGAAGCTTCTTGAAGCCGGAACACCCGGCGGCTTGTGCGATGTGGCCGACCCCGTCGTCCACGATTCCGGATCTGTTCTTGAAGGCGCTTGCTCCGGCGATTCCCGATCAAGTGCGCGGCGGGCACTTTGGCGACGCAATGGCCAACTTCATCTACGGTATCGATCCCGCGAGCGGGAAGTACTACGTATGTGCCGAAGCGGATGCGGGAGGCTACGGCGGGAAGCCGACGGAGGATGGTGAAAGCGCCTTGTTCTCGATGACGCTAGGCGATACGTACAACGTCCCAGCCGAGGTGGTCGAGGTGCGGTACCCGTGGCGTGTGGAACGGTTCGAGCTACGACGCGATTCGGGAGGACCGGGGAAGTATCGCGGTGGATTGGGCGTTGTTAGAGACTACCGGCTGGGTTTCGATGCGGGGATGACCGTTACGACGGATCGCGTCAAGCACACACCGCCGTGGGGGATCTTCGGTGGGGGAGCGGCAGAAACGAACATCACGGTGGTCAAGCGAAACGACGGGAGCGAGGAGCGCTGGCGGAAGATCTCGAATCTCCCGCTGGAGAAGGGCGAACGCGTGAGCTTCCGAGGGGGCGGTGGAGGCGGATATGGATCGCCATTCCACAGAGATCCTCAGGCCGTGTTGGAGGACGTCATCGGAGACTACGTCTCAATCGAGCAAGCCAAGGAAGCGTACGGCGTCGTGATCGATCCGAACACCCTCGCAGTTGACACGCAGGCGACCGAGGCATTGCGGGCAAGAGTTCGCGCGAACGGCGTGGGAGGTTGATGGCGATGTTCTCAGGCCTGGAGTTCCGATTTGAGCGTGGCGGGAAGCTTACAGCGCGTCTCATGCCGGATCTCGCGCCGAAGACGGTCGATGCGGTTCGTGGGCTGCTGCCGCTTGAGGTCACGGTGTACCACACCCGATGGTGCGGACGAGAGATCAACTTCCCGATCGCCAGTGCCCGGCCTGTCCCTCGCGAACGGCAGACATCGACAGCCAACACGGGCGACGTGGTCTACTGGACGGAATGGGAGCTCGGGGATGGGGCGAATGAAGCGCTTGCCATCTACTACGGTCCCGAGGTAATTCGAGACCATCGCGGATTCCTGCCTGTCAACGTGTTCGCGCGTGTCCCGCAGGATCAGTGGCCTCAGATCGAGGAGATCGGGCTGCGGATCTGGCAACAGGGGACCGAGAAGCTCGTGGTGGTTGGGTTGGAGGAGGACAACACATGAGCGGGACGACCGGTGCAACGTATCGCGAAAGGATCGATGCGGTTCGAACAGGGCTCGAAGCGTGCGGCGCAGCGGTTGCCGTGTTCGGATTGTCGTCCAACTTGCGGTATCTCGCGGGTTTCACGGATGAACCTGGAGAACGGCTGTTTCTGTTGATTGTTCCGATCTCGGGGGAGCCAACGATGGTTGTGCCCGCACTGTATCTTGATCAGGTGCAAGCGCATCAGCCATCGGGGGCGATCCGCTCATGGGCCGATGGCGAGGACCCAACCGACATCCTTCGCGACATCGCAGCAGGCCTCGGCAGGTGTACGGGCCGCGTTCTCGTCGACGACACGCTGTGGGCAGGACATCTACTGGCAGTGCAAGATGCGCTTGCCGATCGGACGTTCGGATTGGCATCAGACGTTATGAATCCGCTTCGGATGTGCAAGGCGAGCGATGAGATTGCCGCCATGCGCCGGGCTGGCGAGATCGCCGATCTTGCGCTCGAAGATGCGCTGGCCGAGCCGATCGCAGGATGCACGGAAATCCAACTGGCAGGACGACTCGAAGCGGCGATGCTCGATCATGGCGCTGCGGGCATTGCATTCGAAACGCTTGTTGCATCGGGGCCAAATAGCTCGTTACCGCACTACCGCGCCGGAAAGCGGCGGATTGAGGATGGGGATGTTGTGATCCTCGACTACGGGTGTCGGGTCGACGGGTACTGCTCAGATATCAGTCGAACGGTTGCCTGTGGGGAGCCGCCCAACGAGGCGGATCGCGTGCACGACGCGGTCCGCCGTGCCCAATGGGCAGCGCGGGAACGCGTTGGCATCGGGGTTCGGGCAGAGGAAGTCGATGCCGCGGCCCGCGAGGTGCTGACGACCGCTGGATACGGAGAACAGTTCGTACACCGTACCGGACATGGCATTGGGCTAGACGTCCACGAATCGCCGTACATCGTCGGAGGAAACGGCGAGATGCTGCAGGAAGGAATGGCATTCTCGATTGAGCCCGGGGCGTATCTCCCGGGAGCGTTCGGCGTTCGGATTGAGGATGTCGTGGTGGTTGGAGCTGGCGGGGCTGTACCGATGACGGAGGCCCCACAGGATATGAGACGTGTAGCATGACGGGTGACGGAGCCCGGCGCGCCGGAAAGAAGTCGATGCCGAACCACTAGGGGATCGGCGAAACGAAAGGAGGCAATCCGCGATTAGAGCGATCTGAGGGAGACACACCAGAGACAAGGAACCTACGAGGTGATGCAACGTGAGAATAAGAAGCATTGCGATGATTCTAGCGGTTGTCCTGCTAGCAGGCTCCGTAGCCTTCGGAGCGGCGGACAACGTCGTGGTGATCAACGGGATGCCGGTGATCACGGCAGACCCAGCCGCTGCATCGGATTGGTACGATACCGAAGCGATGTACAACCTGTACAGCCCGATCGTCTATCCGGATCCAGCAGGCGGTGTCCGCGCGCACCTGGCGTCGAGCTGGAATGCCGTAGACGGCGACTTCACTCACTGGCGATTCAATCTTCGACAAGGTGTGAAGTTCCACTCGGGTAACGAGATGACGGCCGAGGACGTAGCCTTCTCCATGACGCGGTTCATCGGCATGGGCAAGGGGAACTCCGGTCCTTTGGGGCACGTGACGGCGCAGGTCGTCGACGACTACACCGTGGACTTTCTACTGGATGCACCGAGTGCGATCTTCCCCGACACGCTTGCACTATTCTTCATCGTCGAGAAGGATCTTGTGCTCGCAAACGTTAAATCGGATGGCAACTACGGAGAGTCTGGAGATTACGGCGAGAATTGGCTGGCTACGCACGATGCAGGGACCGGACCGTACATGATCACAAGCCACATTCCGGGGCAGCGTCTCGATGCCGTGCGCTTCGTCGACTACTTCGAGGGTTGGAGCGACGAGGGTTGGGGCGAGAACGAAGTACCGATCGAGCAACTCGTGTTCATCATGGAGAGCGACTACACCACACTGATGACACTGTTGCGGCGTGGGGATCTCGACCTAGAGATCAACGGAGGATGGACGCTGCCCCAGCTTCAGGAAATCCAGGCGGATCCGAATCTGGAATTGACCGCCATTTGGTCGCAGAACGTGACGGTCTGGATGAACACCCAGGTTCCTCCGACCGATGATGTTCACTTCCGCAAGGCGGTTCTCTATGCGTTCGACTACGAGGGAATCGTGGGCCCCTGGAAGGACTTCGGGAACGGCGAGACGGGCATCATCCCGCCGAGCATGCCGGGATACGTTGCCGTCGAACCCCAGCCGCGCAGACAGAATCTGGAGCGTGCAGCAGAAGAGCTGGCGCTGTCGAAGTATGCCGATCAGCTTCAGAACGTCTCAATTACCTACCATTTCTGCGGCGGGTTGGACTTCGAGGAGGACATTGGGCTGCAGCTTCAAGCAGACATGTCGCAACTGGGCGTGAACGTCGAAGTGGCTGGGCCGCCATGGCCGGAGTACTCGGCGGAGTGCTCGTCTCCGGAGTCGACGCCGAACATGACGGTTTTCCTGTTCCCGCCGCAAGCGGCACCGGCGCATGACTACTACTTGTACTCGATGTTCCATCCGGACGGACTGGGCTGGATCTTCGAAGCCCACTGGTTCTTTGAGGATCAGGCGATCATCGATCTACTGGATGCAACGCGGGCCGAACCGGATTCCGTTGCGCGGCTGGCACTCTACGAGCAGCTGCAGCCGATGCTGGCGGACCGCGCGTTGGCGTTCTACCCGTATGAAAAGCCAACGCTGTTTGCGCACCAGAAGTACATCGTCGGCCCGAGCGAAGAGATCGTTTTCGTAGGACCAAGTGAGAACATGCACAGATGGCGGATCGACCTCCAACTCAAGGAGGAACTCCAGTAGGCCTAGGTCGGAGTTGGGGGGGCCATAGCGCCCCCCCAACTCCTCGGGAAGCGGGGGTCGTGGAGCATGCTGCTATTCGTTGGCAAACGGTTGTTTCAATCTTTGTTCGTCCTGTTTGGGCTATCGTTACTGATCTTCTTTATTGCTAGAGTAATGCCGGGAGACCCGGCGCGGGCCGCACTAGGGTTCCTCGCGAATGAGGAGCAGGTCGAGCGGCTGCGCGACGAGATGCATCTGAACGATCCATTTCCAGTACAGTACTACCACTGGTTGCATGACATGATTCATGGGGACCTGGGGGAATCGTCATACACCCGACGGCCTGTCACGGCGGATCTGGTGCAATACCTTCCAGCGACGTTCGAGCTGATCCTGTTCGCGACGCTGATCTCTGCGATTGTCGGGCAAGTGACCGGGGTGCTTGCGGGCTACTTCCGGGACTCGTGGTTTGACGGTCTCTCTCGGGTGATCTCGTATTTGGGAATTGCGATGCCATCGTTTGTCGTGGCGATCTTCTTGTTGTTTGTCTTCAGCCAGATTCTCAGGCTGGCTCCTGGGGTCGGGCGCCTGCCGATCTTGATGTCTCCACCACCTCGAATCACCGGGTTCATGACGATTGACGGACTGCTGAGCGGACAACCGGGTGTGGCGCTAACAGCGCTGAAGCACATGGTCCTCCCGGCGATCAGCCTTGCCTTGATCCATATCGCGCAAGAAGGGCGGATTACAAGAACGTCCATTGTGGAGAACATGCAGAAGGACTACATCACCATCCACAAGGTACACGGCATTCGGACATCGAAAATCGTGTTCAAGTACCTCTTGAAGCCGTCGATTATCCCCACGGTCACAGTGATGGGGCTGGACTTCGCATTCCTGATGTCCAACGCGTTCTTGGTCGAGATGGTCTATATGTGGCCTGGTTTCTCGCGGTACGCCGTGACGGCAATGCTGAACAAGGATTTAAACGCTATCGTCGCTGTGGTCCTGGTAATTGGTCTGACGTTCGCGGTGGTCAATCTGCTGGTCGACATTGTGATCATGGGGCTCGATCCGACGGCACGACTTCGCCGGGGAGGTGGCTAGATGCAGTGGGAGGAGCGACGCGCTGAGTTGAAGCTGATGCTAGCGCAGAGGCGTCGCGGACTTGCGAAGGGATGGTACAAATACTCACGCAATCCGCTGGCGGTTGTCGGCCTGGTTGTCCTGTGCATCATCGTGCTCGCGGCAGTGCTTGCGCCATACATCACGCCATATCCGGAGCACGCGAAGCCCTACACGAATTTCAGTGCCGGCAGTCTTCCGCCGAGTAGTACATACTGGTTCGGAACCGATCGCGTGGGTCGAGACATCTTCAGTCGAGTGATCCATGGATATCGGTTCTCCCTGACAATCGGGATTGTGGTGCTCGGGCTTGGGGTGGCACCGGGCGTGATTCTCGGATTGGTTGCCGGGTATCACCAAGGGAAATGGATCGAGACCGTGATCATGCGGATTACGGATGTTTTCCTTGCCGTGCCGCCATTGGTCTTGGCCCTGGCCATCACTGCGATGCTGACGCCAAACCTGATGAATCAGATGATGGCCATCGCGCTTGTGTGGTGGCCGTGGTATGCGAGGCTCGTGTTTGCGTTGGCCTCGTCGTTGCGGAGTGAGTACTTCGTTCGCGAAGCGGAGCTGACGGGTGCAAGCAAACTGCACATCATGTTCAAGGAGATCCTCCCGAACTGTTTCGCACCGGTGATGACGAAGATGACGCTCGACATGGGGATTGTTATTCTGGTTGGCGCAACACTGAGCTTCATCGGCCTTGGCGTCCAGCCGCCCAAACCGGGGCTTGGCACCATGGTCGCCGAAGGCGCGAAGCGACTGCCCGGCGAGTGGTGGGGAACGATCTTCCCAGCGCTTGCGATCGTCATCGTCATCCTTGCATTCAATCTCGTGGGTGACGGACTGCGGGACGTCTTCTCCGTCGAGGAGGTGTAGGCGGATGGACGGACTGCTCAGAATCAGGGATCTACATGTCGGCTTCCGAATCTTCGAAGGGCTCCTGCATGTGCTCAACGGGGTCGAGTTGGATGTTCGCGAGGGAGAGCGCGTTGGGTTGGTCGGCGAGACCGGATGCGGCAAGACGACAACGGTGAAGTCAGTGCTGCGTGTGTTGCCGATACCTCCGGCGAGAATCCTCGGTGGCGAGATCCAGTATGCGGGCAACGATGTGCTCAAGATGTCGCGCCGGCAGATGACGCTGCTTCGGCGTCACGAGCTCACCGCCATCTTCCAAGATCCGCTCCAATCGTTGAATCCAGTCTTCACCATCGGAACGCAGTTGCGCGATATTGTCAAAGACTCGGCCATCGGACAGGGCAAGCGGCTGTCTCGCCAGGAGACCGAGGCGCGATGCATCCAAGCGCTACAGGAGACCGGGATGCCGGATCCGGAGCGAATCATGACCAACTACCCGGCGCAGCTCTCCGGCGGAATGCGTCAGAGGATCTGCATTGCGGAGGCATTGTCGACGAATGCGAAACTCCTGCTTGCCGACGAGCCAACGACCAACCTCGACGTAACGATTCAGGATCAGATCCTGCGAAAGCTGGACGAACTTGTGGAGGAGAAAGGGGCATCGGTAGTCATGATTACCCATTCTATGGGGGTTGTCCGCGACCTAACCCAGCGTGCGAACATCATGTATGCGGGGTCGATTGTTGAGACCGGCAAAACACATACGCTGCTCGAGGCGCCAATGCACCCGTACACCAAAGGACTGATGGCAAGCGTGCCCAAGCTGACCGGTGAGGGCGTGAGTGACGGGATTCCGGGAAGGATTCCAAACTATCTCGATCCGCCTTCGGGCTGCAGGTTCCACCCGCGGTGCGAGCATCGCATGGAGATTTGCACCAGCGCTCCGCCACCGCTGTACTCGGTGGGCAACGAACAGCGCGTCGCATGCTACCTGTATCGGGAGGAAACATGAGCGATCATCCGATCCTGTCTATCGATGGTCTGATAAAGCAGTTTCCGACCAAGGCGGGCATTGTCAAGGCCGTAGATGAAATCTCATTCGATGTTGCCACAGGGGATACACTCGGTCTGGTAGGTGAGTCGGGGTCGGGCAAGACGACGACTGCGCAGTGCATTCTTGGCATCTACCCTCCGACAGCGGGAACGATCTCGTTCGATGGAACGCCGGTGGGCGTCATGTTCAACCGGCGAAACAAGGAACTGAAGCGAAGGATCAGGATTGTGTTCCAGGATCCAGGGTCGTCTCTCAACCCGAAACGAACCATCAAGCAGATCCTGTCGGTCCCATTGAGAGTTCACAAGATGGGTTCTTCGAGAGAGCGGCTGTCGATGATGAACCAGCTGCTCGAAATGGTCGGGCTTCCCCCGCAGGAGTACCTCTACAAGCATCCACAGGGAATCGGCGGCGGCGAGAAGCAGATGGTGGCGATCGCTCGAGCGTTGGCTACGAACCCGAGGTTCGTGGTGCTGGACGAACCAACGTCGGCGTTGGACGTTTCCGTACAAGGCAAGATCATCAACCTATTGAAACGGTTGGCTGAAGAGCTCGACCTGACGTACCTGTTTATCACCCACGATCTCAGCCTGATGCGAAATGTGGCGACGCGAGTTGCCATCATGTATCTGGGCAAGCTTTGCGAAATCGCACCGACGGCTGAATTCTTCCGCGCGCCGCAGCATCCGTACACGAAGATGCTGCTCTCCTCGATCCCCGTAGTGACATCGGAAGAGGAGGCGCTGAAACCGGAGAAAATCATCTCTCAAGGTGAGATTCCAAGCCCGGTGAACATCCCGACTGGCTGTAGCTTCCATCTTCGATGTCCGGAGCGGATGCCGATCTGCTCCCAGATCGATCCCCAGATGCAGGTATTGGGTAATGGCCACGTCGTTCGGTGTCATCTCTTTGCGGAGATTCCAAAGGCCACGCATGGATAGTCGCCGCGGAGCAACAGGCCAAAACGCGATGATCCTACGCTTCGAGCGCGGGGAAGAAGTCCCCGTTGCGATCTTGGAATCTGACGCACCAAGGACGCTCGATGCTGTTCGTACGATCATCCCGTTCTCCGGTATGGTCTACCACTCTCGCTGGTCGGGGCGAGAGGTCAACACGATGATCCACACCGGTGAGCGGGTTCCGCTGGAGAATCACACCATTCAAACCGCCCCGGGGGACGTCATCTACTGGCGAGAGTGGGAGCGCGACGTGGCTGATGTGAACGAGGCCATTGCAGTCTACTACGGTGCCGAACTGACACGGTACCATCGTGGGGAGCAGTTTGTAAACGTCTTCGGGCGGGTGTCGACGGAGTACTGGGACCTTCTGAGCGAAATCGGGGAGCGAATCTGGAAGCAAGGCGGCGAGCGGCTCGAGATCCTGTGGAACGTCGCCTGAAGGAGGGCGCCATGAACGATGTGTCGTCATCCGTATACGAGCGCGCCGACAGACTGTATGACCAAGCGATGGTCATTGATGGGGCGCAGGCGTCCGAATTCACTGCACAGTACATGCGAGAGGTTCGCGATGCGGGCGTGTCTGCGGTGCTTGTCACTGTGGCGTGGAACCACTCGGCGGAGGAGGCGAGAGCGCGCATATCCGATTGGCGAGTACGGATCGATCGAAACGACGATGTCGCGATCCTTGCTGGATCCTCAGAGTTGATTACCCGTGCCAAGGTTGAAGGCAAGGTTGCCTACTGTTTGGCCTTCCAGAACGCAGATCCGCTTGAAGGAGATGAACGGCTCGTCGACGCGTACCGAAACCTCGGCGTGAAGATCATCCAGCTGACGTACAACGGGTCGAATGCCCTCGGATTTGGCTGCCGATGCGAACTCGACCATGGCCTTACTCCGTTCGGGCGACGTGTCATCGCACGGATGAACGATCTGGACATGCTCGTCGACCTCTCTCATGTTGGAGATCGAACCGCGGCCGAGGCAATCGACCTGGCGACGCGCCCGGTGTTCAGCCATGCGAACGCGCGATCCGTCTGCGACAACGTTCGCAACAAGCCGGATGAGCTTCTCAAGGCGGTGGCGGACAAGGATGGGATCGTCGGCATCAACGCTTTCCCGGCGTTTGTGCGCCGTACTCGAACGGAGCGAGGTGAACGCCCGACCCTCGATGACTTGCTGGTTCACATCGACTACGTGATCGAGCTGGTCGGAGAGGACCATGTTGGAATCGGACTGGATCTGATAGAGAACACGGGAGAGGAGGAGTTCGGATTGCTGTCAAGCGATCCCGAAATGTGGGGGCTCCCGGATCCCGAGGGGGTCTACCGCTATCCGGAAGGCATCGAGACTGTTCACGATCTGCGCAACATCGCCCGAGGGATGGTGGCGAGTGGGTACACGGATGTGCGGACGAGAAAGGTTCTTGGAGGCAACTGGCTTCGAGTGCTTAGGGGAACGGATGGGAGTGTGACATGAGGCGATTCGCGATCGACATCGGCGGGACGTTCACGGATCTGGTGGCTCTGGACGACGTGACCGGAGAGATGCAGGTGACCAAGCGTCCGTCCACTCCCGGAGATCCGGCGCGAGGCCTGCTCGATTGCATCCAGGACATCGGACTTGCATTGGGGGAGTACGAGCTATTTGTCCACGGGACCACGATCGGTCTTAACGCGTTCCTCGAGGGACGCGGGGCGGATGTGAGCTTGATCACGACGTCCGGATTCCGGGATGTCTACGAGATCGGGCGAACGAATCGGCTCGAGCCGTACAACCTGACGTACAGAAAACCGAGGCGGCTGGTTCCGAGGCGCAGGGTGTTCACTGTGCCTGAGCGAATGGATTACCGCGGCCGAGTGCTCAAGCTACTGGATGAGTCGGCGGCGGAGGCTCAGATTGAAGAGATTGCTGCCTCCGGAATCCGCTCGGTCGCGATCTGCCTTCTGCATGCCTACGCGAATCCGGCCCACGAAGAACGCATCCACGAGATGCTCAAGGCGCGAGCACCCGAGATCTTCGTCTCCCTGTCCAGCCGCATCATCCGGGAGTACCGGGAGTTCGAACGGACAAACGTAACGGTGCTCGATGCCTACATCAAGCCGCTTGTCGTTGAGTACATCGCGGAGTTGGAGAAGTCACTGCGCGAGGACGGATTCCAGGGCGACTTCATGTTGCAGCGATCGGGAGGTGGCGTACTTCCAGCCGGATTCGTGAGCGAGAAGCCGGTGGAGACGCTCTTCTCCGGACCGGCGGGCGGTGTGATGGGCGCCCTGCACATTGCTGCGAACACGCCGCACAAGAACCTTATCCTCGGCGATGTCGGAGGGACGAGCTTTGACGTTGCCTTGGTCGTGGACGGCAGGGAGCAGGTGACGACCGACGCTCGGATCGGGGACACGCCCATCATGATTCCTATCCTCGACATTCGCAGCATCGGTGCGGGTGGTGGCAGCATCGCTTGGCTCGATGAGGCGAGAGCGATCCATGTTGGCCCGCGAAGTGCTGGGGCAGATCCTGGCCCGGTTTGCTATGGGCGGGGAGGGGTGGAGCCGACGGTTACGGACGCGGCCGTTTGCAGCGGGCTTGTGGGAGTAGATAGCTTTCTCGGTGGGCGAATGACGCTCGACATGGATGCCGCGCGTCGTGCCATCTTGACCTATGTGTCTGATCCGTTGGGATTGGACGTCGAGGAGGCGGCCGACGGGATCCTCCGAATCATGGTCGACAACATGGTGGGGCTGATCCGCGAGATTCTCACGGAGAAGGGCGAGGACGCACGCCGATTCGCGCTCCTCATGTATGGTGGAGCTGGACCGCTGTTCGGCTCGGCGATCATGCACCAGCTCGAGATTGGGCGGGTGGTGGTGCCGACCGACTCAGCGAACTTCTCCGCGTATGGCATGCTGATCACGGACGTGGTCTATGACTACAACCAGACCTACGTCCGACTTCTCGACGAGATCTCGGAAGATGAGGCGGAGGGGCTGTTCGCCGGAATGGAGGCCCAAGGACTTCGGAATCTAGAGAAGGACGGACTTTCGGAAGACGCGCGGGAATTGCTCCGATCGATCGACGTGCGGTATCTCGGCCTCACGCATGCGTTGACCCTTCCGGTTGCCGATATGACAGCGCGAGGTCGGAGGCATGCGACGGAGGCGTTCCACGCGATGTACGAGCGGATTTATGGATACCGCCTGACAAACCCGATCCAGGTCGTTCGCCTGAACGTCAAGGCGGTTGGGAAGATGAGAAAGCCGGACCTTGCGGCCATCGGACGCGGGAGAACGGATCCAGAGCACGCGCTCGTGACGCGCCGGGCGGTGCGATTTGCCACCAGATCGATTGACTGCCCGATCTACGCCCGCGAGGCGTTGCACGCCGGGAACATTGTCGCCGGACCGGCGATCATCGAAGAGACCGCATCGACGACTGTTGTGGGATGCGACCATGCCGCCTTGGTTGACGCGTGGGGCAACCTCGTTATCGAACGGGTCGAGGTGAACGGCGGTCCATCTCGGACTTGTGGTGGAAAGAAGGAGGTGTGATGACACGCGGCGCAGATGCGATCTCTGTCGAGATCATCAAGAATAAGCTGATTTCCATCGCCAACGAGATGCTCGCTCGGCTCCAGCGGACTGGCTATACGAGCCTGCTAACGGAGGTGAAGGATCTCTCGATTGGCATCTTCAACGACCGAGCGGAGAGCCTCGCCAACACCCTCGGTATTCCGTCCTTTGCGGGAACCCTCGAGTACTGCATCCAGACATCGCTTGAACGCATCGGAACCGAGACGTTGCATCCGGGCGACGTGATCATGGTTACGAATCCGTTCTGGATCGGAAGCCACAGTCCGGATTCCGGGCTGTTCGCTCCTATTTTCTCAGGCGGCGCGCTGATCGGCTTCACAGCCCTCAAGGCTCACAATATCGATCTCGGAGCCAAGGAAGCGGGATACCTCGTCGACTCGACCGACATGTATCAGGAGGGGCTGATTCTCCCTGCCGTGAAGGTCATCTCGGAAGGCGATCTCGTGCGGGACGTCTGGGAGACGATTCTCGCCAACTCGCGATTCCCGGTGCCGCTTAGCGTTGACCTGAGAGCAGAGATGGCGACGCTCTTGTTCGGAAGCGGGCGTGTGGACGACATCGTCTCTCAGTACGGTCTCGAACTGTATCGCGAGGCGACCGAGGCGATCCTTGACAATGAGGAGAAGCTCGCGCGCACCGAAATAGAGCGGTGGCCGGACGGGTCATGGACTGCTGAGGAGTTGTTCGATGACGATGGTCTTGACGGCGATTCGATCCCGATTTGTGTGTCGGTGACCGTCGACGGGAGTGACGTGGTTGTCGATTTGAGTGGAACCGGAGCACAAGCCAAAGGGCCGGTCAACTCGCCGTATGCCTCGACTTACTCAGCGGTCGCGTTTGCATTCAAGGCGCTCACCCGCCCGCTATCGCCGGTCAACTCGGGAGGTGTGCGTCCGCTCCGAGTGATTGCGCCGGAGGGGAGTCTTCTGAACCCAACACCGCCTGCCCCGACGTTCCTCTACTTCAAATCGGCGCTTCGGCTCATGGAGCTGATCCCGCGCTGTCTTCAAGATGTGGTATCGGTCACCGTTCCAGCATGTTCGGGAGGAGACCTTGGGTTCTCTATCCAGCATGGCATCGATCCGGAATCCAGATGGCCTTGGGTCGAGGGATTCAGCGAGGCGCTCGGAATGGGGGCAGCGCGTGGTCAGGACGGGGAGAGCGCCCTGATTCACTACAACAACGGCGACAGTGGGAATGTTCCCGTGGAGGTCACCGAGACGCGATCTTCGATCCTGATCGATCAGCTGGAACTGATCCCCGACTCCGGAGGGCCGGGGCAGTGGCGCGGGGGACTTGGCACCGTACGCGATTTGCGAGCGACCGCGCCGTACACGGCGTGCATCACGTGGCATCGATACCGTAGCCGTCCGTGGGGTTTGCACAGCGGCAAGGAGCCGATGGAGGGCAACTATTCCCTCGTGCAACACGGAGACGCTCGCGAGATCGTTCATAGTCGGACTGCGGAATCTTTCAACGCAGGGGATGTCTGTTCCAATAGGACGAACGGAGGGGGCGGATACGGTGATCCACTCGATCGCTCCCCCGAGGCTGTACATGCGGACATCGTTGATGGGTACGTGACGATTGCTGGGGCTAACCGCGACTACGGCGTAGTCGTTGACCCGCAAACACTGAGTGTCAGGCAGGACGAAACCGCAGAACTGCGACGACAACGACGCGCACTGTAGGACTGCAGAGTCGCATGGGAGCAGATGAGCCTAGGAGCACTTGCGGTATCCTTCTCCAATCGGGAGCACGATGGGTCAAGACTGCCGGTGCCATATCCCGGCGATGGCATATGCCAGGTGAGGGATTTGCGTTGGCAGGCGGAGCAAGTCCCGCAGGACCTGGAACTCTGCCCTGGCGGAACGCGACGAGAGACTGGCTACGGCGTCGGAAGCTCCGAACTGTCGGATCGAGTTGACTGGCTGAGGATCTCAGCGCAGAGGGACGAGGGGACTGGGGGCGCGCGGGCGTTTCGGATGATGCGTTGTGGGCGGGATTGCGCAAGGAGGAATCGATGAACAGGTTTGAGGGTGTCTATGTCGTGCTGGTGACGCCGCTCGATGCCGCTGGGAAGCTCGATGGACCGGGGCTGCGGAAGAACATCGCCTGGTTGATAGCGGAAGGCGTCGATGGACTGGTGACCCTGGGGAGTACGGGTGAGTTCGCGAGCTTCAGCGATGCAGCGCGACGAGCCATTGTCGAAGTCACGGCGGATGCAGTGGCAGACAGGGTTCCGTTATTGGTCGGTGTCGGAGCCGAAACCACCGAGAAGACTCTCGCCAACATCCGCGAGGCCGAGCAATATGGGGCGAACGGGGGATTGGTCCTGCCGCCATGGTACTACACACCGTCGGCCGAGGAGCTGGTCCAGCATTACACAGCGATCGCCGCAGGATCACGGATTCCGTTGATGATCTACAACAACCCGTTCACCTCGAAAGTGGATGTGACGCCCGATGTCGTGTGGAAGATCGCAGACGAGGAGAATATCGTAGCGATCAAGGAGAGTTCCGGGAATATCCGGCGCATCGCGGAGATCCGCCTTTGCACGGGCGATCGGCTGACGGTCTTCTGCGGGTGGGAGGACATGGCCTACGAGTCGTTCCTTGTGGGCGCGAAGGGATGGATTTGTGTGGCAGGCAACGTTGCTCCACGGCTCTGCAGGGATCTGTACCGCCTGACCTGCATCCAAAAAGGACTTGACGATGCTTGGTCCCTCTATGCACGAATGCTCCCGTTGCTTCGCTATTTCGAGTATCGAGGCAAGACACAAGTGGCACTGAAATGGATGCTCGACCAGATGGGGCTGGCTGGAGGACGCAGCACGAGCCCGAAGCTGCCGCTTTCCGAGGACGAGACCTCCGAGTTGCGAGAGATCATGGACAGGCTTCGGATCTCCTCGATTGGATAACACCTGCGGTTGCACAGAGCTGAGTTGCGGCTCAACAAGGAGGGCGCAGAATGGCCGATTGTGGATACACAGGGCGTATCCTTCATGTCGATCTGACGTCTCGGAAGGTCGACGTAGAAACGCCTCCGGACCGGTTCTATCGAAAGTATCTGGGAGGCAGTGCGATGGGGATGCACTATGTGCTTCGGCACACCCCGGCACATGCAGACCCGCTTGGCCCGGACAACACGCTAACGCTCATGGTCGGCGTCCTTACTGGAGTCTCGCTCTCGGGTCAGTCACGGATGACTGCAACAGCACGTTCTCCCCTCACGGGTCTCATCGGGGACTCCCAAGGTGGAGGTTTCTGGCCGACCGAACTGAAGCGAGCAGGGTTCGATGGCATCGTGCTACGAGGGGCGGCTGACAAACCCTGCTGGCTCTGGATCGACGGTACGACGGTCCAGATCCGAGATGCGAGTCACCTTCGCAGCAAGCCGACCGGGGATGTCGAGGACTTGATACGATCCGAACTCGATGACCCTGGCATTCAGATCCTTCAGTGCGGCCCCGCCGCCGAGAACGGTGTTCGGTTTGGCGCGTTGATCAGCTCCGCGAACCGTGCCAACGGGAGAACAGGTATGGGCACCGTCATGGCGTCGAAGAACCTCCGGGCCGTGGCTGTTCGAGGGAATGAGAGGGTCGGTGTCGCGGATGAAGCGGCGATCAAAGCCCTGGCGCGATGGGGCGCCGAACGGTTTCCGGAGTCCGATGTGGCCGGTCTTGGAAAGCTGGGAACCGCGGAGGGGTTGCTGCCGCTGAATGAAGAAGGGGGGCTCCCGACGCGGAACTGGTCCAGCGGTGTCTTTGAAGGGGCGGAAGCGATCAGCGGCGAACGCATGGTGGACACCGTGCTCAAGCAGAGGGACACCTGCTATGGGTGTGTTGTGCGCTGCAAGCGGGTTGTGGAGATCGAGGAAGGTCCCTACCGCGTCGATCCCCGATACGGTGGACCGGAGTACGAAACGCTCGCGGCCCTCGGTTCCTACTGTGGCGTCTCAGACCTGGCAGCAATCTGCTATGCCAATCAGCTGTGCAACATGATGGGCATCGACACCATCAGCTGCGGTGCCACCATCGCGTGGGCAATGGATTGTTACGAACAAGGGTTGATCTCCACGGACGATACGGGCGGGATCGAGCTGCGGTTCGGATCAGGAGAGGCGCTTGTCCGCATGGTCGAAGCGATCGGGCATCGGGAAGGGTTTGGAGAGGTTCTGGCCGAAGGGTCGGCGCGCGCTGCACAGCAGCTCGGCGTCGGGGAAGCGCTCGTTGTAGCGACCAAGGGGCAGGAATTTCCCGCACATATGCCGCAACACAAGCGAAGCCTCGCACTGATCTATGCGGTGAATCCATTCGGCGCGGATCATCAATCCCACGAGCACGATCCGTTCTACTGCGCCGCGTACAGCGACCGGATGAGCACGCTCGGGCTGCACGGCGAGCTGCCGCAGGATGTCCTGAACGTCGAGAAGGTGCGGTATGCGTTCTACACCCAGCTGTTCTACAGTGCCACGGACTGCGCGTGTGTATGCCAGTTCGTCTTTGGCCCCTCGTTCCAGCTGTACGGTCCCAACCAGCTGGTCGACGCGATCAGCGCCGCGACCGGATGGGATTTCAGTCTGTGGGAACTGATGAAGGTCGGAGAGCGCAGACTGAATCTGCTGCGGATGTTCAATCTGCGGGAAGGCGCTGCTGGGGATGCCGATACCGTTCCGGCGAAGCTTCACGTCCCGCTTCGTGGCGGACCGACAGATGGTGTTTCCGTGTCGGTGGACGAGGTGGAAATGGCGAAAGCCGACTACTATCGCATGGCGGGATGGGACGAGCAGGGACGCCCTCGAGCGGGGAAGCTCCGAGAGCTTGATCTGGACGGGTTGATCGAAGAGACCGATTGCCGCGGATGAGCCGAGATCCAGAAGACGGCGACGCGGTTCTGAGTGCAGCCGGGTAGCGCCTCGTGGGTATTGGAAGCCCCGCAAGGCAGTGGGTTGGGGCAAGGAGGATTCATGACAAGGATTGTGGGGGTCGAGGTCATACCGTATTCCGTTCCGATCGAGGACTTCGCCGATGCGTACACTGGGTTTGCCGTATCCAATGCTGTTCTCGTTAAGCTCGAGACGGACGATGGCGTGGTCGGGTATGGAGAAGCGTGCGCTTGGGAGCCCGAGTTCTACGGTGAGACGCTCGAATCAGTGACGTCCACGCTTGAGAAGTACGCCGCACCGAAGCTGCTCGGACAGGATCCGCTACAGATCGGCCATCTATTGTTGGTGCTCGACGCTGCGCTGGCCCGCATCACATGTGTCAAGGAGGGCATCGATCTAGCGCTTCACGATCTGGTGGGGAAGCTATTGGGAGTTCCGGTGTATGTGTTGCTGGGAGGCGCGTTTCGGGAGCGGATTCCTGTTGCCTCGGAGATCGGGATTGCTTCGCCCGAGGAAATGGCATCACGTGCCCTGGGGCTTCTCGAACGTGGGTTCCGGGTGATCAAGGTCAAGGGATCGGACGACGTCCAGGCAGATATCGAGCGGGTTCGGGTGGTGAGGGATGCCGTGGGTCCCTCCGTGGCGCTTCGTCTCGACCCCAATGCCGCCTGGACACCGATCGAAGCGATCCGTGCCATGAAAGCGCTGGAAGCGTGTGAACTCCAGTTGCTGGAGCAGCCGGTTCCTGGCCATGACTACGCGGGCATGGCGCACATCCGGTCGAAGACGCACATCCCGCTCATGGCTGACGAAGGCATCTGGAGTCCGGAAGATGTGATCCGCATCCGGGAGTCCGGCGCGGCGGACATCGTGAATATCAAGATTGCGAAGTCCTGTGGCGTTGCCCGAGGGAAGCAAATCGAGACGGTCGCACGAGCGGCCGGTTTGTCGAGCATCGCAGGAACGGAAGTCGAGCCTGGGTTTTCGCTGGTGGCCAAGCTTCACTTGGCGGCATCGTTCGCCCGCCATGACCTGGCAAGCGAGTTCACCGAGCTCTCGCTGTTGAAGAAGAACGTATTGACCTGGAAGCCGGAGATTGTGGAGGGCGAGGTACGCGTCCCCCAGGGACCGGGCTTCGGTGTCGAGCTCGATCACGATGTATTCGATAGCTGTCGCCTGCGGTAGGGGCGACAGCGGTCATTGTGCTGATGAAGCCAAGCGGGATATGACAGAACGCTGTCAGACGATGCGCGGTAGCATGTGTCAGTCCAGGTGGGGGTGAGACGCGAGATGCTCATCGGACTGAGTGTCGAGCCATCGACAGAACCGACCAAGCGTGTCGCAAGCCGCGGCGAGGACGGATTGGCCCTTCTCTGGGGATGCGAGATCCGGATTGCCGACATTCCCCTTCTGCGTGAAGTCGATCGCATCGGCACCGACGAGCACCCCCTCGACGTAGCGCCCCCAAATGGGGGCTGTGTCAGCCTCGGCGAACCGGTCGACGCGAACGAGCGTAGGATCGATCGCGAGCATCAGGCTGGTCTCGATCGCCCCGGCATGTGCTGTCGGGTCCGGGAAGAGCTCCCCTAGGAGCGACGCAATCGACTGCCACCAGTTGAAGACGAACACGTAGATCCCCTCTGTCCGAAGGCGACTGGCCGCTTCCTGGAGCGGGGCGGTGTTCGTGCCGTGCCCGTTGACAAGCACGATACGTGACAGGTCGTGAAATGCAACGGAGCGACAAACGGAAATGGCAGTCTCCGTCAGAAGTTCGGGTGTTAGGGTGAGTGTCCCCCAGAACTGACGATGCTCGGCGGAGACGCCGATACGGAATCCCGGCAGGAGAAGGCGGCCTTCCACCTGCGACGCTTCGGCCGCGATGCGAGATGCAATCAGCCAATCCGTTGCGAGTGGGAGATGAGGACCGTGCTGTTCGATCGCCCCAACAGGGAGGAGCGCTACGCGGGCATTTCTCAGGGCGGTTCGGGCTTCCGTTGTAGTGAGGTTCTCAAGTTTCATCGGAGTCTCCTTGGTTGGCAGGATACGTGTAGCTCCATCGTACCATGGCTCCCGGCTCTGGCAACGGATTGCTGATGGTCGAGATCGTTTCAAACGATCATGGGCTAAGGGAAGCAGCGATGCGAGTTCCTCGATTCTCTGCTAGCGGATCTCCGCGGGGTCGTCCAGGAGTATCTCTTGGGTCTGTGCGTCACCGATTCGCTCGGCAACCTCGCCTGTGTTTAGCAGCCAGGAGCGGGCCCTATCGTTGCGATCTGAGGCTGTCTCGTTCGCGGGCATTGATTCGGGAGGGGTTGGAGACACGCCAGCCTGCGGAAACTGTCATCGATCGAAGCTGCTACGGATACGGCAAGACTTAGTGTCGGCCTTCTTGTGAAGCTGCGGGGCCTGTTCGGTATAGTTGGCGCGCGAAGTAGGCAACCGAGGGAGAGGGACCGGCGCGATCATCCTCCGCCTCTGATGGCAGCATTCGATCGCAACACGAAGGGGCAAGGTGCTAGGAAGATGACGAGATCGATTCCACTACGTCGAGTTGCTCATCCCATACTGTGGGTAGACCGAGAACGGGTCGAGCGCAACATTCGCTGCATGGCCGAAAAGGCAGAGCGTGCCAACGTCCGACTCCGTCCGCATTTCAAGACACATCAGTCTTCGAGTATCGGGGAATGGTTCCGGCCGTACGGCGTGGATGCAATCACCGTGTCCTCATTCCAGATGGCTGAGTACTTCGCGAGACACGGCTGGAGTGACATTCTCGTGGCGTTTCCATTCAACGTTCGAGAGATCGAGGCTGCGAATCGTCTGGCCGCCGCGATCGATCTGCACGTTCTGGTTGGCCATGCCGCGGCGATCGATGAACTGGCGACAAGGCTGCACAGTCCAGTGAACGTATGGATCGATATCGATACGGGCTATGGGCGGACCGGAATACCCTGCGAGAGCGTCCAGCTTATTGAGGAGCTGGCACAGACGATCGAGCGCAGTCCGCTCCTCAAGCTGGTGGGGCTTTACGGACACGCTGGGGACACCTATCGTGCGCCGGGCAAAGAAAGGATTCTGCAGGCGTATGAGCGGACTCGGGTCAAGTTGGAAGCGTTGAGGGCACAGCTTCCACGAGAACGATATCCACAGCTTCTCATCGCAACCGGAGATACACCAGGCTGCTCGCTCGCACCCGACCTTGGCGGTGTGGATGAGGTGCACCCCGGGAATTTCGTCTTCTACGATCTCATGCAACTGCATCTTGGCGTCTGCGAACCAGAAGATATTGGCACCGTCGTGGTCTGCCCGATTGTCTCCATCTACAACCATCGGGACGAGTTGGCCATTCACGGAGGCGCCGTGCATCTGTCGAAGGAGTCGCTTGTGGACGAATCTGGCCTGACCATCTACGGCAGAGCCATCCGACTGCAACAGAACGGATGGGATCCTCGTGACGTCATCGGAGAGGTCGTGTCCGTCTCGCAAGAAGTCGGCATCGTCCGGGTGTCGAGCGATGTGCTACAGAATCTTGCGGTCGGTGATCTGCTGGGCATCCTTCCCGTCCACTCCTGCCTTGCCGCGAGCGCGCTTGCAGAGTTCCGAACGGTCGAGGGAGAGCCACTGGACGTGCTCGGCTGATCCTCGCTGGAATCTCGCCTCTCAGCTTCCATCTGGGCGTGATGTGCCACCATAGCGACCGGCATCCAATCAAGTCGAAGCGTCTCCTTCGTTGCGTGTGCAGGATGCGCATCGGGAAGGAATCCGGGAGTAGGACATCCGATACCGAAGTGCAGAAAGGGGCCGATGTAGCAAGGGCTCGCCTTCATGCAGATTGGCGAGGCTTTGGCGAACAGCTTGTATGAGAACCCCGATTGGAGATCCTTCTCACCTGTGGATGGGTTGCGGATCAGGAGAAACGCCGCACAACAGAGCCTAGGAGTTGCGTTGCCGCTCCCAAGCCACTTGGCGAAGCCAATTGGCAGCTACTCCCCAAAGAGCGTGGAGCGTACCCCGTTGGGACGTGAGGGCCGAATGGACGCAGGTAGAGGTAGCAGCGCGTGCCATCTTTCTGTGTCTACAGTGCCGCAAACTGCGAGGAAATAGCCGATTGATCCTCGTCAAACGGCCCTTCTTGGGTGATAGGGTCGCGCAGGGGGTACTCGCACAGGCTGGCAGGGATTGGCAACTCGATTACGTGCCTTCTCGAACAGGCCATACTCGGTGACTGTGCGTTTTCGCATCGAGGTCCACGAGGGCATTCACAAAGCTTACATGAAATGCAGGTCCCATGGGACTCGTTGATGTGCTCGTCCAATACTCGTCACGCCGAACGCCGACGAATGGATGCTCCGCGGGAAGCATTGGATCAGGGTAGCTTGACCATCGGGAGAAGTCGATGAGGCTGAATAGCTCACGAACGTTCGGCAATCGCCAGTCTGTGTACGAGCCGGTGACATACTCTCTGCAACCGCACTCCTTGCCATCGTTGAGTTCGCCTACAATCTGGAAGGAGGTTTCCCAGAATGCCGTCTCTAGGCAACCACCGTCCTTTAGCCAGACCAATCCTGTAAGACGGTCGGTTACCGTGCCGTCGCCGTTGTCCTCGAAACGCGGATTGGGCCAAGCAATGCCCCTCCTCAAACCGCCATCGTCGACATGATCGAAGTCATAGGATTGGGTTTGCCCCGTCATTGGGACTGGCGCGACGGAGGATGTTGGCTCACCGAGTACCGGGGGATCGGGAGGCTCATCACCGCCCTCCAGCAAGGAGCAGCCTGCCAGAAGAGCGAGAGATAGCAGGACACTCGCCAATGTGACCCAGATCCACAACATTCGTTGACCGGTCTTCATCATCGGGACTCCCTCCTTGATCCGATTGCCTTTGACCGCAGTGGCTCAATGTGAGGCATGCGATCGTTCTGCTCCCAAAGGCAGTATAGCCGACCCAGATAGAGGAGATTCCGAGGATGCGGATGAGAGGGGATCCCTTTTTTTGCACGACCCCTCTCCCGCGCCACCTCCATGCGAAGGTCACGGAAAACGGTTCTAGCAGCTACGCCGGTGCGGCCGGATATGCTGAAGGAGATACGATACAGAGACCTGCCCCTCCTTTGGCATCTCCGCCGGGAGCACCGATGTGCAGGGCGGAGTGCGGACGAGGTTCATGTTCAAGCGCCGGCTTGACAGGCTGTCTATTCGGGAATAGAGCCTGTTCGCGTGACGCGAGCAAAGCAAAGGAGCGAACATGGCCGCCGGAGTAAACCTTGTGCAGCAGTGTGTGGGTGTATTGCAGGCGATCCTGCAACCCATGTTGGCTCGAGCAATCCGCCAATCTCCCAGCCCGCTGCAAGGCGTGGACACGATTTGCGAGGTCTTCCTGCCTGAGCGACCAATGTATCGCCTCTGCGGATTCGTGCGGAGAGGTCTGAGGCCGGCCACGCTCCCGCAGCTGCTCGAACGGATGGAGGCCATCGCTACCGCTGCGATCTGCGATCACGTCGTTGTCTTCACAGACTACGTCCCGGTGCCGCTGGCTCACACGCTTCGGAAGCACGGGGTCAACTTCGTTGACACCGCAGGCAACGTGTACTTGGCCGGGCCGGGTCAGATGTCGCTCTTCCATACGGGGAACCGCCCACCACGAAGGCCAGCAACTCGGGGGCAGGACTTCACCGAATCCGGTGCGAAGATCCTCTTCTTCCTTCTCCGGCATGGCCCGCGGATCAAGGCGACCTACCGTGATATGCAGTCAACCATCCGGGTCTCGCTCGACAAGATCTCCAAGGTGATGCACGAGTTGGCAAACGACCGATTGCTGATCGCCCGAACGCGCGGAGACTGCGAGATCGTCGATGCCGAGACGCTCCTTGGTCGCTGGGTAGCAGCCTTCGCCGCGAAGCTCGAGCGCAAGAGTCTTCTCGGTGCGTACAAGGCGCCGACAGGCAATTCTTTCTCCGAATTGATCGACAGGCTAGGCGCCGCCAAGCTCCCCGCGGTAGTCGGCGGCGAGGTGGCCGCAGGTTGGCTCACAGACTACCTCCGTCCCGGTTCCATGCGTCTGTACATCCCCGAAAATGCGCAACAGTCGTTGCAAAGCGAACTGCGGCTCGCCCCTGCGCTGGACGGGAATATCGAGTTGTGCAGGACGTTCGCCGAGGATCTAAGCCAGAAATTCGGCGAGCACGGCGTTCTCATCGCGCATCCGTTGATCGTCTACGCCGAGCTGATGTCGGGAGACGATGTTCGCCTGGGCGAGACGGCCGTTCGGCTGAGAGAGGAACACCTCGCATGGATCGCCTAGAACGCCTCGGACCGCAGGCCTCCAGCGGCGACGGCTAGCCGTCTGTGCGAGAACTACGAATCGAGTATCTCTCCGCTCTGTGATGTGGAAGAGGATGTTCCTATCATCGCCAAGACAAGCCTGCTGCGTTTGGTACGAGCACAACACCAGGTCGTGGAACCGCGAATTGGCGTGATCCAATGTGGTCAGCCGGTTCGTCGATTCTCGCGCGGCAGAGTTATCCATCCTGCGTCTGAGCAGGAGGAGAGGCTTCACTGTGTCTGCTGCACGCGCTACGATGCAGAGCCGTTCAAGAGGAGGCAGCCATGACGTGGACAAGGATTGTGGCAGGATTGGGCGCTCTGGCGATGGTGGCTGTGCTGGTCTACGGGTTCGTGACCGGCGACTTTACCGGCGAGGGCAGTCGGCTGCTCGCCATGCCGTGGGGCCAGGTATCGCTGGTTGATCTGTACGTCGGATTCGTCCTGTTCTCGTGTTGGATCCTGTTTCGAGACGGGCTCAGTCTGCTCTCGGCGGTCTGGGTTATTGGCGTGATGGTCCTGGGAAGCCTCACGATCTGCCTGTACGTGCTCGTTGCGGCAGGATCGAGCCGAAACGACTGGCGCCTGTTCTTCCTCGGCCGACATGCGAAGGAGATATCTGGGCCGTGAGTTTCTCGAAATGAGGTGAGCTGCTTGACGAGTTCCGAGCCGGGACGCCTCCTGCATGGGAAGGGCAGCGGAAAGCGTTTCAACAGCTATCTGAGTTGGCGAATGTGTGAAGGACACTTGCGAACAACGCTTTGATCCCGATTTCCGATCGTGGGCTCCTGTTGTGTCTCGAATCTCCTTGTTCGATACCATGTGTGCGTTTCGGCGAGAAGGTTGCTTGTTGAGATCCGCTGCGGGCCCAGAGATAGGCTCAGTGCAGGGGGAGGAATGGATCCATGGTTGATGTGTTCGAAGTGGCAGATCTGCTGGTATCGCATGCGGTGGCGAACTACGGCGACGATGTGGACCTGATCGCCTATTACGGATCCCAGGCACGCGGCGATGCTCGACCAGGCTCCGACCTCGATCTCTTCTACACGCCTGCGGATACGAAGAACCCGCCGATCGGTCGAACGTTCCTTGTCGACGGGCTGCTGTTTGACTTCTGGGCGCTGCATTGGAAGACGATTGAAGGCTTCGCGACCGGTACCATCCGCGGATGGGCGTTTGCCCCGGCGCTCGTGCGACAGGCCACGCTGCTGTACGTCCGCTCGTCCGAGCAGGCCGATCGTCTGGCGGCGCTGCAACAGCGAAGCCAGGAGCTAGAGGAGCCTGAGAATCGAGCGAGAATGCAGGCGCAAGCACAGGATGCCTTCCGCCTTGTTGTCGAGCGGTTGGGAAGCCTGCGCCTGGCGGCGCAGGGCCGGCGGACGGACGTGACTTACGCGGGATGGCAACTGGTCCAGTCGGTCTGGGAGTGTCTTGCGTTGACGAATCAGGTGACGTTTGGGCGCGGCCTGCAGCGAGCGTTGGCGGAAACGGAGAAGCTGACGAGCCGCCCTGCGAACTTGGTCGAGCTAGTCAACACGATCAGCACGTCATCGGATGTGGATCGAATCCTCCAAGCTGCCGACGAACTCGCCTCTGCAACACACCGTGTTCTGCGCGATCGTGAGCCGGAACGGCCGGCGAAGCAGTCGATTGAAGCGCAGTTCGATCAGGTGTATCCCGAGATGAAGGACATCGTACGCAAGCTCCTCACGGCGTGCGAAGCGGGAGATCGTATCGCGGCGAGTCTGGAAGCGTACAACCTGCAGAGCGAAGTGACATCGATGCTGGACGATACCCAAGGCGGCCCGGCCCGCCGGCGATTCACTCCGTACGGAGCGTACGCCGCCGCGTATGGCCAAGCCGGATTCCCGGATCTGATCGCCCTGTCCTCAGGCCCGCTGAATGATCTGGCCGACGCCGCGCGCCGGTTCGACGAGCGGCTGCGGAGCTGGCTGGGAGATCATGGCGTTGGCCTCTGCGAGTTCGCGATGGTCGAAGAGCTCCGCGACGCACTATCGTGAAGTCGTGGACGGTAGGCTTGCTGAGCTGGCAGACGCCGAAGACAAAGCACTGACACTGGATCGTCTCCCCCCCGAGGAAGCCAGGACCGAAAGCAGGAAGCTACGTACTGTATTCAGAACTCCCGGGGAAATGAGCCTTGGCGCATCTGATCAGCAGAACTCCAGGTTCTGCAACGTATCCGAAGGACATACCGGGCACAGCGCACTGATCACTCGGCACTGGACCTTCCCCCGTCACTCTTCACCCTTAACTCGTCATTGCCTGCTACTACCTTGAAGGACCGCGCGCCTTCAGAGATGTCTACGGAATCCCTGGTAGAATCGTTGCGGAGGTGCCGGATGACCGAGACGTGGATTGCTTCCCAATCAGGGAGAGCAGCCCGATGATTCGGACGGTCGCAGCGGTTGTCTTCTCGACTCTCGCGGCGATTGTCTTCTTCTTCCAGATCGCCCTGGTCCTGGGTGCTCCGTGGGGGCATCTGACGTTGGGCGGAAGATATGCGGGGCGATTGCCTGGCGGGATGCGGGGCTTCGCGGCCATCTCGGCTCTCCTGATCGCCCTATTTGCCACGATCGTCCTATCTCGCGCTGGGCTCGTGTTGCTCGCTTGCGAATCCGCATCGCGTATCGGCATCTGGTTTGTCGTCGGGTACAGCGCGCTCGGTATCCTCATGAACGCGATGTCGAAGAGCCGATCGGAGCGGAGCCTTTGGATTCCGGTGACCGTGTTGATGTTCGCTTGTAGCAGCCTCGTCGCGATCGGCTAGGTGAGGCCGATCTTCGACGATGTGCTGATCGTTCTGGGCATCAAGGTTGGATCTCGAGACGCCGTATGTCGATAGGTCGAATCGAACGGCTCTGGACCCGAGATGCGTACTGTGCCTCTGGAATTTGCTCTCGGTATAATCGACCCATGCATCTACAGTCGAGTGATCTGCCCGCCTACGCCGCGTATCTGGCTGCCCGTGATGACTCGAACGCCGCCGACATGCTGGCACGCCTAAGGCGCGCGGTGGCCGAGGCCAGACTGCGCCTGGCCGACATCCTCGTGACGTTCGATCCAACCGGCAAGCGCGTCTCCGGCTCCGTCCGAGTCTGCGTCTTTGGGAAGGATTTCGTTGTCCTGACCGAGTGGAGAGGCGATGCGGGCGCCGGCACGTACGAGGCGCTCTCCGAGCTGCTTGCGGAGGCGACTGCGCGAGCAGCCGAGATCGAGGCACAGAAGATGGGCACGCGCGTCAGCTTGGACGGAATGACCGATGCGTACCGGCGTGCACTCCAGGATACCGGATTCGTTTTCCAGGGCCGCCGGGTGGAGTACAAGACGCCGGTCGCCGAACTGCCCGATGATCGCGCGTCGCGACTTGCTTGGACGACGATGGCCGATGTGGGAGAGAAGCGCGTGCTGGATCTGATTCGCGAGGCAAGCGCCGACACCCCGGATGGGATGGACGTCGAGGCCGGCGTCTCGGCGATCGAAGACGTGCTTGGCGACAGCTATGGCACGTTCAACCCGCGGGCTGTCGAAGTGGGCATGCTCGACGGCCAAGCGGTTGCCGTCCTGCTCACGCGAGTCGATGTCGATACGGGTTGGGCGGGGATCCAGTTTCTGGGCATCGTTCCGGAGGTGCGCGGTCGAGGGCTGGGAACGGACGTCCACCGCCATGGCATTGCGACGATGCGCGATCTCGGTGGGACCATGTACTACGACGGCACCAGCGAGACGAACGCCCCCATGCTACGACTGTTCGCAAAGCACGGCTGCATCGAACACAGCCGAATGGAAGAGTGGCAATGGAGACCCAACGCGCAATCGCGGTCTGCCGATCATTCTTGAGGACGATCGGGGGAGAGCGGTTGGGCATCTTCTGCTGATGTAGCGCAACGCGATCAGTCGCCTGAAAGGGCGATGAGATACGGTCCAATAGGCTCTCACCGAATTCCGTATGGGGCCTAAGACACGGCGGCTCGACGCTGGTCGAGGAATGTCAGCAGCTCTTGCGCGGTCGATGCGTTGCTCGGGGCATGGCTGGCCTTCGCGTCAAACGCCAATCGCGCGTTGGGGATTCCGTCTGCCGTCTCGCGGAACAGCGCCGGCGAGTAGAACGGATCCCGCCCTCCTCCGATGACGAGCGTCGGGGCATGAATCTTTCCAAGGCGGATTTGGAAGTTGAAGGAGTCCTCGGCCTCGATGGTGACGATGTAGTCGCTCAGATCCGCCGGAGCGCGCACGAACACCGTGCCCAGAAGACCGACCAACCAGGCGAGCGGTTTGGTCACGCGGTGCAGCATCCCTCGGCGCGGAAGGAACATGAATCCGAAGCTCTCGGACGACACGGCCATCCATCGTCTCTTCTCGCAAAGAATCGCGATGCGACGTTGAAACGCCCGGCCTTCGTCTCCAAGCCGGTAGGCGCTCGAATAGATCACCAGCCGGTCAACGAGTTCCGGGTATTCGGCAGCGAAGATCTGCGCGATCGATCCGCCGGTCGACAGTCCGACCACGTCAACCGGCCCATCGAATTCGCGGCGGATCATCGTCGCGTAGTCTTCGGCCATATCGGTCAGTGTCGTCTGCGGTGCAAGGCCAGGTTTTCGATTGACCACGTAGATCGTGTAGTAGGAGACGAGGGGGCGGGAAAGCCGGAGAATCATCGCCTCGGTCATGCCGGTCATCGGGCCGGGGTTCGGGAGGAGACCTTGAAACACGACCAGCGGACGCTTGTCGTTCCCCACTCGGTTGTACGGCAGCCCATCGCTGAAGAAGCCGGCCTGTTTGGCGATCCGTTGACGCATCTGTCCTCCCTCCTCGAGATCGACTTCTCGGTCTCGCGATCATAGCAGGATCTGCACGTTCTGTGTCCCAGCGCGAGATCGGGGCACGCCAATCGTAGGCTGCAGCATCAAGCTCGAACTACATGCTCTCCGAGTCACGGCTTGAGCTCCCCGGTACTTCCGGAAGGCCGGGAATAGCCCTCCTGAACCCAATGATGGGCAGGTCAGCGGAAAGGGGTCGAAGAGTTGATCGTTCTGCTCGAGGCAGTGGGTAGTGGGATCAGCATGCCGACCCATCTTGTTTGGCAGCAGCACACGAGCGAGTTCCAGAAGCACGAGAAGAAGTGGTTTGATCTTGTCGATCTGTGTAGCAAAGCGCTGTCGTCGTTGGGCTACGCATGTGCAGAATCAGGCAGAATCGAAGAGCCGCCAGCGATCTCGCTGGATGGGAAAAGGAGCAGTCACGTGAAGCGTACGGTCTGGATCTGCTGCCTGGCAGCATGCGTTCTCGTGTTTGGGCTCATCGTCGTAGCGCAGGCTACACAGGAGAAGAAGGCCACCGCAACTCAAGCGGGGACTCAAAGCCAACTGGCCTATCAGAAGATGATTCAGAGCCAGACCCTCACTCAGCAGATGGCCCAGAACAGGCACTCGTATCAGACGAAGAATCGAAACAGAACCGCCAGTCGCAAGATGGCAAAGAGCGGTAACGGGAATGGGAACGGCGCTAGCCAAGGGGGACAAGGCTCGCGGAACGGAAATGAGAACGGCAAGGGCGGGAACGGATAGCGCCTTCGATTCGCCGGTCTCGTGAGAGGGGGTCCTTGTGAAATCCAGACGTGTCTGGCTGTCAGTCGTCGTGATGACAGCGTTGATCGGGGTACCGTTGGCCGCATCGGCCGATGCGGTTGTGATTTACGCTGTCGATGCCGATCTTCTTGATCAGGTCTTGGGCAAGATGGAGATCGCCTACGAACTCGTGCCTGAATCGAGCGATCCAATCTGGGTCTTCACATACAAGGGAATCCTGATCACCGTCGCGGCGTACGACAAGACAGCCACAGGGAAGTACGAATCGCTCCTGTTCTATGCCGGGTGGGCGGCCGAGTCTGACGTATCTCTGGCCGCAGTCAACGACTGGAACGAACGATCTCGATTTGGCCGTGCGTATCTTGACGAACGCGGAGATCCTGCGGTCGAGCTGGATCTGCTCCTATCGGGCGGCGTGAGCGCCGGAACACTCACAGCATACATCGACCTGTTCGTCGGTACGGTCTCCGATCTCGGCATGGCATTGGGTCTCTAGCGACTGCACTCACGACGACTACGACCCCTGGCGGATCCCGACGGATGGCTTGATGCGCTTGACCTGTCGAGATTCCTTGAGCCGAGCGACTAGCAGCCAGACCGTCGCTAGACCAGCTCTTCGCGGATGTTCATGACAAGGCCATGAGAAACGAGCGAATCCATCGCGTGACGCGCGTCTATGAATACACGCTGAAAGGGCTCTCACAGCATCGCGGGCTGCACGACTCTACGATCAACGTGATCGCCAAGCAGGTTGATGAGCAACTGAAACACCTAAAATAAAGACCTGAACCCTCTCTCTATGCCCCCGCTCTCTCGCGGCGATCGGCAGGATCGGCGCTGGCGTCGGAATCGGCACAGGGCTAGGGTTGCCGTGGGCTCTTCTTCGTCCGGCGGTGCCGATCGGACTCGAAGCGCGTCTAGCCATCTGCAAGCCTTCGGCGGGCGTATCGCGAACGGCTCCCCAAGCCACGGACGAGTCCTGGAACTCGCCTGAACCGGTCCGAGAGAAGCCGTAGAGAGGTCTACCGCGAATCGCTTCATGCCACCTTTCAACTGGACGTCCGTTAGTTTGCAGTTGGACGGAACGAAACTTGCAATGGGACGAGATCAACCTTACAATTGGCCGCCATGCCTACGACACCGCCGTACCCCCGCTTCATCGAAGCAAAGCTCGGCGAAGCGCTCGCAGATACACCGATCGCTCTCATCCACGGGCCACGGCAGTGCGGCAAAACAACGCTTGCACAGAAGTACGGAGCGACCCACGGTTACGAGTACTTCAGCTTCGACGATCCGGTTGTGACGGCGGCGGCGGAAGCCGACCCCGTGGGATTTGTTGGAGATCTCCCCTCACGAGCGACGCTCGACGAGGTTCAACGTGTTCCCAGCTTGTTCACAGCTCTCAAGTCTGTTGTCGACCGAGATCGCGAACCGGGGCGCTTCATCCTGACAGGCTCGGCGAACGTGCTCTTCGTTCCCAAACTGGCCGACTCCCTCGCTGGGCGAATGGCGATCTTGCGTCTGCATCCCCTATCGCAATCTGAACTCGCGGGAGACGATCCCAGGTTCCTCGACCGTCTCTTCAGAGGAGAGTTCCGGACACGAACTCACGAACGCCTCGGACGCCTTCTGCCAGCCATGATTGCATCCGGCGGGTACCCGGCGGCGCTCGCCCGGTCGAGCCACAATCGTCGAGTGGCTTGGTACAGAGACTACATCGAAGCGCTCATCCAGAGGGACGTACGTGACCTCGCGCGGATCCGCTCGCTCGAAGTGCTTCCGCGCCTGCTGGCACTGGTCGCGGCCCAGACAGCCCAGCTGATGAACGTGTCCGAACTGGCGAGTCCGTTCAGGATCAGTCGTCCCACAGTCGGCGACTATGTCACGCTGCTAGAGAGGATCTTCCTGCTCGATGTCCTTCCCCCGTGGCACAGCAACCGCCTCAGTCGCCTCGTGAAGACTCCCAAAGCTCATGTAGGTGATTCTGGGGTTGGCTGCTCGCTGCTCGGTCTTGACGCAGGCGATCTTGACAGGGACCGCACCATGCATGGGCATCTGCTGGAGACGTTCGTTTTCCAGGAGCTGCGTAGGCAAGCGAGCTGGCAGCAAGACGATCTGCGGTTCTTCCACTTCCGAGACAAGGACAAGGACGAGGTCGATGTTGTGATCGAACGAGGAGCCCGAGGAATTGCTGGCGTGGAGGTCAAGGCTGGGGCCACCGTCAGGGGCAAAGACTTCCGCGGGCTCCAGAAGCTGCAGCGAGCAGCCGGGGATCGCTTCGCTGCAGGTGCAGTGCTGTACGACGGGGAAACCACGTCGCCCTTTGGAGATCGTCTGTTCGCTGTGCCGATCCGTACCCTGTGGGAATCGTAGAGACTGGTTTCCATCCTCGTCATCCCCATCGCGCGCCGTCGGGCAGCTCAGCTATTTCCTCACGCCGCGCCCTCGCTGAATCATGCTTCAGACATGGTGGCCGAAATGACATTCGGAGAGTAAGGCCTGCTCGCAAACACCCGGTTCTGGTGTTTGCGCATCTGCGTCCGATTCGCCGACGCCGACGCCCACGATGTCGAGATCACGGACTACCGCGGATCGGAGGTGTGGCATGGGCATTCCAAACGCGAGGAAGAGAGAAGTCCGCCCCATCCACCCGAGTGAGATGCTTCGGGAGGACTTCCTCCCTGACTACAATATGACCGTTGCCGGCCTCGCTCGAGCGTTGGGCGTATCGCGTCAGACCGTAAACGAGCTGCTCCGTGAGCGCCGATCGGTGAGTCCTGAGATGGCATTGCGTCTCTCACGCCTGTTCGGGAACTCGCCCGAGTTCTGGGTCAACGCGCAACGTGCTGTCGATCTGTGGGACGCGGCCTAGGTCATCGGCGCCGACGTCGAGCGCATCCAGCCGTTGAGCGTTGTGTAGACGTGATGCGTGCGCGTGCGCCAGCACCTCTGAAATCCATGCGCCCCGGCCGGATCGCTGAGTTGGGTGCTATGTCCCCGGAACTTCATCTGCGAAAGGAAGCAAAGGCAGCCGCGAGCCCCTACAACTCGGGAACGGATAGACCGCGGCAGATCTTCCTCGCGAGGAGGTTTGGGATCTCCGTGTGACGCGGCACTGCCTCGACCTGCCCGGTCGACGGGTTCTGCCACAGGGAGTGAGATGCGCCCTCACGTTTCAGCGTGCACCCGTGGCGGCGCAGATGCCTCAGCAGTTCGCTACGCTTCATCCAACCTTGACAGTGGCACGGACAGCATCCGCCGGCACACCTCGGAGTTCCTCTTCTCGGCGGTCCTGGAGGATCAGTTCGATAGCCTGGGCAAGGTTCTTCAAGCACTCTTCTTCGCTCTTCCCTTGTCCGTTGGAGCCGGGAATCTCCGGCGAATAACCGATATACCACTCGCCGTCGCGCTCGATCACCGCAGTGAATTCGTTGGTCATGACAGAGCCTCCATACATCAGCGTACATCGACTCGTCGTGATGGTCAATGCATGGGCATCAAGGCACTCCTCAGTTTCTCCTTGGCTGGCAGTGATTGTGCAGAGGGTCTCGGAAGCGAGCAGTCAGGACATCGAATCGCCTGTCGGGCAGCTTGTCCGTGCAAGGTGTGTGCGAACAGGAGTCAGCGCTTCCTCGCTGCTGCGCCTCGCGCTACGATGCGTAATGGTTCAGGAGGAGGCAGCCATGACGTGGACGAGGATCGTGGCAGGGCTTGGCGCACTGGCGATGGTCGCCGTGCTGGTCTACGGGTTCGTGGTCGGCGACTTCACCGGCGAGGGTAGCCGGCTGCTCGCCATGCCGTGGGGCCAGGTATCGCTGGTTGATCTGTACGTCGGATTCGTCTTGTTCTCGTGTTGGATCCTGTTTCGAGACGGACTCAGTCTGCCCTCGGTAGTCTGGATCGCCGGGGTGATGGTCCTGGGAAGCCTCACGATCTGTTTGTACGTACTCGTGGCAGCCGGATCGAGCCAAAACGACTGGCGCCGGTTCTTCCTCGGCCGACATGCGAAGGAGATATCTGGGCCGTGAGTTTCTCGAAATGAGGTGAGCTGCTTGACGGGTTTCGAGCCGGGACGCCTCCTGCATGGGAAGGGCAGCGGAAATCGTTCCAACAGCTATCCGCGTTGGCGAATGTGCGAAGGACACTCGGGAGCAACGCTCTGATCCCGCTTTGTAGTACCGAATCCTGTACGAGATCAAGGACGACGTGCTGATCGTTCTCCTCATCAAGATCGGCGCCCGAGACACAGTGTATCGATAGGTTGTACCGGCTCGCAGGACAAACGAACGAGCTATCCGGGGAGATCGGTACTATGTCCCCGGAACTCCGCAGGCCTCCCGGGTCTCGCACTATGTCCTCGGAACTTGCTCTGATTGTCTGCGCTACTCAATCTGTTGGATACGCTCCTCCAGGTAGACTATGTACTCCACGTAGAGACCTGCCAGGAAGGGTGCATGGCCCATCATGTCTCTCCTCTCGTCCTCGCTTGGAGCCTTCCCGTGTGCTCTCTGGTTCCTCTCGTGCCTTAGGTATGTCAGATGATGCTTCTCCTTGAAGAGACCTGCCCTCACTGCAATGTCGATTGCCGAAGCCAGCCCTCTGAGTTCGCCGTCCGAGAAGACCAGGATACCCACCTCCCTCATCTTCTCGAGAATGGCTCGAAGCTGCTCCTCAAAGACCCTCCCAAGAAGGAGCAAACCGATATCGACGTTGTCTACGTCCAGATTGGCGACCGCTCTCTCGACCTCCTCTCTGGTTTCCGTCACTCTGATCTTCGCGATGCTTGGTAGTTTGATGGGCGTGTCAACATCCTTAGTCAGCCTGCAGTAGAGAGTGCTGCCAACCTTGTACTTCTCAACTCCCGGCATTGTGGACAAGTACGTGTAGAATGATGGCCTGTCGCACTTCGCAACTGCTACCACAGCTACTGCCAACTCGCGCACGGAGATGGAGCGGCTGGGCTGCTTTTCCAAGTGCTCCTCGATTGCCCCCTGGACCCGATCTCTCACTGTCTCTCTGCTTCGATGACTCGGAACGTGGGGCTTGTGCTTCACGGTAATCCGAGGACTCCTCCCTTTTGGCCGTGGGTGTTTCCTTAGCCATCGGGCATTCCCCAATCTTCGATAGAGAGTCCCGTTAGATAGGCCGGTCCGCTTTTCCATCTCGCGAACAAGGTCAGCGAGTGTCATCCCATCGTCCGCCTGCCCGACGGAAGCTTCTGCGGCTTCGTAGAGGGCTTCGTCATCCATGTAGCCTCTGATGCTTTTGGCTCTGGTGTACTGCCGGCCGCCCCACTCGGTGAGCTCATACTCATGGGGCGATACCTGTACGAAGTCGTTGGAGATTCCAGCTAGGTACATCTGGACCGAATGCTTCGAGGCATCAGGCCTGGCTGAACTGACGTAGTCGAAGACTTCGTCAATCGTTGCAGGCTGCTGGGACAGGTGGAAGTACTCGCGCATGAGTTCAAGAATCGTTTCGTGTCTCAGATCGGCCCGCCCGCTTAGGCA